>TARA_B110000285_G_scaffold234521_1_pt1 | contig 11861 bp, 9 predicted proteins | sample TARA_B110000285 | Tara Oceans TARA_B110000285 (sample SAMEA4397756) | marine metagenome | biome: Polar Biome; feature: [SRF] surface water layer (ENVO:00010504); material: water (ENVO:00002006), including particulate matter (ENVO:01000060) such as... | depth 5 m
TTCATTTAAATAAATAGGTGGAGGATCTTTTTCAGTGATCATTGGTTTGTATTTGGACTCCTTACTCTGAATATTTTCAAAATAATCTTTAGCATTTACCAATAATTTTGGTTGGGTAAGAAAGTCAATTAAAGTGGTTGCGACAACCTTAGCTCCAGCGGTTGCTCCTTTATGAGCAATAGGTGTTGCCATTGCTATGGCATTGGACCAGTGATGGCCTTGTAAACCAGGAATATTTGATGGAAATCTCAAGGTAACGGTTGGGATGGTCCATGAAATATCGCCTATATCATCTGAACCTCCACTTCTTGGATTTTCCGATGGTTTTCCAAGTCCTGAAAGTTTAGTAGATAGGCCTTTTTCGTTTTTTGAATTTACTTCTTTTTGAACAGCTTTAGCTAATTGTTGATCGGCTTCAGACCAAGTGGGCATGCCTACTTTTTGGATGTTTGCATCCATTGTTTCTGCAATTACTTTATTGAAATGCCTGGGCCATGCCGTTCCTAAAATACGTGAAGTCACCTTGGTGTCTGTCATTAAAGCTGCCCCTGCAGCAATGTTATTTGCATCATTATACATTTTCATAATGCCATCATAGGTGATGTCTCTAAGGTAATACCAAATAGATGCCTTAGAGGGAACCACATTAGGCTGGTCTCCCGCATCTGTAAAGATAGAATGTGAACGTTTTAATGGGTGCAAATGCTCCCGTTTATAGTTCCACCCAATATTCATTAGTTCAGCTGCATCAAGTGCACTTCTTCCTCGCCAAGGTGATCCTGCAGAATGCGCAGCTTCGCCTTCAAAAGTATATTCTAGAGAAATTAAACCGGTCCCATTTGCTTGGCCATAAGAAACTGACAAATTGCTGCTAACGTGAGTGAAAATACAGAGGTCAATTTTATCAAAATAACCATCACGAACATACCATGCTTTTGAAGCAACAAGCTCTTCGGCAATTCCGGGCCATAGCACTAAGGTACCACCAATATTATTATTTTTCATTTGTTCTTGGACTGTAAGTGCTGCTGTTACAATTACTGGAATACCAGAGTTGTGTCCTTCACCATGGCCCGGAGCTCCCTCTACCATTGGTTTGTGAAAAGAAACTCCAGGATATTGCGATGCTTTTGGAATACAATCAATATCACTGCCTAAGGCAATTACAGGGCCTTTTCCATTGGTCCAGCGGGCCATCCATGCGGTTGGTATTCCAGAAATGCCGCGTTCTATTGTAAAACCTGCTTTTTCTAATACCGCTGTTAAATAGGCTGACGACTCATACTCCTGAAAACCTAATTCTGCAAAACTGAAAACTTTATCAATCATCACCTGGGTATTCTTGTGTTGATCTACAACTTTCTGAAGGGTTTCATTCTTCAGTTTTTGAATTTGCCGATTTGAAAAATTTTGTTGAGCATGACCGGTGGTGACAAACAAGAAGCATCCTAGTATTAAACTCTTAATTAATGAAGCAGTATATTGTCGCATAAATTCTATTTTTAACCTAAAATACAAATAAATTGAATTGCGATCCATTTTTTGTTTTTGTAACTAAATTTTTTGGATGCATTATCGTTTTCCTAATGCTAAATTCATGCGTCAAAAAACTTGATGCCTTGAGTATATTAGAAAAAAGTTTCATAGCACATGGAGGAAAAAAATCGTGGAGTGAAGTATCAAATGTTGCTTATTTTAAAAATATAAAACTCTATGATTCCATTGGAAATTTGGAAGAAGAAATAACTCAAAAAATAAAACATACTTGGAATCCTTCTTCCACAAAAATTGAGTGGGATAAGTTTGGAGATTATTATGTAGCACAGCTAGAAAAAGAAAAAGTCACCCTCTATAAAAATCACCAAGAGGTTCTTGAAACTAAACAATTAGCTGAGGCTTATGTCAATACTAAAGGAGCTTTATATGTGTTTTGGCAGCCCTCTAAATTATTAGATTCGCAAGCACAACTAGAATATATTGGTGAGGCAACTCTTTTAGATAGTATTCCTCTGCATGCTTTAAAAGTTACCTATCCCAGTAATCCTAGTGGCGATATTTGGCATTACTATTTCAATAAAAAAAGTTTCAGATTAGACGCTACTCAAGTAAATCATGCGGGAAGAATTAGTCTTATTATCAATGAAAGTGTTGAGACTAAAACAGGTTTATTTTTAAATAAAATCCGCAAGAGTTATTTCGTTGATTCCATTGGGAAAATAAAGTATTTAAGAGCCGCATATGATTATAAGATTACTTCTTTTAACTAATAAAAATATCGCTTAAAAGCTTCAATTGCAGCATATTCTGCTAATCCTAAAGCTTGATATTTTTCTGCCGTAGAGGCATTTCTTTCCTCGGCACGTACCCAAAACTCTCTGTGATCATTTCCTTGAAACATGACTCCATCTTTTTGGGATTGATGATAAAAAATCGCTTTACGCTTACGCAATACTTGGTCGGGACTCATTGGTACCGCCATTTCAATTTCATGAACGTCCCACTCATGCCATGCACCACGGTATAACCACACCCAACAATCATCCATGAATTTTTTGGACTTAAGAATTTGAAGCGATTCAAAAACAACGTCTAAACATACCCGATGGGTACCGTGCGGATCAGCTAAATCTCCTGCTGCATATATTTGATGGGGTTTTATTTTCTCAATTAACGCCACAGTAAGATCAATATCTACTGGCGAAACAGGGTTTTTAGTAATCATTCCCGTTTCATAAAAAGGCAGGTTCATAAAATGTACTTGAGAATCTGGAATTCCAATATAACGTGTGGCGCCTAAAGATTCTCTTTTTCTAATACTCGCTTTCAAATTACAAATTGAGCTTGGAGCAGGTTTTTGTGGATTTACCGCATCAAAAGCCTTTTTTAATTCTACCATTGACGCATCCTCTTTTGTGTCAATAAAATCAGAGGTTACCTCAAGATATTTTAATGCATCTTGATCAGAAACTGCTATGTTTCCAGAAGTTTGATAGGCGATATGCACTTCGTGGCCTTGAGATACTAAACGGTCAAAAGTACCTCCCATAGATATCACATCATCATCAGGATGGGGACTAAAAATAATGATCCTTTTAGACGAGGGCTGAGCACGCTCAGGTCTATATTTATCATCAGCACTTGGTTTTCCACCAGGCCAACCTGAAATTGAGCGTTGTAATTTATTAAACATTTCAATATTCAAGTCATATGCTGAACCATGTTGCGCCAATAAATCTGACATTCCATGTTGATTATAATCTTTATCGGTTAATTTTAAAATAGATTTTGCAGTAGTTTCACATAACCATAAGATTGCTTTCGAACGATTGGCTTCATTCCATTCACATGATGTCACTAGCCAGGGTGTTTTAATACGAGTTAGCTCAGAAGCAGCCTCATTATCAAGAATTATTGTCGTGTTTTTATGATGTTGTAAGTATGTTGTTGGTATTAAATTAGATATTTCGCCTTCAATAGCCTTTTGGATAATCTCAGCTTTGTATGAACCCCAAGCCATAAGAAGCACTCTTTTAGCATTTAAAATGGTTTGAATGCCCATAGTGATTGCTTTTCGAGGAACGTTTTCAATTCCTTGAAAGGCTGGAGCAGCATCAAAACGCGTAAGGTGATCAAGTGTTATGGTTCTTGTTTGAGAATTTAAATGAGACCCAGGTTCATTAAATCCAATATGGCCTGTTCTTCCGATTCCTAAAATTTGTAAGTCAATCCCTCCTAAAGATTTTATCTTTTTATCATAAGCAATACAAGATTTTCTGACTTGATCAAGAGCTACTTCACCATTAGGAATGTTTATATTTTCAGGTTTGATGTCAATATGATCAAATAAATTTGAGTACATAAAGTAATGATAACTCTGAACATCTTCTTTTACTAATGGATAGTATTCATCTAAATTGAATGATATAACGTTTTTAAAACTAAGGCCTTCTTCATTGTGTAATCGAACCAATTCACGATAAACACTTAAAGGGCTTGACCCTGTAGCAAGACCTAAAACACACATTTCATTTTGGTCATGTTTTTCTTTTATTAATAATGCAATGCTGTTGGCTATTAATTTTGACCCTTCTGTAGAAGATTGTACAATTACATTATGTAATTTTTCATATCGAGTTTCTTCAAAAATACCTGGAGCTTTATACTTCAACAAAGACTTCTTTAAATTGTCAGTCATTCTATAAAAATTTTGAGAATACCAAATTTAAGGTTTCTTTTAATAAAGTTTTTGAATTCAAGTAATTTTCTTTTAATATTGAAAAATCATAAGTATCATTGTAAAAAAATTGACTTGAAAGTACTTAAACCTTTTGTTTACATAATATTATTTCACATCAGTCTTGGTATTTTATTGCCATCACTTGCTTTTATTAATAGTGATCTAATTGAAAGTTCAATTGCCTTAGTTAGTTTAGAGGGTGATCATGAATTGGAGGAGAAAAAGAGTGAAAAAAAAATCTATGATAAATTAGTCTCTCTTGAAATAATTAAAATTGACTCCCGTAAAATTTTAATACATAATCTTACCAAAGATTATCAATCAGTATATCTAAATAGTTTTAGTCCTCCTCCTGAAATTTGATAAATAAATTTATTATTTAAAATCAAATTAACATTCACTTACAAAGGATTAAAACATATTCAATTGAAAAAAATATTTACAAACATTAAAGGGGATCTTCTAGGGGGTCTTACCGCTGGAATTGTTGCTCTTCCCTTAGCACTTGCATTTGGGGTGAGTTCAGGACTTGGACCAAGCGCGGGATTATATGGGGCTATTTTTCTTAGCTTTTTTGCCGCATTATTTGGAGGAACTTCTACACAAATATCAGGGCCTACTGCCCCAATGACAGCTGTAAGTATGGTAGTTATAGCTGGAATTATTGCATCTAATAATGGCTCTGTAGAACAAGCATTACCTTACATTTTAATGGTCTTTTTATTAAGTGGATTATTTCAAATTATTTTAGGTCTCTTAGGTCTTGGAAAATTTATCAAATACATTCCATATCCAGTAGTTTCAGGCTTCATGACTGCTATTGGTGCCATAATTTTAATTACACAATGTCTCCCTATTTTAGGGTACGAGGTCAAAAATGATATTGAATATATTGAACAATTCAAGCCTTTGGCTGAAGAACATTTATTAGAAAAAATTCTTGTTGAAGAAAGCAATGAAGGTTTATTAGTTCTAGAAAATTTTGAGGAAACTATTAAACGTGCAAAACAAATTGATCAAACCACTATTTATGAAGAAGCGCAAAGTTTAGCCAAGAAAAATGCTTCAGGAGTTGTTGGAACAATTAAAACACTTCCTCGTGCAATAGATGGAATTAATTGGATTGAAGTCGTTTTAGCTCTAAGCACTATCTTCATTATTTATGGCTTTAAAAAAATAACTACGGCTATTCCTAGTACATTAGTTGCTTTATTTATCGTCACCGGAGCAGCCATTGCTTTTGATATTAATTACCATCCTATTCAAAAAATACCAAATGGATTTCCTAAACTTCAGTTGGGGATTTTTTCAGAATTCAGCTTTATTCAAATAATTCCATACCTAGGAACTGCTCTAACACTATCATTATTAGGTGCAATTGACTCACTACTAACCTCTGTTGTTGCAGATAACCTAACCAAGACTAGGCACCTTCCAAATAAAGAATTAATTGGACAGGGAATAGGAAACTCCATTGGATCTTTATTTGGAGGAATTCCTGGAGCTGGAGCTACTATCAGAACTGTTGTAAATATTCAAGCAGGAGGGAAAACTCGTCTTTCAGGGATGATTGCTGCTTTAGCTCTTTTACTTATTCTTTTAGTTCTAAGTCCAATAGCTTCTCAAATTCCTGCAGCAGTTTTAGCCGGTATACTTGTAACTGTTGGAATTGGAGTAGTAGATTACAAAGGATTAAAGGCCTTGAATAAAATACCTAAAACAGAAATTGTAATCATGATAGTAGTTCTTCTATTATCTGTGTTTTGGAATTTAGTGTATGCCGTTGGAATTGGATTAATTTTGGCAGCTCTTTTCTTTATGAAAAAAATGGGAGATATATCAAGTCAGGATGCACGAGTTACCTCAGTAACTAAAGAAAAAGGATGGAAAGATGAAAAACTATTAAGTAATGAATTTTTAGAAAATGTATTCATAAAACACCTTAATGGCCCCTTATTCTTTGGCTTCACTTCAGACTTTATAAATGTTTCAAAACAAATTCCTAGTACAGCAAAAGTGCTAATAGTTAGGATGGATCGTGTACCCTATATTGATCAGTCTGGGCTATTTGCGCTCGAAGATGTATTAATGGAATTAAGCGAAAAAAATATTACATCCTTAATGGTAGGAATTCAATCTCAACCAAAATTACTCATGAAAAGTATTGGAATTTTGAATAAATTAGTCCCTGAAGACCATACATTTGAAACATTTAAAGGCTGTAGAAGTTGGATAATAAAAGAAGGTGTTTTTGACACTAAAGAAGTCTAAGCGCTATTGAACGGTTATGTTTTTATTTTCAATTAATGAAATTTGTGAGATAATACCTTTTTGATATAGTTTAGGAAGTGTATCGAGCGATTCAAACTTTTTTGAAGGTTTAAAATTCTGATAATCTTGAAATAAAATACCTTTTATACGTCTCTTGTTTATTGCTTTTCGAAAACGAGTTCCGCCACCGTCAGTAAGATAATTATATGCTAAGTAATCAATTTGATAGCTATCTTGATTAATCCAATACCTATATTCATCTTGATAATCTTCGCCCCCTCCTACTTCTTCAAAATAAATTTTTAAGGTCCAATAGGTCTCTTCTTCAATTTTAATTTCATCCATTAGTTCATAGCGTACTGCATCATCTTGAAGGGGTTTTGGGAGTTGAAAAAAATACATAACCGAATTAAGGGAACTCGAATACACCTCAGCTAGACTATCGGATAGTTCTTTAGGAACGTTATCAATAAATCGTTTTAAACCTTTATTTGATGACATTACATCTCGTACTTCTTTTCCATCTTTACGTTTCGTTCTTGCATAAGAATAATAAAAACCCTTTCGATCAAGCTCGTAATGGTACTCTCTAAAGTCAAACTCAAGTGTAATTCCATCATCATTAAATCCGGAGATTTCTATTGATTTTTTAATAATTTCTTCTGCTGTTATATGATTTTCAACCTTACAAGCAATAAATAAAAGAAATACAGGGAGTACTCGTTTTAAAAAAGAAATCATTGATAAGTTTATTAAAAAATCTGACTGAAAACGAATATACGACTAAATTATATCCTTTACATTTGATCAAAATATTGAATTTATAATGGAAATACTTAAGACCTTAATTATTGGAAGTGGACCAGCGGGTTACACTGCTGCTATCTATGCGGCACGTGCTGATTTAAAACCTGTTCTTTATACAGGGATGGAGCCAGGAGGACAACTAACCACCACCACAGAAGTAGATAACTTCCCTGGATATCCAGATGGAATTGATGGTCCTACCATGATGGTTCAGCTACAAAGTCAAGCAGAACGCTTTGGAACTGAAGTTAGAATTGGCTTTATTAACAAGGTTGAGTTTGCCACCACAGCAGGTGGAATGCATAAAGCTTTTACTGAAGATGGAACAGAAATTCAGGCTCAAACAATTATTATTAGTACCGGTGCAACTGCAAAATATTTAGGGCTTCCTAGCGAACAACGCTTAAGAGGTGGAGGGGTTTCTGCCTGTGCTGTTTGTGATGGTTTTTTCTACAAAGGACAAGAAGTTGCTATTGTAGGGGGAGGAGATACAGCAGCAGAAGAAGCTACATATCTAGCAAAAATATGTTCTAAAGTAACCATGTTGGTTAGAAAAGAACAAATGAGAGCTTCAAAAGCGATGCAACATCGAGTTACAAATACATCCAACATTGATTTGCTATACAATACGGAAATAGATGAAGTGCTTGGAGAAGAAGTAGTAGAAGGATTGCGCATGAAAAATAATGCCACTGGATCTACAAAAGAAATTCCGATTACTGGCTTATTCATTGCAATTGGCCATAAACCTAATACTGATATTTTTAAAGGACAACTTGATATGGACGATGCAGGATATCTTATAACAAAAGGGAAAACTACAGAAACTAATTTACCTGGAGTATTTGCTTCTGGAGATGTTCAGGATAAAGAATACCGTCAAGCTGTTACCGCTGCTGGGACAGGCTGCATGGCTGCTCTTGATGCAGAACGTTATTTGCAAGCCGTTGGGAGTGCTGTAGAAGCTTAAAACGTATGTTAAAGGGCTTCAATAAAAACAGAGCCCTCGGCATCCCTTTGGTAAGTGATTTCTAAAGGCTGGCAACAAACTTCACAGTCTTCATAATATTGGTTGTGGTTTATACTAGGATCAAAAAGCATGGAAATAGTTTCCCAACATTTTGGGCAGTCAAAAAAGTGTTCTTCCATACCCTTTAAAATTATTCTAATTTCGTTTGTAATGATTCCCAGGACTCCATCAAATTTTCTAATTCTTTTTTTTTGGCTTGGTAATCATCAAAAAAATTAGGCTGTGCTATTGTCTTATCATAATCTACCTCCAGATCAAAATCAATTTCTTTAATTTGTTTTTCAAAACGGGCAATACGCTTTTCTGTTTTTTCTAGTTTCTGCTGGAGCGCCCGTGTTTCTTTTTGCTTTTCATAAGTAGAAGGATCACTTTCTTTTTTTTCAGTACGTGCCTTAGGAGTTTTTTTTTCTAACTCTTTAAGAGATGATAATTTTTGAAATTCTAAATAAGCATTGATATCGCCTAAAAAAGGTTTCACCTCTCGTTCTTTAAATGAAATTACTTTTTCACATAGTCCCTGAACAAAATCACGGTCGTGAGAAACCAAAATAAGGGTTCCCTTGAAATTTTTAAGTGCTTCTTTCAGCACATTTTTAGAGGCAATATCTAGGTGATTTGTTGGCTCATCCATAATAAGCACATTAAAAGGTTGTAGTAATAATTTACACAATGCCAAACGATTACGTTCTCCTCCTGAAAGTATTGATACTTTTTTCTCTACAGCTTCACCTTGAAATAAAAATGACCCTAATAAGTCTCTAACCTTTGTTCGGTTTTCTGGGGTTGCAGAATCTTCTGCAGATTGTAAAACAGTTTTACTCCCATCTAAATAAGTAGATTGATTTTGAGCAAAATAACCCAGCTGCACATTATGCCCTAATTTTACTGTTCCTTCGTAAGAAATTTCATCTACAATTATTTTGGCCAATGTAGATTTCCCTTGACCATTTTGTCCTACAAACGCAATTTTTTCTCCTCTAACAATTTCAATATCAACGTCACTTAATACTTGCTTGTCTCCATAGGATTTTGAAATATTCTTTGTTTCAAGAATGATTTTCCCTGGCTGATGAGAGATCCCAAACTCAAATTTCATCTTTCTGTTTTCTTCCGGATCAATCTCAATACGGTCAATTTTATCAAGCTTTTTAATGAGCGATTGAGCCATACTTGCTTTTGAAGCTTTTGCTCTAAAACGTTCAATAAGTTTTTCTGTTTGCACTATCTGTTTCTCTTGATTTTTTTGTGCCGCTTGTTGTTGTGCTCTTAACTCATTCCGAAGCACCATATATTGTGAATAGGGTTTCTTAAAGTCAAAAAGGCGTTGGTTTATAATTTCTATGGTTCTATTGGTCACTTGATCTAAAAACATCCTGTCATGAGAAACCATCACTAAAGCACCTTTATATTTTTTAAGAAATTGTTCTAACCAAATAATAGATTCTATGTCCAAGTGATTGGTTGGCTCATCCAACAAGAGAATATCGTTGTCTTTTAAAAGAAGTTTAGCCAATTCTATACGCATTCGCCAACCTCCAGAAAAAGTATCAGTAGCGGCATTTAAATCGCTCATTGAAAACCCTAATCCTAAAAGTATTTTTTCTGTTTGTGCCTGATAATGATATCCTCCTATCATTTCATAGCGGGTATTGAGTTCGTTTAATTCATCCAAGATGTCTAAATACGATTGACTCTCAAAGTCTTGAGTATCCTCCATTATTCTGTGGATCGTTTCCTGGCGTTTCTCCACTTTCATGATTTCCTCAAAAGCCAAGTAGGCTTCTTCTAAAACGGTTCTTCCATTTTCAAAATCTAAATCCTGTGGGAGGTAACCAATTTCACAATTTTTTTCAAGCGCAAAAGAACCAGAAGTTGGACTATTTTCTTTGGCCATCAACTTTAGAAGAGTTGATTTTCCAGCCCCATTTTTTCCAATTAAACCCACACGATCTCCTTTTCCTAATCGAAATGAAATAGAATCAAAGAGGGTTTCTCCCCCAAAACTAACGGTAATATTGTGCGCGTTAAACATGCTGTTTTTTTGGATTGCTAAAATAAGATTCAAAACGGTTAATAGCTACCGCTTCGGGTAATTGTTTTTTTAATTCTATAAAATCATACAACCACTCCGAAAGCAAAGGAGCCATCATTACCCCCCGTGTCCCCAAACCGTTAAAAACATTTAGATTTTTGTGGGTGGGATGATTTCCAAGTAAAGGACGGCGGTCAATAACTGTTGGTCTAATTTGAGCTCCATGGTCAATCACTTGAAAAGGCACCTCTATGAGTGCTTCTAATTTAGAAAGGAGCCACTGTTTTGCGTTTTCTGTGGGTAGGGTTGTTTTATCATGGGGGGCAAAGGTAGCGCCAACCCAAAATTCATTTTCCTTAATAGGAGTAATAAATACACTTCCTTTAATAATGTTTTTACGCGATAATAATGGTGCCTTAATTTTAAGGTATTCTCCTTTAGATCCTACTAAAGGCAAATAATTAAACCATTGATTAGTCTTTAGTCCATACCCCTCGCAAAAAACAATTTGGCTGGCTTCTATCCCCTTGTAAACTACTTTATTTGAAAAAATTTCAAGTTCAGATGGATCAAACACCTGCTCAAGAAGTTCAGAAGGAAGAAGCGAATCTATAAAAACATCAAGAAGTTCGTTGATGGCTAAACGGCCTACTTCTTTAACCGTGCCATATCCGTTCTGATCCTTCAAGCCAATACTTGACTCAGAGCGAAAATTAGGGTCTAAAAAACGACTTAATGTGCTTGATTGTGCGGCAACAGACCACTGGTTTTGTTCTGAAGGAGAAAAAAAATAACGGTGAATAGGAAGGGAATGAAAAAACTGTTGTTTAGTTTCAGCTTCATACTCTTTATAGGAAGAAATTGCATAATCAAAGAACTGAGACCCTTCCCAAGCCATGGTGTAACGTTTTAAAACTGTTGGATTACAAACGCCTGCGGCATTTCTACTAGCGGCTTTATCCCCCTGGTCAATTATCAGAAAATCTTTTTTGTTTTTCTTTAATTTCCGGGCATAATGAAAACCTGCTAATCCCAAACCTACGATAATAGAATGTTTCATTTACTGTAAAAATTCCATAAAAAAAACGCTATAGTTTCCCATAGCGCTTGTTTCATTTATTTAAGGAATATTAATTATTCCAAAGGTCTTGTTCAAAGTCTCTAATTACTGATTTTATTCGATTAGATTCCAGTAATTGACGAAGGGCATCTTCAAAAATATAGTCCTGTACCTGTCTATCTTCATAAACATTTTCTTCTTTATAAATAGTAGAATTAAAACGTCTAGAATTTAGCATATTATCAAAACTAATCGGTTGTGAAGAGTTTCTTGAATTGAATACTTTACTCTTATTTAAAGCCTTACGTGCGTCTGGAAACCATACCCAAAACAAAGGCACAAGTGCATCGGCCATAGCCTCAGGGCCATCATCTAATGTAGAAACGTCTGGTGCCACAGGGGCGATACCAAGTAATCTGTATTT
>TARA_B110000285_G_scaffold54529_1_pt1 | contig 11861 bp, 7 predicted proteins | sample TARA_B110000285 | Tara Oceans TARA_B110000285 (sample SAMEA4397756) | marine metagenome | biome: Polar Biome; feature: [SRF] surface water layer (ENVO:00010504); material: water (ENVO:00002006), including particulate matter (ENVO:01000060) such as... | depth 5 m
TTATTTGTCTGTGGGCGATCGTCTGCCATAAGTTGAGTTGGAACGCTGACGATTCCGAATAAGAGGGATAGTGAGAGTAGAATGGATTTAATGGTCATTCTTAGGGTTTAGAGGGTTGTTGTGTTGAGCTTGAAAGGAATACAATTTCAATAGCCTTACCATTGTTAGTTTGATAAATTCAGCAAGTCAGATGAGGTAAAAAAAGGGGTCGAACGCAAATCCGAGCGAAGCGACAACCCTCATATAAAGATTCTACGCTTGAAATTGGGGCGTGCCGTTCTGTCTACAGCTGCAAGAAGTGTCACATGTCTTGGGAACAAGAAAAATTGGACTGTCCCTTATTAAGGTAGGTCGTGAAATTGGTCTTTGACGCCTTTCTGGTGCTCATATCAACTTTGGGAAAATCAAATTACTGATTAAATTTATTAGACAAAAAGTCTCAAAGTATGCTTTCACTTCTTATTTCAGCGCTGGTCGCACTCTCATTGGCTAGTGCCTCGATCGCTTCGCAGTTTAATACGGGGACGACGGTCTTCTTTAGTATCGCCGGATTTGTTGGCACGTTTTTCTTGGTCGGATTCCTGGTTCGGAAAAAGATGTCCAAGGCTCAATCTGCGCTGCAGGAAAGCATGGAAGCCGGTCAGAGGCGCATACAGCGGAAGGTGCAGCAGTTCCAGAATAAGCCCGGCGGCAACATTAAGCAGATGCAACGCCAGATCGAAACGGATCAAAAGGCCATGCTGAAGCAGGGCTTAGAGCTCACCAAGGGACTCGAACCCTTCCGGAAGTGGTCCTTACTCACGGGACGCCAGATTGCTACCATGCGCCTGCAGTTTCACTACCAGCTCAAGGAGTTCGACAAGGCTGACGAGATCCTTGCCACCTGCGGATTCTTAAGGGGCCCGATGATGATGGAAGCCATGGCGGTGGCCATGAGGATGGCGCGTTGTTATAAGAACGATGATTTGGCGGGCGCGAAAAAGGTATTCAAGCGCAAGATACTGTGGTTTCGGGGCGACCGCGGCACTTTGCTTTACGGCTTGATGTCGTGGATCTACGTTCAGGTGGGCGAGCCTGATGAAGCCCGTCGGGTCCTGTTGAAGGCCAAAGAGGCCACTGGAGTCGATACCTTCATCCGGAACTGGGAACACCTGACTAATGATAGTGTAAAGAGTTTCTCGAATGCAGGATTGGGGGACCAATGGTATAGCCTCTATTTGGAGAATCCGCCCGCGGTTAAGCAGCAGCGTATGCGCGGCAATGGACGTAATCCGCGTGGCTTCTAGCACGGGTTCGTCTACCTCCCCGTTGAAACAATCATCCGAGATCGACAAACCGCCTATTACAAAAAACTGGCCGAATCCGACAATACGAGCAAAGCCACCGCCTTCGTCGAATTCATGCTCGAAGCCATCAAGGAATCGATTCAGCAAGCCATCTCGACCGACCATGCAAGCGACCAAGTAAAACGCCTAATAAAGGCAGTCGGTAGCGGCGAACGAAGCAGCGCTGAGCTAATAAAATCTCTCAAGCTCGCGCACGCCCCCACCATCCGTAAAAACTACTTAACGCCCGCGCTCAAAGGCAACTGGATCGAACGCACCCAGCCCGACTCCCCAAGAAGCCCGACCCAACGCTATCGGCTTACCATCAAAGGAAGCAATTGGCGATTAAAGGACAACAAAAGGGGGCAAATCCGAGCGTAGCGACAACCCTCATATAAAGATTTAACCACTTCCCTGCCCGGCTGCCACTCAGCATTGCATGCCACGCAAACAACGGATCGATCCGAGCGACACGTCACGGCGTAATGCAATGCAGACGGAAGCGACAACCCTCATATTCTGGAGCCGTTTATGATCCGGCTTCGTAGGACACCGCCAGGACAGGCTATCATCAGTCGAGGGAACGATCGCACGGAGCTGGTTTAACGGCGGATCAACACGACGCAGGCCTGCTGGAGGTGGCGAAGCATTCACCTGATTCGTGCTGATTTTACGTCCCTTTTTCATTGGTTGCTTTACTTTATTTAGTAGTCGCAACCTGTCCAACTTTACCAAACCGGCTCATTCGCTCTTTTGACGCAAGTCCTTGAGCAGCTTCGGCCAGGTTTTGATGGCATTGGCGATCTGTTTTATGTCGAGGCCGACGTAAGCATGTTGAAATTTTTGCTGCCATTGGAGGAACTTCTCCTGTGGATAGGACTCTGCCAGTTCTTTGAGGCTATCGTTGATTTCGAGCATTCTGTCGATGTTTCCGGGGTCGTTTTCCAGCTTGCTGATTAGGGGGGTGATTTTAGTGTTGCAGATTTCTAGCAGTTCATCGGCCTGTTCCGCGCTGAGAGTTTCGGCCTGGCTTTCAGCCGGCTGATTTTCGGGGGTGTCCGGCGTCTGCATATCGTGTTTGAGGTGTTTCATGACTTCGCCGATCAGCTCGGCCCGCGATACCGGCTTGCGCAGGTAACCATCACAAAGTTTCGAGATGATTTCCTCATCCTGCTTTAAAGCTGAAGCTGTGACCGCCACCACCGGTATGGAGGAGAGCTTGTTATTTTCCTTGAGCTCGCGGGTGACATCATAACCGGTCATTCCGGGCATTTTCATGTCTAGAAGAATGAGGTCAGGCTGCTGTTTATAGACCTGGCTGAGTGCTTCTTTACCATTGTCCGCTTCATGGAAATCAAAGCCAAAATCCTCCATGTATGCTTTTAGTATATCGCGGTTGTAGTCGACATCATCGACAATGAGGACAGAGGCTTTTGCGAAGCGCAAGCGGTCGTAATCAATTGAAGGATCGCCTTTGTGAACGAGGCTGTCAGTGGCAGCGACCTCAACGACGGGAATGAACACCTCGAAGGTAGAACCTTTCCCTGGTTCACTTTCAACCGACAAGGTGCCTTGCATAAGATCCACGAGTCGTTGTGAAATAGTCAGCCCCAGTCCGGTGCCGCCGAAGTCCTTGTGTTTCTGGTCCTTGCTTTGCTCAAAGCTACCGAATATTTTGGCCTGCTGGTCCAAGGCAATGCCGATGCCACTATCTTTGACTTTGATCCTAAGCTTGACTTGACTACGAGAGCTTTCTGTAAAAAGACACTCAGCAGAGAGGCGGATATAGCCTTTCTCAGTGAATTTCAGAGCATTGCCAATAAGGTTTATCAGCACCTGACGCAACCTGGGTTCGTCGAGAACCAAGGCTGTCGGCAATTCCGAAGCAACCTTAACTGACAGCTCCAGTCCCCGGTCGGCGCAGTTTTGGCCAAAGATTATCTGCAACTCCTTGAAGAGGTCGTTTATGGCAACGGAGCTAAATTGCAATGTCAGCTTTCCCGCTTCGATTTTGGAAAGGTCGAGGATATCATTGATGAGGCTGAGCAGAGCTTTCCCTGAGGATTGGACATTGTTGATATAGTTCTTTTGTTCAGGTTCATTTATTTTCGCCTTGAGAATATCGGTGAAACCGAGAATGGCATTCATCGGTGTGCGGATTTCATGGCTCATATTGGCCAGAAATTCACTTTTGGCCTCATTGGCGGCATTCGCCTCAACGGTGGCATCCGACAACTCTGTTTCATGTTTTTGCTTGGCCAGCATATAACCCCGCACCATGTTGTGAATAGTAAACATAATGCATATTAAGATGGCTAGAGTAATAATGGTTGTCACAATCAGCGTCGAGTTGGTGATGGCTGATTTTTTTAGATCTGTCGTGTAGACTGCTTTGCTGGCCTGAACGTTGGTGTGAATGAAGGAGTTCAGCTTTTGCAGTAGCTTTTCGTAGGCTTTCTCTTCCTGTTGCGTCACACTAATAAAAGAAGCTACTCTATTGGAGTTGTTGACATAATGAGCGGTATTTTCCTGGGCGTTTTTGTATTGATGCCAGGCTGACTTGATCTGTAAAAACTCATTCAGAGCTAATTTTTGTTCAGCTTTCAAATGGCTGTCCTCCCGTGCTGAAATGGCCCTATCCACCTGTTTGATCTGCAAGTCGATTTTAGCATTGAGTTTTTGAATGCTCTTTTGGTTCGGCGCCAGAACCAGCTCCATTGAAAGCTGGCGCAGTTTCGTCATCGGATTTGAAATTTCGCGCAACAGCTTTTCAACCTGGATATTGGACTCATTAACCGAGTTGATAGATTGAATGGCTGATTGCAGGCTCTTAACCGAGTAAGCACTCTGAGCGACAACAATCACACAGACCAGTGAAAAAAGAAGAGCCATGCGATAGCGAAGTTTTGTATCATTTGTCATCGGTTGTCTTAAGCTTAAAGTTTTTACGTGAAATCTTATAAGGTTTTTTTAAGCTGTCGGGATATTTGTTATCCTTTCTCAGCGACCAGTGCAGGTCTGTCACCTCCAGTTCCCAAAGCGGGACAATACTTGAGGTTCTCGGGTGAAAGACGACTTCCTTGTTAACGGCATAGACCACATGAGGGTTAGGAAGAAAGAGCATGTAATTATTCTGGTAGACATATTTGATGAAGGACCGAATCAACGCCGTATATCCTTCTGAATCCACGCTGACCTCTAACAGTTTATCACAAAATTCAGTTAATTTAGGGTTACTCGGCAAGCTCGACCAAGCATCATTCGGACGATATACGAAAAAGGCGGCCCAAGGATGCCGGAACCAATCAAAATTGGCCCATATCAAAATATCCCAATGCTTATCATTCGCGTTTTTGTGTGTGGGGAACAATTGCTTGAATACCGATTTCTCATCCTTAACAACATCGAGATTCAGTTTGATATTAATTTGTGACAGAAAGAATTGAATATCCTTGGCCAGAAAGAGAAAGCTTTCCTGGACCAGCATACTGATCTCCAATGGATACTTGGGGTCAAGGCCATTACGCAACTGAAAGTCCGAGACGATTTGCTTAAGGATTTCGTTCTTGTTTTTATTTTTGAACTTTTCTTTTTCCTGTTTAAAAAACGGCTCAAGACCTTCTATCGCTTTATCAACTTTATAAAAATGCGGCGAGATCATCGTCGGTGTAAGAGTCCCTTCACCGAGCATAGATAAGTTCAGCAGCATTTCCTTATCAATTGACTGGTTAATCGCATAACGTATTTTATCATCAGCAATTGCTTTGCAGCCGTTAACCAGATTAAAATGCACCGCATAGTGATTGGTCGAAGGCGAAACAGTCAGCTTGGAAAATTCAGACAAAACGGCTTCTGCCTCATATGAAAAGGGGATCGGAGAAATATCGATTTCTCCTTCATGGTTCAGCACGAGATCTGCAGCTTCAGCCATCTTCAGACCTGTGTAAATGGTGATCGTTTCAACTTTTGGCAAGGCTTTGCCCCAATAGTGCGGATTGGCTTTGAGCACAACCTTGGGGGTGCTGCGGTCCCCCTCAAGATAACCCTCCACAAGAATGTAAGGCCCCAGAGCGTATGGCCCGGGTTCGGCCAGGTTGGCACAGACGTTTTTGCCGTTCCAGCCGAATTTATCCAGATAGGCCTTGGTGTAAAATGGCAGGTTGGTCAGATCATGAAGAAAAACGCCATTGGGTTCGGTCAGGATCAAGCGCACCGTATAATCATCGATTTTTTCCGTCCGGTCATATATCCGGTAAAGTTTGGTATAGGTGAAGGGCTTCTCTTTAAAATGTTTCATATTCAAGAGCACGGCATCGGCGTTGAAGGGAGTGCCATCATGAAAGCGAACTCCTTTTTTGAGCTTGAATTCAAAGATGCGGTTATCGATATGCGTATGACTCTCCGCCACATCATATTCCCAGCCTCTCACATTATTTGCCGGGCGCACCAGAGTTCCGTTGATAGAGTGCGTAATGGCAACATAGGGTAGGGAAGGTAAAAACAGTTTTACGTGCGAGCCCTTCTTGAACTTGCCATTAACCCTTTGCGGGGCTGTGTCTTCGATACCAATCGTCCGGCTTATTTTTGCCGATTCAAGTGGCGTTTCATTCTCTAATAAAGCTACAGCGTCATCCTGCATTGGCCCTGCAGTCGGCTTCAAATCGGGCTCCTTGCTACCAGCAATCAAAAAGAAAGCTGTCATGGCAAGTATCAGCATTCCGGAAAGGAGGACTTTGGGCCAATGGGATGAGTTTTTTTTATCATTCATCTTGCGTCTCCTATATCCAAGGTGCCTGAACTGCGTTTCATTAACATAACTCTTCCAAAGAGTTATTCAACAAATTGGGCAAGAAATAATAACTATATTATGTTTATGAATCCAGATTCACGCTCAAGGTTTTCTGAGAGGAACGACAATTCCTTATTCTGTAAATTCTCACGGCTAATGGTCATTTGCCTTTTCTGAAGGTGAGACATCAATAGGAGGAGCATCGCTGCTAGACAGACACTACACAGCAAAACAGTATTAAGTCCTTTCTTTATAAAAAAACTGTCTAAGACTCATATTGGGGGTTTCCCTCATAAAGCCTCACTTCCTTGATTGATTTCTAAAACAAGGATCGTGACGTCATCCGTGCTTGCTTGCCCCCCTCGGAAATCATCCACACTTCTGAGTATATTCTCGAGTGTTTTATCCAAGCATAAATCATACCCCGCTTCTACTATTTTAAGAAATCGATCATTACCTAGCTCTTCCGAATTGCAATTTTCAGACTCAGTCAGCCCATCAGTATATAAGTAGAGTCGGCTGCCCTTGTGAAGCTGCAACGCATAATTAGTAGCTCCGAATTCTGGTAAAATACCAATGGCAGGACCATTTGGTAAATTCTGATAGCTGTGACTTCTCTTCTGGTGATCATAGAGAATAGGCTTGGTGTGCCCAGCTCCCGCGAGTAAACAATGGTAGGATTCGCCTTTTTCATCCAAGGTCAGAACTCCATATATCGCTGTGATGAAGGAACACGACAGTTTGCCAATTAATTGACTATTAAGCTTCGTTAGTAGCCCTTGAGGATCACAGGAATAGCTGGTGAAGAGCGTGTCTGTAATAAACTTTAACAAGCTCATATAGAGTGCGGCCGAAACACCATGACCAGTTAGGTCGCCAATAAAGAAGCCTTGTTTATTTTTGAGAAGCGGTGGGAAACAAATGTAATCGCCTCCTACCACTTCCATTGGCCGGTAACGAAAAGCTATTTTATAATCATCATGAATAGGAGCTCTGTGAGGGAGCAAGGTCTGTTGCACCACCTCAGCACTCTGTAGGTCGGCTTCCATTACAGCCAGTTTTAACTCCAAGTCAGAGCGAGCCTGAGACAATAGGATGACCTGATTGCGAATTTCATCATGACTTTTCTTCAGATCCAAGTGAGTCCGCACCCTTGCCATTAGCTCAATGGAGTTAAAGGGTTTTGTGACATAATCAACGCCCCCAACGTCAAAAGCTTTCACTTGGTCATCGGCTTCAATCTTGGCTGACAAGAAAATTACAGGAATGTCGGACAAGTCCTCATCTTGCTTCATCCTCTTGCAAGTTTCATATCCGTCAAGTTCTGGCATTATGATATCCAACAGAACCAAGTCAGGCTTTACCTTCTCCATTTGTTCCAGAGCCTGAAGTCCATTGTTAGCAACACTGATAGAAAAGTCGCCCTCACTTCTAAGGATTTGAACAAGCATTTGAATATTCGATGCGGTGTCGTCGACTACCAAAATTCTAGTTACTTCATTTTGCATAATAGATTACTACGCAGCTTGGGCTGTTAAAGTGTTCACAGTAAGTCAGTATGCACAATAACTCAACTTGCTAGAGTAAATTACCAGACAGGCGATTTGCGCCCCAACCTAATTTGACTCAAGAAAAGAGAGGCAAAAAGGTGTCAAACGCAAATCCGAGCGTAGCGACAACCCTCATATAAAGATTTAACCACTCCCCTGCCCGGCTCCCACTCAGCATTGCATGCCACGCAAACAACGTATCGATCCGAGCGTAGCGACAACCCTCGTATTCTGGAGCCGTTTATGATCCGGCTTCGTAGGACACCGCCAGGACAGGCTATCATCAGTCGAGGGAACGATCGCAAGGAGCTGTTTCTCCACGACAAGACAGGTGAAGCGTTTGGGTTTTGAGATCGGATGGGGGTTGATATGTGGTGACGGATGCTATCTGTTGTCGGCTAAGGACACTATTTTGAACGCGAAAAACTTCTCATCTCTCAGTCTGCCGCAAGAGCTGCTGAAAAACATCGAATCATTGGGCTATGCGGAGATGACTCCGATTCAGGCGCAGAGCTTGCCGCCGATATTGCTGGGCAAGGATGTGATCGGTCAGGCCAAGACGGGCTCCGGTAAGACGGCGGCGTTTGGCTTGGGCATATTGGCGCGTCTGGATACGAGCAGCTTGCAGGTGCAGGCTCTGGTCTTGTGCCCGACGCGCGAGTTGGCGGATCAGGTTTCGAAGGCGATCCGACAGTTCGCGCGAATGAGTCCGAACGTGAAAGTGCTTACGCTTTGCGGGGGCATGCCGTCGCGGCCTCAGGTGAAGTCTTTGGAGCATGGCGCCCACATCGTAGTGGGAACGCCGGGGCGTATCGGGAAGCACTTGCGCACGAATGCCCTACGCTTGGAAGCGCTGCGCACCCTGGTTCTCGACGAAGGGGATCGCATGCTCGAGATGGGCTTTCAGGAAGAGGTGGATGCGGTCATCGCAAAGACGCCAGCGGGTCGGCAGACCTTATTGTTCAGCGCGACTTATCCGCGGGCGATTCAGTCGATCGCGGAGAAGGTGATGAATGGGCCGATGATGATTCAGGTCGAAGCGAGCCCTGATAGCGGGAGCATCCAGCAGTTCTTTTATAAGTGTGGCGAGGGAGATGGAGAACGTCTGATGGCGTTGCGCCTGTTGCTGCAGGAGCAGCGTGCGGAGACGGCTTTGGTTTTTTGCAGCACGAAAGTGGAGACGCAGGATCTGCGCGACGAGTTGCTTGGATTGGGCTTCAGCGCAGTGGCTCTGCATGGCGACTTGGATCAAGGCGAGCGCGACGAAACGCTTGTGCTTTTTTCGAATAAGAGCGTGTCCGTGTTGGTGGCTACGGATGTAGCGGCGCGTGGGCTGGATATCGATTCTGTGGATACAGTGATCAACTACCGGATGGCTCGGGACGTGGAAGTGCATGTGCACCGGATTGGAAGGACGGGTCGCGCGGGGTGTAAAGGGGTTGCCCATACGTTATTCGGCTCGCGGGATAGCTCGAACATGGACGCGCTAGAATCGCATTTCGGCAAGACCTTCCAGACGTCGGCCTTGCCGTCTCGCAAGGTGTTGTCTTCGCAGATTGCGATGGCGCCAATGGCCACGTTGCATATCCGGCTTGGCAAGCGCCAGAAGGTAGGGGCGGGAAATATTCTCGGTCTTCTTACGGGTGAGACCGGGTTGCGGGGCGATCAGGTCGGGCAAATTAATGTGTGTGACACTTGGACGTATGCTGCGGTGGCCCGCGACGCGGTTGCTGCAGCTCTCAAGAAAATCGCGACGGAGACCTGGAAGGGGAAGCCCGTCAAGGTGTGGCGGATAAAGGAGTAGGCGACAAAAGGGGGCATTGCTACGCCATCTTCACTTCGTTTCGTCCGTAATTCTTGTAGTTGACAGACGGGTTTTAGGAGGACTTGCAACTTTCCAGGATCCCAGTGGGATCTCTGACATTAGCTCGGCAATTTATTGCCGGGCTAATGATACGTCCATGCACGCGTCCCATCGGGACGCATCGGACTACGCAGCTCAATCCCAAACAGAACGCATGACCACACTCAACCGTCCCGATGGGACGCGGAATATTGCAATTAATAGCCCCACGATAAATCGTAGGGCTATTTTCAACTGTCCCTCTGGGACAAAAAAAGGTCAGCTACCCTACAAGGAACCGAAGGAGCAGAAAAGCACCAGCCCACACATTCTAAGGTTTTTAAAGACTGACACTAGTCGGCATTTTGGCCAAGTGGTCGAGACAAGTTTGACGAAAGTAGTTTCAGTGCTAGATTTGGTTCAAAAGTCAGAGTCATGAGCCATACAGCCAAAACACTAAAAGAAGTCTCCACAGAAGCACACGAAGTGCTCTGCGAACGTCTTGGCGTGGCCGATACCGTCCGTTTTTTGAATCAATTCTAAAATGGAAACGGCAACTACACTCAAGAACGGGACGCCACCCTCGACGGCATGAGCATTCAAGAAACAGCCACAGCTATCCGCAAATCGAAGCAAGGGAAGGAAGTTTGAAAACATGCTGGATCATCGCAGGCCCGAACGGCGCAGGTAAGACCACCTTCGCCCTCGATTTCCTGCCGCTAGTCGGCTGCCAGCATTTCATTAACGCCGATGCCATCGCCGCATGATTAAATCCATTCAATCCCATCTGCTGACATTGAGCGTCGCTTCTCCAAAAGCCTTCAGAACCTTCTAGGCGATTTCAGTGATGCTGTAGACCGGACACGCTGCCTGCTAAATGATCGCGACGTCCCAAGCCTAATCTTCCACCAAACAAAAGAAGGTCGTATTATCCATAAACAGGAACAATATGATGCTCTAATTAAGAGGTCATAGTTATGATGAGTGAAAGCAAAACAGATAACCAAGCAGTCCTAAAGAGCCTTCGCTATTCGGTTGCGAAGGCCTTGGAACGCAAGCGTCGCTTAGGTCAATACGCCATTGTCTCCAAAAATGGTAAGCTCACCCGATTAGAAGCGGAAGAAATCAAACCGCTCGCCGCAGCCGAAGATCAAGCAAACTACAATGCCAAGTAGCCTAAGCCCGATCAGTTGCAAACATTCCGACATGACCCGAATAGCGAGAACTTAAGGGGCTTTGACGACAGTCAAGACTAACTGGGATAGGCTGCTTTAGCTGCCCGCAGACCCCAGTCATTTCGTGGTAGATAGTTATAGAACAACGGCAGCTAAAGCAGCCGGCCCCAGTTATTTCAATGTGATGCTTAAGTTCGCGCCATAACGACACCTACCTGGCTGATTCACTCAAGTGCCCCCTACATCTAGTGTTTAGCGCTTTGAGGCGGGATGGTTCAGGCTTCAATGTGTAGGAATCTACACGACCGATGAAAGAATCTCATGCTCTGTTTTCCAGCATAGCTGGAGACCGCTTATTTTCGCTTATATTACGCTTATTATTGGGATTGCTAACCATCCAAGGCAGACCTCCGACAACTCCTGTAGCACGTCGTGCTGGATAAGCGTTTAATAAGCGTGGATAAGCGGTTAAAAATTACGTTGGTTTAGTTTTATTATTTCCCCCTGAACCACTAGATATGCTAGCTACTTTGTGAATCAGCCAGGTAGGTAACGACATGACCCGAATGGCGCCTGTTTGGACCACTGCGTGACTTTCGTGGTTTGGACGATCTACATGTATCCAACTGATGACGGTCCATTATCGTGAAATACCGTCGTAGAACGCCACTAATTCACGATATTCATTGCATAATCGTTAAAACATGGCAATTTGTCGCTAATGCCCAATACCTTCCAAGTCTTCCGTCGCATCAAGGATTTACAGGCTCGCACCCTGAAGGCCGCGTCAAGCAAGGAGTCTTTGTTGCGTCTGATCTACGAATCTGAAGTAACCGAGCAGGTCTATAATTCGAACGCGATTGAGAATAGCACGCTGTCCCTAGAAGAAACGGATAAGATCTTAAACCGGATCGATCTGGATCGTTTTATAAATGAGCGCGAACTGTTCGAGGCGAAAAACCTAGCCCGAGTCGTGGAGTATATTGATCAAAAAGCGAAGCAAGAAGCGCTGACTTTGGATATGATGCTTCTGCTACACAAAATGCTCATCAGCAATATACGTGATGATATTGCGGGCCGATTAAGGAAATCGGATGAATGGGTTCGGGTCGGTAATCACATTGCGACCGCCCCCTCGCTGGTAGTCGAGCAGCTTGAGAACATGATGATCGCCTATCA
>TARA_B110000285_G_scaffold48437_1_pt1 | contig 11857 bp, 11 predicted proteins | sample TARA_B110000285 | Tara Oceans TARA_B110000285 (sample SAMEA4397756) | marine metagenome | biome: Polar Biome; feature: [SRF] surface water layer (ENVO:00010504); material: water (ENVO:00002006), including particulate matter (ENVO:01000060) such as... | depth 5 m
GGTACCCCCTGTGATAAATGCAAATTTACCTGTAACTTTATTCATCTCGATATTCCCCTATCTCATATCCATTAAGACTTAAGCATTCTCTCAATTCTTTATTTCCAATTCTAGCCATCTCAAGTGGGTTAGCTTTAGCGGGGTCTTGTTCAGCCTCCACAATAAACCAACCTTCGTAGTTATTTTTAGCTAAAGTTTCAACCACTTCCTTAAAATTAATATTGCCGTCACCAGGTACTGTGAAAGCTCCTTTTAAAACAGCATCTAAGAAACTTTCTTTATCCTTATCTAGATTATCTACTATTGAACTTCTAATGTCTTTTGTATGAACATGAGTAATACGGTTTGCATACTTATTAATAACATTAATCGAATTGCCACCAGCAAAAGTCATGTGCCCTGTATCAAATAACAAATGTACAGCTTCTCCAGTATGGTTCATCAGTAAGTCCAACTCACGCTCAGTTTCAACAGCCGTTCCCATATGATGGTGAAAAGAAATAGGCATTCCAAAATCACTACAAAACTCTGCAAATAAAGTTAATTTTTTTCCATAAATTTTAAAATCATCATCACTAAGTTTTCTTTTAGTATTTAAAGGCGCATGACGAACATTTTGTATTGTTCCAGCTGTTTCCCCATAGGCCATACAGGCAGCACCTAGTTCTTTAAATAAAACTAATTGGCCTAAAACTCTGTCTTTTTCTTCTTCTAAATCACTATCTAAAACTGTTCCGGAAAACCAACCTGAAGCAAGATTAAGTTTATGTTTTTTTAAGATAGGTCCTAATTCTTCAGGGGTAATTGGAAATTTACCACCTGTTTCAACACCAGAAAATCCAGAAATCTTAGATTCAGTTAAACAAGTTTCTAAAGTTGTTTCTCCTCCTAATTCAGGAAGATCGTCATTACTCCAAGCTATTGGAGCTATGCCTAGTTTAGCCTTCATGATTATATGCTCTTTCTTTGTATGTTTTTAATTCCATAATGAATTCTCGTTTTTTTTAAATTTTTGCTCATCGTAATATTTTCCTACTGATAAATACCATACAAAATTATTATCAAAAAAGAATAAATATTTTAATGATTAGAAACTCTGCTATGTTATTCCTAATTTAGATAAGGGGATACAAATGATTAAATTAGCAGTATTAGGTTGTGGAAGAATAGGTCAAATGCATGCAAGAAATGTGAGTAACCACCCAGACTTTAGTTTAGCGGCAGTTTATGATGTAAATAAAGAGTTTGGTGAAAAGATTGCTAATGAATTGAATGTTCCCTTAGTCAGTGATGATAAAGAAATTTTTGAAGATAAAGAAATTGACGCTGTCCTTATTGCTTCTCCTACAGATACCCATATTGAATTTATAGAAAAATCAGTTGCAACAAATAAACCTGTTTACTGTGAAAAACCAATTGATTTAGATATTTTAAAAGTAAATGAATGTGCCAAAAGACTCAAGGCTAATAAGGTTCCTATTCATTTAGGGTTTAATAGAAGATTTGATCCAGGTCATGTAGAGGCAAAAGAAGTTCTTAAATCTGGAGAGATTGGAGATCTCCATCAAGTTCTTATTACATCTCGTGATCCAGGGCTTCCAAGCTGGGAATATTATCAAGCAGCCGGGGGCCTCTTAAGAGATATGACGATTCATGATTTTGATATTTCAAGGTTTATGTTAGACGAAGATCCAATTAAAGTTTTTGCTATCACAAATGCTTTAATAGAACCGAAGTTAAAAACAGAATTAAATGATGCTGATACAGTAATGATCATTATGGAAACAGCTTCCGGAAAACAATGTCATATTAATAATTCCAGATCTTCTGCTTATGGATACGATCAAAGAATTGAACTAGTAGGTAATAAAGGCATGGTTTTAAGTGATAATAAAAAGATTAATAATGTCAGAAAATTTTCATCTAATGGTGAGACCACCTCTGTAGTAGAGCATTTTTTTTTAGAGAGATATTATGATGCATTCATGAATGGCCTTAGTTCCTTTGCCTCTTGTATTAAAAATAACACTGCTCCTGAAGTAGGATTTGAAGACGGAAGAAAAGCTCTACTTCTTGCTGAAGCAGCCTATGAGTCACTGAAAACTCATCAAATGATAAATGTAAATTATGATTGAAAATAAATTAAAAAAAAATTGGTCTAATAATAAAGCTACTTTAAATGGATGGCTCTCTATCCCTAATGCTTTTACTGCAGAAATTATGGCAGAACAAGGTTATGACAGTATAACGGTTGACGTTCAGCATGGTGTAATAGATTTTTCTGATTGCGTATCCATGCTTCAAGCAATGAGAGCTAGTGGAGTTGTTCCTATTTCAAGAGTTCCTTGGTTAGACCCTGCTATTATCATGAAAGTATTAGATGCTGGTTCTATGGGAGTGATTTGTCCTATGGTCAATACAAAATCACAAGCTGAAGAACTTGTATCTTACTGTAAATATCCCCCTCATGGGGTGAGAAGTTTTGGTCCAACAAGGGCAAATATTTCTTTAGGCGCTAATTATTGGAAAGAGGCAAATCAAAATATTGTTTGTTTAGCAATGATTGAAACGCAAGAAGCCTATGATAATGTTGAGGAAATTGCTTCTACTCCCGGTTTAGACGGTCTCTATATCGGGCCAGCAGATTTAACTTTAGGACTTGGTAAAGGAAAACTTGCCCCTGGTTTTGATAGAGAAGAACCTGAAATGATTGAAGCTACAAAAAATATTTTAGCGGCTGCAAAAAAAAATAATAAAATTGCAGCTCTTCATTGTGGAACTCCTGAATATGCAGCTAAAGGTGTTCAGTGGGGATTTGATATGGTGACAATTAGTAATGATGTTAGGCTCTTAATATCAGCATCTTCTTCTAGTGTTAAAAAATTTAGAAATTTAATGAATGACGATAATACTGAAATTAAATCTAATAAAGATTCAAGCTCATACTAAAAAGTATTTCCTGTTTTAAATTATAACGTACTTAAAGTTTGTTTAATTCCTGATATTTGAACTTCTAAACTAAATAAATTTCCTGCATGAAAGTCGTTTGTATTTTTCTCTAAATGAAGAGGTGCCCCTAATGAAGTGATAAAGAGTTTTTTTAAATTACTTCCCCCAAGAGTAACGCAAGTAGGTGCTTGAGTAGGAGTATTGATTTTAGAAATTAATTTCCCTTTACTATTATAGCAAACTACACAACCACCTCTAACTCTTGCACTCCAATAATTACCTTCACTATCAACAGTTCCTCCATCTGGAAATCCTGGAGCAGAACCTTTATTAACAAATAAATTTAACTCTTTAAAATAATCGAAATTTTGTTGAATTTGAAACTGCCTAATTGTGTCAGTGGGACTATCTGCAAAATACATAATTTCTCCGCTAGGTGAAAAAGTAATTCCGTTAGAAACTGTGACTTTACTAAATAACTCAGTTAATAGTCCATTTGGAGCAAGACGATAAACGCTTCCCAAAGGTTTTCTTTTACTTCTATCAGAATTTTCATCAAAAGTGCCAAATACAATTCCTCCAAAAGGATCAACTTTCGCATCATTAATTCTTGTTTGGGGAATATCTATTTCAATATCATGAAGCTTTGTATAAGAAGTTAAATTTTGATTAGCGATGGATATGTGATTGGGAAATCCAATAATAAATCCTAGCTCTTTTCTTGGAAGTATAAAACAGGCCCTATCAGGTAAATTAAATTTTTTACTATTTTTATTTTCATCAATACACCATATTTTTTTTCCTTCAATATCAGTCCACCATAATTGATTATCTCTTGGATCCCAGAAACAACTCTCACCAATTTCATTTTTACAATCTAAAACTAAATCTACTTTGGTGTCTAAAGTATTCATTTAAAAATTTTCTATAATAAGTTTGTCTTTAATTAAAATTAAAGAAATATATTTAAGATTTCCAGCCAGTAATATTTTTAACTTCAAGAAATTCGCTTAGCCCCCACTTACCACCTTCCCTACCATTACCAGATTGTCTATATCCTCCAAAAGGTGTTCCCACATCAGCATACTCTCCATTAATATATACAATTCCGGATCTTAGCTGTTTAGCTACACGGTGTGCTTTTTCCCTATCTTCAGTTTGAATATAATTGCCTAGTCCATATTCTGTACTATTAACAATCTCAATAGCTTCTTCTTCGGTATCAAAAGGAATGATAGATAATACAGGTCCAAATATTTCAGATTTTGAAATATTCATTTCGTTAGTCACATCAGTAAAGATGGTTGGTTTAATAAAATACCCTGTCTTTAGATCATCAGGTTTCTCGATTCCACCAGCTGCAAGTGTTGCTCCCTCTTTAATTCCACTTTGAATTAAATCAATAATTTTATTATATTGAATTTTTGAAACGACTGGACCAATATGATTTCCCTTATTAGAAGCTAAGCCCACTTTGATTGAATTAGCTTCTTCAATTGCCTCTTTAACTGCTTTTTCATAAATTGTTCTTTCAATCAACATTCTAGTTGGAGCATCACAAGATTGACCAGAATTACTCATTACATTTCTCACTCCATCTCTGACGGCATTAGGATAAGAATCAGCAAAAACTATATTTCCACCCTTCCCTCCTAATTCTAAACATACTCTCTTAATAGTATCTGCAGCGTTTATAGAAATAAGTTTTCCAGCTCTAGTCGAACCAGTAAATGAAATCATATCAATATCTTGATGTCCTGATAGGTAAGTACCAACACCTTGACCATCACCATTAACTAAATTAAAAACTCCAGCTGGTAGATTAATTTCATCAATCATTTCTGCAAAAAGCATTGCTGAAATAGGTGAAATTTCTGAAGGTTTCAAAACCATTGTACATCCAGCAGCTAATGCAGGTATAACTTTTAAAGCAAGTTGATTCATAGGCCAATTCCAAGGTGTAATTAAACCACATACACCAATAGGCTCATAAATTATATGATTGTTAGAACTTGCATTAAAAGGCTCTTCGAAAGAAAATTGTTTAAGTTGATTTATAAAATCTTCAATATGATCTAAACCTGTTTGAGCTTGAACGGCTAATGACATATCAATAGGACATCCCATTTCAAAAGAAATAGCTTCGGCCATTTCATGAATTCTCTTTTGATAAACGGCATGAAGTTTTTCTAAGTAAAATATTTTTTCTTCTTTAGAAGTATTAGACCAAGAAGAGAAAGCATTTTTTGCAGATAAAACTGCTAAATTAGTATCTTCCATTCCTCCTAAAGAAATTACAGCAAATGCTTCTTCAGTAGATGGATCAATAACATTACAATGATTTGAAATAAATGGATCCGTCCATTTTCCATTGATATAGAATTTTTTCTTTTCAAGCATTGCTATAATAACTATATCAGATTTTTAATTACCTGATAATTGTAATCTAACTTAAATGTAAGTTTTAAAAATCTATATTTGATGAAGATTTACTTTCAGAAGAATATTCATCTTCAATGACTACAGTTGTTGAAGAATTACTATTGTCATTTGCGGAACTATTCTTAGCTTCATCTATTTCTTGAAACATTAAACTTGAGGAAGGGCTCCAAGCTTTTACAACTCCAATAATTTCTTGATTAGTGAGAGGGTGTGGTTCAGCCCAATCAATAACTTTTGTTATACCGCTAATTGCCAGCCCGCCAGTATCAAATGTAACACCTTTTTTGCTCTCGAAAGCGCCTTGATAGTCAATATGTTCTTCTGATCTAGTTAATTCATCGAGTGTTTGAGATTCAAAAATTGCTTTTGAAGCTGATACCATTTCTCCCATAAATTGAATAATATATTGATCAGCGTTGACTTCAGCTTTTTCAACAGCTCTTAATTTAGCACCAGTTGAACTTGAAGTAGCCTGAGAGTGGGCAAAACTTAACAAAACAGGATTCCCTTTTTCATCTTTATACATCTGGACTCCCTGTTTGGTTAATAAACCTTTGCCAATTTCTTGGATTGTTTGTTTTATTGATAAGCCTGTGTTCAAAGGATCACCATTTGGCGCCAAATCAGGATTGTTTTGAGATAGAGAGGCAGCTAATTGTAAAGTTTTTTCACTTATTGCTGCAGCAACACTAATAGTTCCATTGGTCTCACCGGGAGTAAAATCTTCAAACACCATTACGGTTTGAACTCCAGACACTAATCTGTTAGAGATAGTTTTAATATCTCTTTGATATTCAGAGCTTGAAAGTAATCTTTCAGCGTAATCTGCCGCTTCTTGTAACTTAGCTATTTTTTCTTCTTCTGCTAACTGACTTTCTTTTATAAGAGTTGGCTGCAATCCATTTGCTTCTAATGCATTATCAATTTTAGAAAGAAGGAGTAATTTGCCTTTACCTAAAATAGACTTGGCAGTTTCTAAATTAGGATTTTCTATGATCTCAGGTGAGGGAAAGTTACCTTCTTTACAATCAGATACTATTGATCCTGATAACTCAATTCCTAGTCTGTTTACTAAATTAGATTTAGCTTTTAAAAGAGCTTCATCATAAGCAATTCGTCTTGAATTGATAAAGTTAGGATCTTCTGGTTTTTGTTTAATAGTTGCTGTACCTACTTCCCACAATAGAATAGTACCATCTTTTAAAATATTTTTTTCACCCACCTTAAATCCAAGTCCTTCTATGTATTTAGTTGCTCTATCAGCAGGTAACCCACTATCTTCAAATGGATCAAAAGCATAACCACTCGATAAAGGAATAATTATTAGTAAAGTTAATATTTTTTTAAAATGCTTACCAAAGTTCATCTGTGTCATTCTCCTTTTTAATTTTTTTACTTTTAATTTTTTCAGCAATACTTTCTGCTTTTATTATATTTTTCTTTTTTTTTGGTCTAACAATAAGATCAGTCTCAATTGAAAAGTCTTTACTCTTATTATTAATTATTTTTGCAGTTGTAATTTTAGAAGTTACATTGATAATTTCAGCTTCAGCAAAAGGTATTTCAATTTTTCCCAATAATTCACCAGTATAACTATCTTTAATTTGCTTACCATATTTAAAAACTTGATAAATATCTCCTATTTCAAATTGTTTACCACCTTGACCTAAGTAAAGAGTTCCATCATTAAACATCTCTTCTACTCTTACAGGATAAATTGAATATAGAATATTTTGACCTATATTTAACGCAGCAGCCTGAATCATGGAAGTATCAGGATTATTAGAAGATACCCCTTCATCAGAAGTATAAAGTTCTGCAAGTTTAATTTGCTTAGTAGTCACATCTATAATTCTGTATGAAATTTCTACTATACCTTTTGATGAAGTGAATGATTTATTGACAGATTTATAAACTTTTTTAGTCGTACTTGTATTAAAATCTTCAATAACTCCTACTAAAATTAGATCAACACCAAGATCAATCCCAATTTTTGCAAACTCTTCAACTGGAGTATTAGGTCCTAAGATTTGATTTTTTACAGAACTAATCTCATCAACAAAATCTCTGTCTGATACAAAAAACTTTCTTGTTTGAGTTAAATAAGAGACAAATTCTTGATTTAAAAGACCAAGAACTCTTCTTTGGTCAATAGGTAATCCATTTACTGATAATGACCTTGTGTCAGAAATTCTAAAAGGCATAACAGCAATTCTTTTTCTACTAGCTTGTTTACTTAAAGCATATTTAGCCAATGTTGCTCTAACTTTTACTGTAACTGTTCCATCAGAATTATTTATTGTGTCTAGAATTTGATATTCCTTGATTATGCCTCCAGATTTTTTATTTAATTCCTTCTCATAAGAAGAGTGATAGTTTAAATTTTCTTCACCATTAGATAGTGAATAATTCTCCATTTCATTTTGTATTATTTTACCATCCATAATAGTTCCATTGATTTGAGATAGGGCTTCAAATAAAGCTTTATCAATAGCGTCTTGTTGATCTACACCAGTAGAGGAAATGAGGGTTTTAATAAATTTAACCTCAGCATTAAGATTAGAAAAGTGAAAAAAAATAAAAAAAATAACAATAAAAAATTTAAGTTTTTTTACTTGATTAAAAATTAATACTATCAATTTCTTCCTCTAAGTTAACTTGCTCTAAGCGTAGATCCTTACCAGAGCTTTTTGAAACTGCACTTTCGTATTTATCTAATTCCTTATCAATACGCTTATAAAGAATTTTTTGACTATCCCAAGTTGAAATAAATGAGCCTAATAAAGCACCTAAGTCTCCCATAGTTTGTAATTTTTTAGCTTCTTTGAGGGCTAGCATTTGGTCGTTATGAGCTTGAATTCTAATAGCGTCAGCTTGCTGTAATAAGATTATTTCTTGATCGGAGGGAATATACCCAGAATTCATTTTTTCAAATATCTTCTCACTGAGATCTATTGTATTAATCCAAACTATAGAAGTTGCATCGTGATAAGATCTTGTTTCCTTAACAAAAGGATCCTCTATATATGCAAGAAGAGCAAATAAATCCTCAGCCTCTTCTTTTAATCCTATTGCGTCAGCTATCATTGCTATAGCGTAACTGTAATTTAAATATGATTGATCTAATAATTTTTGTATTTTTTCAAGTTGCATAGCTGTTTGACAAGTTTCTTGACCCATTTGAGCGCATTCAGCTTCCCAATTTCTTTTAGGAATTAAGGCATCAGGATAATACTCACCACAATCTCTGTACCATCTCATATAGGTAGGAAAATTTTCCTTTGCTTTTTTTCTCTCCATTATTTTTGTAGAATTAAAATTATAACAATTCCTTGGAGCTTTTTGTGTTTTTTTAGTTAAAAGTGAATAATCATACCACCTTTGTGTATCCGGATTATAGTTTCCATTGACAGAAGGGTCAAAAAAATAAGCATCACCAGGAGATGGTAAATCTTTAGCTGGCTTAGTATCATTTACAGAATTAGTATTTTTATTGGTCTTAGTTTCATTGCTTAAATTTTCTGTTACTTGATTTAGAGCTTTATTCACATCATCAAATAACCCGGCATTTATATTTATTGATATAAAAAATAAAAATTTAAAAAAGAATAAAAATCTATAAAACATTAATTTATATTTTTAGAATTCAGAGAATAAACAATTTCTCTAACATTTTTATTAATAGACTCAATCATGGCATTGGTCTGAGCTTGGCTTTCAGTGCTACCAATTTGACTAACAGGAGTTGGTCCTGCAGCTGCCACGCCTCTGCACATCCTAGAACAATCAAATACTAATGACTCAGTTTCTACATAAACACTTGGTTCGCCAGTATCTGGATCTGTACTTGGTGAATAGGCGGTTATTTTAGATATCATTAAAAATTTAATTCCTTTATTTTCAATTGCTGTATACATATCATTTTTAGTATTAGAGGAAAGTGATTCACCTAACATGTATTCATTAGCAGCATCTTGATTAATAAATCGATCCGCATCAAATGGTTCAAAACCATTTTCAGTAAAAATGTCTAAAACTGAAGTGAATAACTTATCATCAAGGCCATCAACTTTTCCAAATGTCATGATATCAGATTTTTTTTCTTTACTTCCTCCTGTTTGATCCATCGACTCTGATTCAAAGCTAGTAGCAACTTCAGCACCAGTATTATCAACCGAAGAAATCTCGGCAGAATTAGAAGAAGAAGAAGATTTAGCAATCCTAGTTTCTTTTTCTTTAAATGAGAGGACCTTGCTTGTTTTTCTAGCAACAATATAAAGAGCTATGTCAGAAACTTGTGTATTTTGCTCAACCGCAGAATTAGCATTCAATAAGAATTGAAGTTCTAACTCTTGTATTTCAGCTTGTATAACTAACTTTATTTGTTTCTTTTTCTTGTCTGTTTCATCAACTAGATACGAATTAATAGTTACATATTCATCTAAGTTTTCATAAATAGTATCTTGGTTTTTTTTAAATTCTTTAAATAAAGAAATATCATCAATATTGTTAAAGTAATTTTTAAGAGCGTTTTTTTTTGCTTCAAGTTCTGCTAAAGGTCTATCTTTTTTTAAAGACTTATAGGTATAGGTGGATTGACCTTTAACTTCTAATGCATTTAAATTTGTAACTAAAAAAAATAATGAAACTAAAAATAGACAGAAAAAATTAACTTTTTTAGGCATGTTAAATGCTAACATACACTGAAAAAAAAATAAACTTTTAATTAAATAGAAATATCTAATTAATAGAATTTTTAAGCGATCTATGCATTGCTTTTATATCTTTAAAGTCTGAGTAGGAATACTTATCAAAATATTTTTTATTAGGTTTGTCAGAGAAAATATTAGAAAAAGCATCTAAATATAAGAAACTTATAGTCCTATAAAAAGAATTAAGCTTTTGATTTTCGTTTAAACTTTTCATTGAAATTGGTTCAAACATTTCCTGTATATTTTTAAATTTAGATTTGAATAATATTGTTCCAGAAAATGGTTCAAGGACAGTAATTATTGCACCTGACGCATATAACGAATGTATCTGATCCTTGTCTTCATTTTTAATTATTCTTTTATAACCAATTAGTTCTGTATCAATAACGTAATCAGAAGCAGGTAATTTTATTGATATTTGAGTAGTGTCTGAAAACCTTTTCAGTACACCGGTTATCTTTTGGTCTTTTGAATAAGGTATAACCAGATTTTGTTCAATAGCAGAATTCGAGGAAAGTATTGAAGTGACTCTATGTCCAATAGAATTTATTACAGCTTGTTCAGTTGATTTATTTGAAAAAAAATTAGGAAATTGCTTTTTTAATTCTTCATTAAAATTTATATTTATTTTGAAGTTATTTTTAAATTTTTTATCGATATCCATACATTCAAATAAAATTTCAAATATTGTATAGATATCTGCCTGAATTTTTTCTTTATTTGTACACTTGCCAATCATATTCAATTTTTTTTTATCTATGTAAAATTCTTTATATAGATCACTTACATTAATTTTTTTATCAGTGGAATAAATAGCTGTAGCTGTAGCGCTAAGTGAATTGATTATTTCTTTTGTAGAATTATCATAAATGGACACTTCAGGAAAAAAAGAAATATTATACTGGGTAATTCCTTTTTCAAAATTATAGATTGCAATACTATCTGCTCCAATACTCGGACTCAAAACCAAGGCTGCCTTATTAGATGATTTTTTAGCAGCGATATTTTTTTTGTTTTTAAAGAGTTGAAAAAGATTTTTATTAATTTCTTTTTTATTATTAACATAAAAAGGATAAAAATATTTGTAATTTATCTCATTATCACTGAATTTTCCTTGTAAAGTAAGGCCTGAGTATATAATTTCACCTGTAGAAGATTTACTTATGGTGAATAAAATAAATGACAATATAAAAAAAGTTTTCATTTTAGCTTTGTTCCTAATTTTATCCTTATTTCCACATTATTCAAAATCAAATACTAACTACACCTTATCAACTGTAACAAAAGTTGAGCCAATTTTTTTAAGTGTAAAGAAAAATCAACCTTATGAAATTTGTAAATCTGTTACAGTTCCTATTACTGAGAATAATAATAAAGTCAGCCCTGGCGATGTTGTCAAAGGAGGAATTATTGGGGGTATTATTGGAAATAATATACCTGGCGAAAAAAATGGTGGTAAAATTGGAGCCTTTATTGGAGCAATAATAGGGGCAGAAAAATCAAAAAATTCTGAAAAACTAATAGGCTCAAGAGAGGAAAAACACTGCCTTACTGAGTTCTCAACAAAAGATCAATTAATTATAAAAGGTTATAATATTCATTATAAGGACATGAATAATAATACTGGTTCTATTGAGTCTTTAAAGCCTTATAAGATTGGAGATAAAATAGAGATTATAGTTACTACTTATTTAGAATAATTATCTTATACTTCTTCCACCATCAACCGGTATAGTGCTCCCAGTCATAAATGA
>TARA_B110000285_G_scaffold235600_1_pt1 | contig 11849 bp, 10 predicted proteins | sample TARA_B110000285 | Tara Oceans TARA_B110000285 (sample SAMEA4397756) | marine metagenome | biome: Polar Biome; feature: [SRF] surface water layer (ENVO:00010504); material: water (ENVO:00002006), including particulate matter (ENVO:01000060) such as... | depth 5 m
GAGGACAGGTTTTTCGTTCTAAATATTTGTTGTTGCGTTTTGAGGAAGACCCGAGGGCCTCTTTTTTGTTTGCAGGTGTTTCTGTTTCAAAAAGGAATTTTAAAAAAGCAGTGGACAGAAATCTTATAAAAAGACAATTAAGAGAGGGTCTTAGGGCGGTAAAGGGGCAAAATCTTTTTTTTGGTAATTGTATATTGATTTATACGGGCAAGAAAAGTCCGAAAACGAGTTCGCTTTTAGAGGAAACAACTGCGCTCTTTTTAGGTTTAAACAAGAAAATAAGGCCGTTTTTACTTTGAAAGAGAAAAGGCTTGTCTTGTCTTTTGAATTTAACGTGTTTCGTTGTTTTTTTGATCTTTCTTGTTTTATCTAGGAATCGGTCGGAGGCTCCAAAGTGAATGGGATTATGGGGGGTAATTAACCTTTTTATTGAGCCTTCGTTGTGTTTTTTAAAAACACCTTTTTTCTTTTTTGGCTAACAAATTAACTGGTCAATTGCTCATAAATCTGAATTGAAAATTTTAATAGCCTTTTTTTGTTGTTTTATAAATATTCCAGGGAAATAAGACGTAAAGATAATATTGTCTTTATTTTTTTAAGAGCATTCCTATGTGTGGAATACCATCCTCCAGATATGCCTCTCCGGTGGTAACAAAACGATGTTTGTTATAAAACCGCTCTAGGTGTGCTTGAGCCGAAATCTTAATTGGGGCACCTGGAAAAAGAGAGTTACATTGGTCTAAACAAAAGGAAATTAGTTGGTTGCCGTGGTTTTTTCCCCTGCTTAATGGGTCTATTACAATTCTACCAATAGACACTTTTTCTGGATATACGATCGTCACATTAATAATACGCGCATAAGCAATAATCTTTTTGTTTTTTTTTCCAATAACATGCAGTGCTAATGGATCTTTTCCGTCGATATCTTGATAAACGCAGTTTTGTTCTACAACAAATACGTCGGAACGTAATGCTAATAAATCATGAAACTCCCTTAGAAGAAGAGCGTCAAAATTTTTACACTCAAAAATGGGCATTATTGACAAGGTATTTTGTCAATTCTCGTTTGGTGACGTCCTCCCTCAAACTCTGTGTTTAAAAAGGTTTTAACCATTTCTACTGCTTGAGGTATAGAAATAAAGCGAGCCGGTAAGCTTAAAATATTTGCGTTATTATGTTGTCTTGATAGTGCAACTATCTCTTTATTCCAACATAGGGCAGAACGAATTTTCTGGTGTTTATTCGCGGTCATGTTAGCGCCGTTACCGCTACCACAAATAATAATTCCTAAATCTGCTTTTACCTCAGAAACGTCTTTTGCAACCGGGTGAATAAAGTCAGGGTAGTCTACTGCGTCCGCTAAATCTGTCCCGTGGTTTTTAATTTGATGGTTTTCTTTTTCTAAGTAATCAATGATTGCTTTTTTATACTCCGGCCCAGCGTGGTCATTTCCTATGCTTATTTTCATTTTTTTATAAAATTAAAAAACACTTTTATAGGTGTTTAAGTTTTGTTCATTAGTTTATTAATCATTTGTTGACAATTAATAAAAATAAAATTTTTATTAATTAATTAATTTATTATATATATAAAAAAAAGAATGTAAGTGGTTTTATTTGTTTAATTATTTATTGACTCTTTATTTATATAAAAATGGTTTTTATTAACTAAAAATATTAATAAATAAAGTATTACTTATTAATAAGTTGTTTTATAAACAGCATGTTTATAACTCTATATTTAGTTGTTTTTAAGTATATTAATATGTTAATAGGGTGTTATAATAACTTTCTTTTTTATATTAATTTTTAAAATAAAATAAAATAAAATAAAAATATCTTCCCTATTAACAAGCTATATACTCCATTATTAATTTAAATATTTAGTTTAAAAAATATATTATTATGTTAATGGTGTTAATAACCTCTCGAAAACGATTATTGTATCTTTGTATTAATCAAAACTATTTATGTCTAAAAAGAAAAAAGAACTTCACCAACTAGAGTCTAAAGTAATATCACTTTTTAAAAGTAAATTTCAAGCAGTATTAAATTATAAACAAGTTGCCTCAGCCCTTGATGTTAATGACACAAATGGAATAAATTATATAATTAGAATTTTAAATAATCTTTTAAGCAAACAACTTATAAAATTATCCAAAAAGGGGTATTATCAATATAATAAATTTTATTTAAATGTTGTTATAACAGAGTTAATAGTTATTCCTTCAGGAAAAGGTGTTGTTAAGATATCTGGTTATGATGATGAGCTTGTTATTCCAAAAAAATATTTAAATAAAGGGCTTCATGGTGATACTGTAGAAGTTAGTATTCACAAAACAGAGAACCTTCTTGAAGCCCATGTAGAAAAGATAATATCTCGAGGAAATAAAGAATATGTTGGTGTTTTTGATCGCCAAAAAGACTTTGGGTTTGTTTTATGCAGAAACGCAAGAATGTATACTGATTTATTTATTGAGCGCTCAGAATTAAAGGATTATAAAGATGGAGAAAAGGTTGTTGCAGTTTTTAAAAACTGGGAAGAAAAAAGAGACTCTCCCTCTGGGACTATTATAAAAAGCCTTGGTATTCCTGGAGAAAAAGAAACAGAAATTCATGCCATTCTCCATGATTATGGTCTTCCATATGAGTTTCCTAAAGAAATTGATGCCGCCGCCGAAGACATAAGCACAGAGTTAGATTCAAATGAAATAAAAAAAAGAAGAGATTTTAGAGAGGACCTTACCTTTACTATTGACCCAATTACAGCGAAAGACTTTGATGATGCTTTATCATTTAAAATTCTTCCAAATGGTTATTATGAAATTGGTATTCATATTGCGGATGTTTCTTATTATGTACAACCAAATACGCTTTTAGATAAGGAGGCGTACGATAGAGCAACATCAGTATATTTAGTTGACCGTGTGGTTCCAATGTTACCGGAAGTTCTTTCTAATAACCTTTGTTCCCTTAGGCCAAATGAAGAAAAATTTACTTTTTCTTCTGTTTTTATAATAAACACAGAGGGCACAATTCAAGATGAGTGGTACGGTCGGACGGTTATTAATTCTGATTTTCGTTTTTCTTATGAAGAAGTTCAAAATGTTATAGAAACACAAGAACCTCAGATAGATACTACCGTTTCTTTAACAGGAAAAGCTTATCAGATTCCTAAAACTGTTTTTAATGCAATTAATATTTTAGACAAACAAGCTAAAATATTAAGATCAAAACGGATTAAAAATGGCGCTATTTCTTTTGATCGAGCAGAAATTAATTTTATTTTAGATGATGATAATAACCCAGAATCTGTTTTTTTTAAAACCTCAAAAGACGCCCACAAACTAATTGAAGAATTCATGCTTTTAGCAAACAGAAAAGTAGCTTCTTTTATTAGTAAAAAACACCCTACTCTCCCTTTTATTTATAGGACACACGATGATCCGAACGAACAAAAACTTTTTAATCTAAAACAAACAATCGCGCCTTTCGGCTATTCTTTTAATCCAAGCAAGAAAAACATTAGTAGCGAAATAAACGGTTTATTATCTGCTTGTAATGGCAAAAAAGAACAAAATCTAATAGACACCCTAACCCTAAGGTGCATGTCCAAAGCAGAATATACAACCAACAACATAGGTCACTATGGCTTAGCTTTTTCTCATTATACTCATTTTACTTCACCCATTAGAAGGTATCCGGACGTTATGGTTCATCGCCTTTTGCAAACATATTTAGAGGGGAAACCACACCCGTCATTGCAACCAATTGAAGACGCTTGTAAACATTCATCTCAACGGGAATATTTAGCAACCAAAGCAGAACGAGATTCTATAAAATACATGCAAATGGTTTTTATGGAAAACAAAGTTGGTCAACACTTTGAGGGCGTTATTTCAGGAGTAACAGATCGAGGCCTATATGTTGAAATTATAGAAAATAAATGTGAAGGAATGGTTCGTGTTATGGACATAAAAGGGGACTATTTTAAGTATGATGATAAAAAACACGCACTTGTTGGTGAACGCACAAAAAAAGTATACCAATTAGGAGACACCATAACAATTAAAGTAAAAAAAGTTAATGTGTTAAGGCGTTTTCTTGACTTTATTCCCGTTTCATAATCCGCATTCACATGACACTCAAAACAGCCTCAATTTACTTTTTATTTTTATTTTTTTTCTCTGTTTTTTCACAGGATTTAGAGCACCGAACCCTAACAATGGAATCCTTCAGTGGTATAAAGGCCTATTCTGGCCTTGACATAAAATTAATTAAATCTAACATTAATAAGGCAGTTATTTTTGGTGATCAAAAAGATGATGTGATTCTTTCTCTTAACAAAAACATCTTAAAAATAAGGCTCTCAACAAAAAGCGTTTTTAGTTCAGGATACACATATGTTGAATTACACCATAGCAAACCCTTAGACCAAATCATCGCACACCAAAGAACCACGCTAAGAGCCGAAGAACCAATCAAACAAACAAGCCTTAGGCTTTCTGCCAAAACGGGCGCAGTTATAGAATTAAGCGCATTCACCGAACGATTAGATGTCGTTTCAAACACAGGCGGTAGAGTCAACCTTGATGGGTCCGTCACAAATTTTAACCTAAACGTGGCCTCTAGCGGCATCTGTGAGGCCGAAAACCTTATTACAGAACAATGCAAAGTCATTTTATTGGCCGGCGGGTTCGCATATGTAACTGCAAAAGAATTAATTGACGCGACCGTTATTGGCGGAGGTGTGCTTCGTGTTTATGGAGACCCAATTAAACAAATAACACAAACAAATCTTTGGGGTAAAATAATTGTAAAATAATAAAGAGGCATCGAGCGGATTCGAACCGCTGTAGAAGCTTTTGCAGAGCTCTGCCTAGCCACTCGGCCACGATGCCATGGGGCTAAAGTAATACTATTTAATCAATTTATAGTTCTCAACGAAAGAGTTCTCTTTTAACAGCCACCTCCTCTACATTTCCACCCATTGGGGGGTTTCTTTTAGCAACCTTCACCGTTGCTTTATTTACAGAAACATGTTCTTTTAATATTCTAGTAAGTATTCGTTCAACAACATTTTCTAAAAGCTTTGCCCGTTGTTTCATTTCACTTTTTATAATTTCATAAAGCGCAACATAATCTACCGTATCTTCTAGTGCGTCTGATTTAGAAGACAGCCTTAAGTCTGTTTCAACGACAACGTTTACAGTATAATCGCTTCCAATTTTTTCTTCTTCCTCCATACAACCATGAAAGGCATATAAGCGAATGTTTTTTAAATAAATCTTCCCCATAATATTTTAACAAATATAAAGACAGTTTTCGGTATACTTTACATAGCATCCATTCATTATCTTTGTGGCAAACAAAAAAAGGAATGGAGCGCTCCCTAAATTTTATAGAACACATTATAGAAGATGACCTCGCACGTGATTTTACTAAAGAAAATCTTCGTTTTCGGTTTCCGCCTGAGCCAAATGGGTACCTGCACATTGGCCACGTTAAGGCAATTTGTCTAAACTTTAACCTAGGCAAACGCTATAGCGCCCCCGTAAACCTTCGTTTTGATGACACGAATCCCGCAAAAGAAGAACAACAATATGTAGATTCTATAAAAGAAAACATCCAATGGCTTGGCTATGAATGGGATAAAGAGTGTTATGCATCCGATTATTTTGAGCAACTTTACGTTTGGGCACAGTATTTAATATCAAAAGGATTGGCCTATGTCGATTCTCAGAACTCTGGGTCTATTGCCTCCCAGAAAGGAACACCTAACTCTCCCGGGCAAAACAGTCCTTTTAGAGACAGAACAATTCAAGAAAACGAAATCCTTTTTTCTGACATGAAGGCGGGTAAACATCCAGAAGGCGCACATGTTCTAAGGGCAAAAATTGATATGGCTGCCCCAAACATGCTTTTGCGTGATCCGGTTATTTATAGAATTCTCTATAAAACACATCACAGAACAGGCGACGCTTGGTGTATTTATCCACTATATGATTGGACCCATGGCGAGTCTGATTATATTGAGCAAATTTCACACTCCCTTTGTACCTTAGAATTTAAGCCTCACAGGGACCTCTATGACTGGTTTTTAGACTCCCTAGGTCCGCTGAAGAAGTTACGCCCAAAACAACGCGAGTTTGCGCGCATGAACTTGTCATATGCCATTACAAGTAAACGCAAATTAATGGAGCTTGTTCAGGCGGGCTCTGTAAATGGCTGGGACGACCCAAGACTCCCTACAATAGCAGGACTAAGAAGAAGGGGTTACACACCGAACTCTTTACGTAACTTTGTAGATGCTGCGGGTGTTGCTAAACGCGACAATGTTATTGACATGTCTTTGCTTGAACACTCTATTCGAGAAGACTTAAACACAAAATCACCACGCGTTATGGCGGTTCTGGACCCCGTTAAATTGACAATTTCTAATTACCCTGAAGGTAAAGAGGAGTTTTTAGATGGGGAAATTAATCCAGAACAATTGGAGCTTGGAACCCGAAAAATTCCTTTTTCTAAACATCTTTTTATTGAGCGCCAAGATTTTAAAGAGAGCGCTAACAAAAAGTTTTTTAGACTTACTTTAGGCAAGGAGGTACGCCTAAAAAACGCTTATATTATAAAGGGTGAATCGGTTATTAAAGACGCTGAAGGGAACATAACAGAAATCATCTGCTCTTACGATATTGAAAGTAAAAGCGGAAGTGCTTCTGAGGCTAGTATGCGAAAAGTTAAAGGAACTTTACACTGGGTGTCTTTGCCTCACTCTCTTAAGGCAGAAGTCCGATTGTATGATCGTTTATTTCAAGTTCCTGCGCCTGATCAAAACAAGGAGTCAGATTTTAAATTACACCTAAATCCAAACTCTCTCTCCACAATAACGGCTTATGTAGAGCCCAGCCTAAAGACCGCGAGACCTCTTGAAAACTATCAGTTTCAACGCATAGGATATTTTGTTATAGATTCAGACAGTCGCTCAGAAGCGTTGGTTTTCAATAGAACCGTTGGTTTACGAGAGACCTGGGCGAAATAAAACCAATAGGACTATTCTTTGGGTTTGTTTTTTAGTTTTTTGTTTTTTTCTTTCATGGCCTCACCAATTTGGTTACTTGCAGAAAAAGAAGCCACCATATTGTTTAACATCTCACTACCTGCTTGAGGAGAATTAGGCAACAAGATTAAATTACTATTGGTTTCACTGCCTATAGATTGAAGCGTATCATAATGTTGAGTAACTACAATTAAAGCGGAAGCCTCTTGTGAGTTTATTCCTACTTTGTTCAACACATCAACCGATTCCTCTAGTCCACGAGCGATTTCTCTGCGTTGATCTGCAATTCCCTGTCCTTGTAGTCTTTTGCTTTCAGCCTCGGCCTTTGCTTTTTCAACAATAAAGATTCTTTCTGCATCCCCCTCATATTGTGCCGCAACTTTTTTGCGCTCTGCGGCATTAATTTTATTCATTGCGGCCTTTACTTCAGCATCAGGATCAATGTCCGTAACAAGCGCCTTAATTATGTCGTATCCATAATTTATCATCGCGTCATTTAGTTCTCCTTTAACCGCATCCGCGATCTCATTTTTTTTCTCAAAAACATCATCTAATTTCATTTTTGGCACAACAGCTCTAACAACATCAAATACATAAGAAGTTATTTGATCTTGGGGATAGTCAAGCTTATAATATGCTTCATACACCTTTTCTTGTATGATTTTGTATTGCACAGAAACCTTAAGCTTAACAAAAACATCATCTTTTGTTTTAGTCTCTACAATAACATCTAATTGTAAAATTCTAAGACTTATTCTCCCCGAGACTCGATCAATAAACGGAATTTTAAAGTGTAAACCTGACTGGCGAATAGCTAAAAAACGCCCAAAACGCTCTATAACTGCAGCCGTTTGTTGTTTCACAATAAACAGGCCGTTTATTAAAATCAGGGCTACAATTCCTGTTAATGCGTAGATAATTATGCTCATATTGTTTTTTTAAGTTTAATATAGTCAATCAGACCTTCTATTCTTTTTAAAGTTAACCCTTTTCCCAAGACAGAACAAATTTTAAATATATCTGGCCCCGAAAGCCTGCCAACTAGCGCCAATCTAAACGATTGCATTAATTCCCCCATTGGAATATTGTTTTCTTTGCTCCAAGCCATTATTTTTCCCCTTATTGAATCATCGTTTTCCCCTTCAGAAATCGTTTTTTTGATGTTTTCTAAAATTGTAATAGGGTTTTTATCCATTAGCTTCTTTAACACCTTATCATCATACGGGAATGTTTTTTGCACAAAAGCTAACTCTTCTCTCAAATCGTTAAGGGTTTTTAGCCTTTCTTGAACAAGCGCGATAAGCTCAACATGCTTCTCTTTTTTAAATGGAACTAATATTTCTTTTACCGACTTTAGAGAGTATATTTCCTTTGCACTTAGATTAATAAGCTTCTGATGATTTGTCCAACATGCTTTTTCATAATCAAAGCGAGCACCTCCTTTTTGTATACCCTCTACGCTAAACGCTTCTTCTAACTCCTTTAACGAATAAAGCTCTTTCTCCGTTCCTTCGTTCCATCCAAGTAACGCTAAATAATTTATCATTCCGCTAGCAAGAAAACCCATTTCCCTGAAGCCAGGCGTGTCTTTACCCCATTGTAAAGGAAAAACAGGAAACCCGTTTTTATCACCATCTCTTTTAGACAGTTTCCCTTTTCCACTTGGCTTTAGTATTAAAGGCAAGTGCATAAACAGAGGAGTTTTCCATCCAAAAGCATCATAAATTAATTTGTGTATTGGTAATGAGGGCAACCACTCTTCACCTCGAATCACACAAGTAACTTCCATTAGATGATCATCGACCACGTTTGCAAAGTGATATGTTGGCATGCCATCACTTTTCATTAAAATTTTATCATCTAGCGTTTCAGACCCTACACGGACCGTGCCTCTAATTTCGTCTTTTACTGTAACATCTTGCCCCGGGGGGATTTTTAATCTTATTACAAAGGGTTTTTTTAACCCATCTAAGATTTGCTCTTTCGTACCTGCTAAGCTGTTTTTGAATTTCATCCGGTTTTGGGACCCATACTTAAACGTTTGCCCATCTCCTTCGCTTTCTTTTCTTAACCCATCAAGCTCTTCAGCATCATCAAACGCATAATATGCAGACCCGTTATCTATTAGTGTTTGGATATATTTTTTATAGAGATCTCTCCTTTCGCTTTGTCGATAAGGACCATAATCACCTCCGTTTTGTGGCCCTTCATCAGGAGTCATTCCACACCACTCAAGCGCCTCTTGTATATACTCTTCACTGCCATCTTCGTATCGGTTTTGATCTGTGTCCTCAATTCTTAGGATAAAGGCCCCACCGTTTTTTCTTGCAAACAAATAATTAAACAAAGCTGTTCTAAGCCCACCAATGTGTAATGGTCCTGTTGGACTTGGCGCAAAACGCACGCGTGTTTTCATTCTTTTTTTTGCAAAGGTAATCGCTTCTATTTGATATGCATTAATCAACCGTTCAAAACATGTATATTTGCAAAAAAAGAAATATCATTGTCTTTAATAACATACCAGATTTTTTAAACCAGACACACACAAAAGAAACCTTAGTTCTCTTTGTTAATGATCACGGATACTTTATAGAAAAGCTTGTTTATAATTTTATTTCTAAAGACGCTATGCTTGAAATGAACAACAAACATTTAAATCATTCTACACACACCGACATTATAAGTTTTGACTACACATCTAGCCTTCATCTCAGAGCAGAAATTTTTGTTTCCCTTTGGGCTATAGCCCGCTCAGCAGAGGATGAGACGCAAACACTTGAAAACGAGACACTTAGGGTTCTGTCGCATGGCGTTTTGCATTGTATGGGCTATAATGACAAGAAAAGTAAAGAAAAAATAAAAATGCGCACAGAAGAAGAAAGATTTATTAACATGTTCCACGTGAAACTTAATTCTCATGTTTGATACTAAATATGACGTTATTGTTGTTGGTGCAGGACATGCTGGTTGTGAGGCAGCAGCAGCAGCAGCAAATCTAGGCTCTTCGACGCTTTTAATTACAATGAATCTTCAAACGATAGGTCAAATGTCTTGCAACCCAGCTATGGGCGGCATTGCCAAAGGCCAGATTGTCAGGGAAATAGATGCTCTTGGCGGCTATTGCGGTATTGTTTCAGACAGAAGCGCTATCCAGTATAAAATGCTTAATCAATCTAAGGGCCCAGCCATGTGGAGCCCAAGGGTTCAGTCTGATAGAAGCATGTTTAGCTTGGAATGGCGATCAATGCTTGAGAAAACAAACAATTTGGACTTTTATCAAGAAATGATAGTTGACCTTATTATCGAACACGAAAGAATTATTGGTGTTGTTACATCGCTTGGGATCAAAATTTATTCATCCTCTGTGGTCTTAACCAACGGCACTTTCTTGAATGGTCTTATACATATAGGAGAAAAGAATTATGGAGGCGGACGTGCCGGAGAAATTGCTTCTGTTGGACTAACAGCATCATTAGAGCGAAACGGCTTTACTTCAGGACGGATGAAAACAGGAACCCCACCAAGAGTTGACGGGCGCTCTCTAGACTATTCAAAAATGTCAGAGCAGCCAGGTGACGTAAATCCTTCTAGATTTTCTTTCACAGACCTAACGCAGCCTTTGAAAAAACAAATTAGCTGTCACATCACTCATACAAATCTTGAGGTTCATGATATTCTCCGCTCAGGCTTCGACCGTTCACCGATGTTTAATGGTGCCATAAAAAGCTTGGGCCCACGTTACTGTCCTTCCATTGAAGACAAAATAGACCGTTTTAGCGAGAAGGATCAACACCAGATTTTCGTTGAGCCTGAAGGATGGAACAGCATTGAGGTTTATGTCAATGGATTTTCCACTTCTCTACCAGATGATATTCAGCATAAAGCTTTAAAAGCTGTGGTTGGTTTTGAAAATGTAAAGTTTTTTAGACCCGGCTATGCAATTGAATACGATTATTTTCAGCCCACCCAACTGTTTCATAGCCTTGAAACCAAACCCGTTCAGAACTTGTTTTTTGCTGGACAAATTAACGGAACCACAGGTTATGAAGAAGCTGGAGCTCAAGGAATCATCGCAGGAATCAATGCACATTTAAAAACCAAAGAACTCTCCCCCTTTGTTTTGGGAAGAGAAGAGGCCTATATAGGGGTCTTAATAGATGACCTTATTCTAAAAGGAACTGAAGAGCCCTATCGCATGTTTACGTCTAGGGCGGAGTATAGAACCCTTTTGCGCCAAGATAATGCAGACGAACGACTTACTCCTCGCGCACATTCAATCGGACTAGTTGACGATGAACGCCTAAAAAAAGTCGAACACAAAACACAGCAACGGAAAGATCTCGTTTCCTTTCTTAGAAAAACAAGCTATGATCTCGATATTGCCAATTCCGTTTTAGAATTAAAAAAATCGGACTCAGTACTACAAACAGATAAGTTTGCCAAATTATTGTCTAGACCCTCTATAACAAGAAAAGAACTAGCAGGGTTTCCTAGCATCACGGAATACCTTTCAAGGGAGCGCTTACATGACGCTGTGTTTGAGCAGGCGGAAATTGAGATTAAATACGCTGGGTATATAGAAAAGGAACGCCGAAACGCCGACAAGCTAAAGCGATTAGAAAACATAATAATTCCTAAGAATTTCGATTTCGACCAACTTGCTTCTCTGTCTTTTGAGGCTAAAGAGAAGCTCAATAAGCTACGTCCAGGAACATTGGCCCAAGCCTCTCGGATTAGTGGAATTAACCCAAGCGACATTAGCGTCCTTTTAGTATCCATGGGGCGGTAAA
>TARA_B110000285_G_scaffold96052_1_pt1 | contig 11849 bp, 14 predicted proteins | sample TARA_B110000285 | Tara Oceans TARA_B110000285 (sample SAMEA4397756) | marine metagenome | biome: Polar Biome; feature: [SRF] surface water layer (ENVO:00010504); material: water (ENVO:00002006), including particulate matter (ENVO:01000060) such as... | depth 5 m
ATAGGACCATCTGCTCCTATATCTCCTTTAATACCAATAGGACCATCTGCTCCCGTATCTCCTTTAATACCGATAGGACCATCTGCTCCAGTTGCACCTTGGGCACCTGTTAGATTATTAGTTAAATTCCATGTAGAATTAACAGCATCCCATACATAAACATCTCCATTGTCATTAAAATACAAGTGTCCATCATATTCTCCAGTTAAAGACCCTGTTGGATCTCCTAACGTTCCTGAAAAAGGACCAGAAACTCCGTTTTCTCCTTGAAAACCTTGGGCACCGTCTAATCCGACCGTATTTACTTCGACCCAACAATCATCTGCTACGCCAGAACCTGAGATAGTAGTTGGTGTGAATGTAGGTGGGCCACCAGCTGCACTAGTGGCTTCGAATGTAGGATCTAATAGAATAGCTTTCTGCGCTTCGGATAATAACTGCCAATCCGATAGACCCAATGATCCATCGTTTCCAAAATATCCCTTAGGAATAAGTCTATATGTTTTTTGTTCATCAATTACATGAACCGTCATTCCTATTTTTCTTCTTCCTGAGGAAAATCCTCCGTCTGCGTTAGTTCCAAATCCCGCATATATAGCTGGGCCATTGGATGTCATCAGTATCTCATTTCTATCAACAATAGAAGGAACTTCAGTAGCTCCACCTATTAAATAAAATGAATGTAATATTCCAAAATCTGCAGAAGAACTGTTAGGTCCTATGAAACTTCCGAATCCGACATTACCTGCTGGTGTATTATAATTTGTTGGCATTATTTTATATTTATTTTTCTAGTTATTTAATGTTTTATACAAAAGCCCATGTTGCTGAAACTGTATTTGCATTAACGGCTAATTTATACAGTATATAACCGTTTCCGTTCATAGTAAACGCTTTTGCACCGTTTGCATCAGTTCCAAATCCATTACCAGTATCTTGTAAAATAGTAGCTGTTGTTAAATTTTCAGTATAGTTAGATCCAACAGGAACTACTACATAATAATATTCATTAATGGATGATACTGGATATGTCCATGTCGTAGCTCCATTATCGCCTGTCATAGGTCCTGTAAAATTAAAGCTACCTATCGTAGGATAGGGTTGACTTCCTTGTGTAGTTCCGCTGTTAGCTATCATATCTGCTAGTGAAACTCCAAAATCAGAAGTAGTTGTCCAAGCACCACTATCATATGTGTAGTATGTCGGATTTGTGGCCGTTAACACACCAGTCGGTTCGAATGGGAATGTTCCGCTACCACCATGTATAAAGTAGAATTGATCGTTGACAGGTGCAGCAACATTTATAGTGTATTGAGCAGCATCTGTTATTTCACATCCTTCTGAGTCTTCCATAATTAAATCGTATGTTCCATTTGCCAATCCAGTGAATGTATATGTTCCACCGGCTTGTGTTATTGATTGCACTGCAACTGAAGAGATAGGATCCCATATAGTTACTGTAATATTTCCAGCCCATCCGCCTGTTACACCAGTAACTGTGATTTCATCTGCATTTACTGCAACTCCTGTATTAGTTATTGGCTGTATCACTGGTTTTGTAGTTGTAAAGTTATATACACATTGAGTTGCAATGTCTTTAATTTTAAGTATCTTAGCACTTCCACTTGTCATGTTTTCTCCCGGTATTGGAATAGCAGGGTGAAATGATGTGTGCCACGTAACTCCATTGTCTATAGAATATTCTAATCCCGTTGCAGGGATGTCAGATGGGTTAATAACCGCACTGAACGATATGCTTGATTGACCGTCTGCACCAGACCAGCATCCGATATATTCATGGGATGTCACGTTAGGTGCAAATGAAGGATCTGCTAGTGTTACAGCACCGATGAATTGTTTACATCCACCAGAGTCTTTAACCCATAAGCTAAATGATCCATTATCTAAATTAGTTATAGTGTAGTAACCATTCGCTATTGTTATTGGAGAATAAGTTCCATTTTGACCGGTTGTTGAAAATTCATAAGGGCCTGTTCCACCCGTAACCACTACTGAGATATATCCGTCTGTCGTGTTACATCCTGTAGGATTTATTCCAGATGGAGTTCCAACTGAAATTTGAGTAGGTAATATAACTTGCATCACGGTACTATCTACCATACATGTGAATGTAGTTACATCTACGACTGAACCAGCATCTATACGATACGCTCTAACTATATAATTACCGTCAGCTATGACTGGGAAAGAAAAGTCACCATTATTAGGTGCCGAGGCATTGTACATGTTAGATGTAAATGTAGATCCATTGTCACTTGAATATTCATACATATATTGATTATGATTATTCTGTGCTCTTCCTCCTGTTATTGTTCCCGATATATATGAACTACCTCCGAAGCATGAAGCAACATTTGCTGATGCTGTAACTATCAGAGGTGTTATTGTGTATGATGTTATATTATAAGAGTGATTACATGTACTATTATCATCAGATGCCGATAATAAAGTTACACCACTCGCCGTCTGTGGCACTGTAATTGTATTTGTTCCGGCGGTTAATTGAATTAAAGAGCCGTTATCTAAACTATAATTAAAAGGACCAACTCCACCTGTAATTGATACATCATATACCCAATCTTCATTAGGACATACTGGTGTACTATTCAGTTGACTAATAAGAACAATAGGTTGTATCGTTGTCCATGAAACTGTATTAGATTTTGCTCCACATGATTCTGAATCTATAGTGAATGGAACGTTAACTCCATTTTGACCAGTAGTATCAGTGTAAAGGTATGTCCATCCGTCAGTTACACCTGCATCGGCAACCATAAGGACTTTATTACTTCCGTCTATTGATATTGTAGGTTGAACTGCACTAACTGCAGAAAATTCAACAGTTGCAGGGTTATCACAATCTCCGTCAGTTACGATAGGAGCAGATGTTGTAAAATCAATAGGTTCAGTAACGATAATTGTATTACCACTGTACCATACTTCTGCACCACTTACAGTATCTTGTACACCTATATCATAGGATCCAGCTGCAACGTTCACTGTGTTAGATGGATTCCATGTAGTTCCATTATTGATTGTATATAAAAAGTTTCCAGAGCCATTTGCTGCATTTATAGTAATAGCCGCAGTTCCACCATAACATGATATGGTTCCGACATTAACGGATCCTATTGTCATAGCTGATCCACTCGTAGAAATAATATGAGAAATTGCAGTCGAAATACATCCATTAGAATCTTTAACTCTTACTAGATATGTTCCACCTGTTAAACCTGTAAAAGTAGGATTAAGTAACCAAGTCGCACCATCATCTATAGAGTATTCATATGAAGGAACACCACCAGTTTCGCCAACTGTTATTTCACCGTCATTACTTCCAGGTGTTGATTCATCCACTGAAGAAGAAATGTTTGCAGATAGAGCAGGGGGCTGTGAGATTGTAAATCCAACAGTAGCTTGACATCCACTTGATTCAACTATAGTATATTGAAAATTAGATGCATATAATCCAGACTGCTGCATTGTTGCACTTGTCATTGGTAGATTATTATCAATAATAATATTATTAGTAACATCTTCTAAAGTATAAAAGAAAGGTGCAGTTCCACCTGAGGTTCTTGAAAATTCTACGTCAGCTGTATCTATATCTGCACACAGTATCTGTGTCAATTGATTCATACTAGCAGAAAATGTATTTGGAAGTGAAGCGACTGTAACAATTACAATAGCACTAGTACATCCAGATGCTACATCTTTAATGTATACTTCGTAATCACCATCTTCAAGTGAAAGCACTGAGTCTGAAGGCAAGTTACTTGCGGTAACACTAGTGTAAGCATCGTCTAAAAAGTTAACATGTATTTCATAATCTGCTCCAGTAAGTCCTTGTATATTGTTTACTGCAATAGTTCCATCGTGTATATTTGAACATGATGTATTTGGTGTTGTACCTTTATCGAATGTTATTTCATCAGGTCTAACTACCAAAACACTAGAAGCAATACTTTGACATCCAATTTCACCAGCAGAAATATCTCCAACTCTTCTTGTCACTATATCAACTGAACCAGACAAAGTTGTTTGGAAAGTAAAACTATTATTAGTTCCGGCAGGGATCCATGAACTTCCACCGTCTATAGAATATTGATAATTAGGATATGCTGAATAACCACCATTGACTACAACAGAAATTGTAGCTGTTGTGCTGCTATAGCATGTATATCCTGGTGAAGAAGTCGTATTTGAAATGTATGCAGGATTTACAAGGGATTGTGTCGGTAGAGTTTTTACATCTCCGGTACTATCCATTATTTGAGGATAAACCGCACTTATACTGCTTGATATCACGAATGTATTAGAAGATTGGAAATTTATACCACCGTCTATTGAATATTGGTACGAAGGTGTTCCACCTGTTACGTTAATAAATTCTAATCCATGATTATACCCATTACATGATGCATTATCAATTACAACTTGACCGTTAAGAACCGCAGGTTGTGAAACTATTGATTGTTGATCTATTTGACATCCAACAGTATCAATGACTTCTATATCATATGTACCAGCTCCTAAATTTTCAAATACATGTATGCCGTTTGAAGTCAATGTTCCAACTTCTACAAGAGTAGAACTTTGTAATAATCTAAGAGTATACGGAGCCGTGACTCCAGTTTGTATTTCAACAGTAACAGTTCCATCTGTACCATTGAATTGAGTAGTACTGCTATTTGTGTTTGTATATGTAAAGGAATCTATTGTTGTTATTGTGAAATCAGCGTAGTCTGCTATGTTAAATGAATCTTTGACCCATCCTCTATATAAACCATCTGATAAATTAGGAAACGTATTAACGGCTGACATTGTAGTTGGGGCAGTTGATTGTGACTGTGAAGAAATTGCAAATTCATATGTCGGTGTTCCGCCCATACCTTGTAAATTAATTGAACCTGGAGTTCCTGCACATTGATTAGGTTGTGTAATACTACCGATAACATTAAGAGGACTACTAGCAGTTCCTCCCATTTCAGCAGGAACCCATATCCATTCATCAATCTTAGCACCTGCTCCAGTATAATGAAGATAATCAGCATCGGCAGTTTCCACCTTATGTAGTTTTATACCTAATTCTAAATCAGATGTAGTCATTTCTCCTTCAGCGCCTGATCCTATTACTCTATATCCTTTAATTATTTGACCAATTAAATTTGCGTTATAGTCTTGTTCAGGGTGATGTAAGGCTCTTCCTAGGTTATGTGGAAATAAAGGTAGAAACTTTCCGTTTTCATCTCTATCCGCATTGTCAAAATTCCAAAATTCGTTAGCGTGTGACATTATATTTTTCTTATGTTTTTATTATATAGTTCTCTTGTTATTATCTTTCGACCAAATCTATATTTATTATATAGTTTTTTAAGACCGTCGATCGCATCTTTGAAATACACTTCAATATATCCACAATCAATATAATCTTCTTGTATATTGATATACTCATTCTGGATCATCTCTTTCCATTTCTTGTATACTTCATCAAATCTAGGAATATAACCTACATCTAAATCTCTGGTTGTCGCCTTAGAAATTGCACCGTTTGTAACAAATCCAGCACCTTCTTTTCTTTTAACTAGAAAATTGCTTTTTTCTTTTACATTTGAACTCTTATCTTTATCTATTAAAAAAGATTTCAATTCATATATTCCTAGATTTAAACAATGTATTTTTTCAAAGCCACCTGGCGAAGTTTCAGATCCTATGAAATTCCAAAGATCAGTTAAATTACTAAATCTTGGAATCGTATTAGTTGAATCGTTCTTAAAATGTTTATATGAAAGAATAATATCTTGTATTGGTCCTTCGTTAGCTTCTACTCTTTTCAAATAGATATATGCTAAATTTAATGAAATTCTGTCTGTTATCATATGATTATGCGAAATATTTACTTAATATCCATGTTAAAACAGCACCAGCTGATGTTAAAAAACCAATAGCGACCTTAGTCATTGTTGCTTTCCATCTCATTAATGATCTATGTTCTTCTAAAACTTTAAAATCCTCATTCTTTTTTGCTTCTGCATCTTGTCGTGCTTCAGTGTTCTTCTTGGTTTCAACAATAACTCCATCAAATGGATTTAATAATTGTCTTTTAAGTTCCTTTACTTCGGTTTTTAATTCCTCCTGATTTTTCACCATAGTTTGGATAGAATTCTCAATTTGTATATAATTAGGATCTTCCATCCTCTTCTTAAAGGACGCGAATAGAGTGTATAAATCTTCTACTAATTCCTTCGGGCTCTTGTCTGGGTTTTCCATTAAGCGATTTCTTTTTTTGGTCTATGTTATATATCCCCAAAAGAGACCGTATATATTAACGATCTCTTTTTTATTTTAATTATTTTAATGAGTTTATTCAAACATCTCTTCCAGCTTATATTTCCTAATCATTTTCTTTATTTTACGAACATATGTTTTATCAGTTGCATAGCTTGCATGTATATACTCATAGTAATCTTTCTCACTTTTGAATTTATGTAAATATGTTGCCTGATAGAATGCGTAATCATATATGCTTTCTCTCCAAGTGGAATAATATGCATGCGCTTTATTAGTTCCTAACGCTGTATTAATTCGAACTCTTGCACGTCTCATACCGAATAAGTTGTTATTCTCTAGAAATATAGAGCTTTTAAAATGTCCAGTTTCTATCATCGATTGTGCCATTACTATATGTGGAAACTTTACATTTAAATCATTTAACATAGTAGCCATTTTCTCTTGACTAAATTCGTCAGCTTCATCAAGTAGCATGAATTTTTCGGGAGTAGACATCTCTTCTATCTTTTCATTTAGTCCTTTAAAATAGAACATAGTAGATGAGATTACGATTAGGGCAAATATTGCAAGTAAACTTCTAAAGATTTGATAGAATGGAATCTTGGAATAATTTAGTGAATTTTTGTTATATTTATATAGCATAATAGATTATTTAAAAATACTTAAGTTATTTAATTGATCGATACTATCAGAAAAATCTACACCACCAATCACATGATTAACATTAGTCATATCATTGACGTCTTCTTCTAAAGATTGATTAGCAGTAATATAATCTGCCTGTGTTCCGAGAACAGTAGGCTTATGGAACTGGATCTCATACTCAAGGTATTTGAACCTTTCAAGATCAGAGTTCTGTGACTCTACCATTTTACTGAAAACCTTTTCAGGATTCGAATACATTAAAAGATCTGCATCCATCTCAATCTGAAATGTATGACCACCTTTTTTCTTCCAATGTTCGGTACCTTCATTGAATCCGTAATTCTCGTAATACTGTGTGTGGATAAGGATTGTGTTAACTGACATATTTTTTATTTTTAGATTAATTATTATATAGCTAATATAAGCAAAATAGTTGAATAAAAAAAACTTTTAGCTGTTTATTTTCAATTTATTTTTAGGATAGTTCAAACCGCTTAGCTACCCAACCATATTTTTCAATATGATCTTCATAGAAATCATCACCACCATACATATAGAATGCATCGGCTTGATCTAACCAACGTAATGCGGTTTTTTTACAATCAGCGCCAACAGACATTACATTCTTAATGGCCTTCTGTGCCCATTCTCTCTCATCAGCCTCCTGCTTTTCAGCAACCTCAGAAAGGTCATTGATAAAATCAGTTAACTCCTGGAAGTTCCAGGTATGGAAGTTATAACCTCTTGGTCTGAAACCATTAACGTCTTTGAATAAATCTGAAACCCATAAAAGAGCTTCATCGAATTGACTTTGATTTGAAATAGAAAAATTAGAAGTAGTTGACATATCTTTTGCTTTATTGATTATTACTATACTAATATAAGCAAAATAGTTGAATAAAAAAAACTTTTAGCTGTTTATTTTCAATTTATTTTCAAAAGCACATTTCATTTATACAGATATATAAAGTATATGAAACATATTAAATTATTTGAAGAGTTTATTGGCGAAGGAGTTTACGACCCAGGAATTCTAAAAGCTTTCTTTATGGCAGGTGGACCCGGTTCAGGTAAGTCATACGTTGCTACTGAGATTTTTGATTTTCCTAAAGGTGCAGTTAGTTCAGTATCGTATGCAACAGGTCTTAAACTAGTAAATAACGACAATGCTTTCGAAAAAGGACTTAAAGATGCAGGTTATAACGTATCTGATTTATCGAAATTAGCTAAGGATCCAGACGAATGGGCAAAGGTAATGACTATTAGAACAAAGGCTAAGAGATTAACTAAAAAGTTCCAAGATAATTATCTTACCAGTAAACTTGGTCAAGTAATCGATGGAACCGGCAAAAATTATAATAAAATTAGAGGCCATAGAGAACTATATAAGGATATGGGCTATGATACTTATATGGTATTTGTTAATACATCTCTAGAAATTGCACTGGAAAGAAACCAAATGAGAGAACGCAAGCTCGATGATTCAATGGTTGAGAAGATGTGGAAAGAAGTGCAAGATAATTTAGGTAAATTTCAGAAATTATTTGGCGGTCCAAACATGTTAATCGTAGATAATTCTAAATTCGGTGGCAATATATTAAGTCAAGTTGAAAAACAAATAGATGCACATCTAAATACTCCTATTCAAAATCCATTAGGTAAAAGATGGATGCAAGAGGAATTAAGATTAAGAAAACAATAGCATTCCAATCATCTTCCAAAGTATTCCCAAAGAACTGCATTGCATTTAGCATGCACAGCGCCTTCAGTCATATTAGTATCATGGTTATGTTGTAAATGAATAGGATTCTTTAAAAAGCCAGGTGGAAATAGTTTATAATTAATCTTAGCGTCTAATATGTCCTTTCTAGGATCTCCACTAAGAGACTCTTCACATGCCCAACAGAGATTATTCTGTTCCTTTGCATATTGTTCTCTAACTAGTTTTCTTTGCTTTCCCGTAAGCTTCACGTAATCAGTAGGTAATTCCATCTATAATAATTTTTTAAAAAGGTGCCAATTTTCTTCTTCTTTCGTAGCTTCTATTTCAAAAGGATGGTTATTATACCCATGGGTTTCGTATAACCTTTTAAATTCTTCACCATCCTGTAGGTAGTGTGTATATTCATGTAGGATTGTTTCGATGATCCACCTTACACTCTTTGATTCAGGCCAATATATCCAAATAGTATTAGTAAATCTATCGTATTCGGCATCCGGATAGCTTTCACCTTCCATTTCTTCAATGCCTGTTAATCTAGCATAAATATTATGATGTAGTTTAATCTCAGGTGATTCATTATAGTTATCATATTTAGATAAACCATAATGTTCTTTGATTTTTGGATAGACTTTATTTATGATATGTTGGCACTCTTCTTTTGTCATAGTTTATATTTATATAGCCAATATAACAAAAAAACCCGAGACTAAAAAATCTCGGGCTGTTTATTTTCAATAAATAACTATTATTTACCTCTTACGCTTTTTTCTAATAGGCTTAGGGGGCATAACAGGTTTAACAGGTTTAATATTATCAATAGGAGAATCCATGATTACATCAACATCCTCTGGTAAATCAATTCCGTTTCCTTTAGGATTCTCTTTGATTTTAATTGGCTTTATCGGCCCAGGATCGTTAGATGGAGGAACTAGAGCGTCAATTGAGCTAGATCCAATAATAGAACCACCATTAGTAGATGATTTCTTTGATTTTCTTTTAATAAAGAAAACGATTGCAATAACAATGATTGCGGTAATTATAATTAATTTCATAATTTATAAAAATTTATTTAAACTTGTAGATCATGATCAACCTACAACAGATTTCTCTGTATTTTGAGCTGCTTCATCTTCAGAATGTTTAATTCAGCCTGAAGAATATATTGCTGTAGCTTTAAAGCTAATAATTCATTTTTAACAGGATTCTCTTCGTCTCTTATATCTTTCTTAATATCCTTTACCTTATTCCTGATATCGTCATTCTTGTCTTTCAGCTCTCTTCCTTTTAAATTAAGTTCCGCCTTCTTACCTTCATTTAAAGATTCTAATAAATCTTTTCTTCCTAATTGCTTATACACTTCTTTTCTAGTTTTTTCCATCTTTTCGGTATATTTAGGATCATCATTACGATTAAACACTATTTGCTGATTTAAAGATCCTGTTATCTTTTTTAAATCTTTCTTTCGAGTCTTAATTAACCACGATGCAAGTTCCTTAGGAGATAGATCTTTAAATCTACCTTCAGCATCGGGTGCATCTGAGTCATGCCATTTAGCCTTCTCTTCGAATAATCTCAAGTGTTTCATATATTGTATATATCTAAAAAAGAATGCATCCTTCCGGATGCACTCAGTTGCTTTGTCTTAGGCGGGGCCTCCAACACCAAAAAGAAACAAGTCGTAATCATCATCCGACTCAAAACCCCAAGCTGCGTGATAGTCTGTCGCATCGGATAAATCTGTACTTAAATTAATTAAGTTAAACGTATCCTTCTCTTCTTTCTCCTCGGCTACCTGGTTCAAGAGTAGTTCCGATTCATTTCTTGGTTCTTTTAAAGGAGCTGAAGCCGCTTCTTTAATAGAATCCATTATGAATAAGGGGTTTATTTTGGTGTAGATTAATCTCTACAAGGTATATATACGTTTTCGAGAAAAAGTTTATTATTAAATAGCTATTTTATTAAAAAATAATTAACAATTTACTATATCTCTGTTCTTTTTTGTTTGGGAAGATCTTTTTCAATGTTTAATAACCAAATTCTGTCATTAGGAACAATGAATTTTCTCTGATGATCGTATAAATAGAACGTAGTTTTAAAAACCGACTGTCTAACGATTCTCGCTTTCTTAGTTCCGTTAATCCAAACTATATCATCTACGTTAAAATCGTTTCCAACTAGAAATAGTAAACCTGACCAGGTTTTATTAATTGCATCTCTGAAAGCTAATGCAAAAACACCAGCAACAAACATCCAACCCCATTCTCCTATGAATATTTTAGCTATTTCTTCCATTAACTGTTTTTAGCTTTATCTTTCCAATAAGAATTAAAATCCATAATGCTTCCTTTGAATTTTCTAATTTTTAATAATCTTTCATCTTCACCTTTTCCAGGTTCTGCATGATTAATTTCCTGATTAGGTTCATGTTCTAGACCTGCAATAGTTTTAGATTCTAATAGACCTTTACCTAAAAGTTTTTGAATAACTTCTCTTTGGCTTTGCATTACCTTGTCCATGGCTTCATCATATCCAAAGAATCCCGCCCAGTCTATTTCTTCTACTTGTAATTGTTTCTTCGGAACCTTTAGATCCTTAAGTCCAAGCTGCTTTAAATCATCTATCATTACGATATAGTAATATACGACTTTATTAGCATACTTCCTAGAAGTCACCACAAATGTATATTCAGTAGAGTCTATTAGTTTTCTTGGTATTTTGATACCAACTTCTTCATAGGTTTCTCTGATGGCTGCATCTAACTTAGACTCACCTTCATCTATGCCTCCTTTTGGAATTCCAAATGAATTTGTCCATTTTCTTCCAGTAGTGTGACCTAATAAGATTTGCCCTTTATAGATTATAGCTAATCCTGCAGAATATTTTGTTTTGACTTCCATTAATTACTTTATTTATTCATTAATTGTAATATGTCATCCATATCCGGGTAAAAAGCATATCCTGCTCCTTGGTAACCATGATCTTCTTCTACTGTAAATAATTGTTTACGTTTTTTAAGTTCTGCATTGATACTATCTTCAATAGCTTTACCTATTTTAAACACATCATCTATTTCTAGTTCTTTATCATTCTCTTTACTAGTTGTAGCTATTGCAAGGAATCGACCAATCGCTTCATAATGTATGGTATATTTAATAGCATGTCCACTAGT
>TARA_B110000285_G_scaffold55784_1_pt1 | contig 11831 bp, 4 predicted proteins | sample TARA_B110000285 | Tara Oceans TARA_B110000285 (sample SAMEA4397756) | marine metagenome | biome: Polar Biome; feature: [SRF] surface water layer (ENVO:00010504); material: water (ENVO:00002006), including particulate matter (ENVO:01000060) such as... | depth 5 m
TCGACGGACTTGTTGCAGACAAGCCTGGACAATATGGACGATAGTAGTCTGACCTGGGTAAACTGGGGGGGGGATCTTACGGAGTTGAACGATGGTGTGTCCACTACAGGCGCCGCGGATTACCTCTTCGTCACTGAGGGAACCCTCGATTTCAACTTTGATCTGACCGTCAACACCGCGGGCTATGAAATCAACCAAATCGATACCTTCACGGGCAATTCGGGCTACAATCGCGTTGAGCAGGACTATACGGTGAGCTACGCGACCGTTGCTGCTCCTACAACATTCATCGATATCGCGACCATTGACGATATTAAAGATTTTGCTGTCGAGGAGGCGAAATGGTCGATTACTGAAAATAGCACCGGTATTCTCGCCTCGAACGTAGCTACGATTCGGTACGTGTTTCCGCAACAGGCGCTCGACGGCGTGCAGTACAAGGAAATCGACATTATCGGCATCGCCAGCATTCCCGAGGCCTCGCAGGAATATTCCGAGGCCGACGAGCTTGCCTATGCGGCGGACGTCAGCGCGAGTGATCTGCTCCACGGACGTACTCCGGTCGCATCCGGCTTCGTTTCGGGTGTTCCCAGTCTGAACGATGGTGTGCATGGGCGCTCTTATGCCGATGCCGGAAATGTCGTCGAAGGAGCCTACTCTGCAGACGGGGCGACGGCCGAGTTTACGCTCGGGTCCGGTGCGAACGGATCGGGATACGACATCACCTTCATTCAGTCGATTGCGGCATGGAACGGCGCGGCCTACGGCAACCAGATGTGGACGGTAGACGTGAAGCCGGTCAACGGATCGTGGACCACGCTCGACACGGTCGATTACCAGCCGATGGCTAATCAGGGTGCGAGTAAAGTGGTTCTGGCTGATGAGAGCGGTGTGCTCGCCTCCGGTATTGAGGCGATTCGTTTTACGGCCAACGGGGCCTTTGTCTGGCGCGAGGTGGATGTCTTCGGTGCTTCCTCCACCGCGCCGGCGGAAACCGTTCCTCCGACTCTCGTCAGTATCAGTCCGGACACGCCGATTGTGGGGCTGGAGCGTTCTAATGTTGCTGTCGGAACAAAACTGGTCGCTAAGTTTAGTGAGGATGTCGAGCTGGGCAGCGGGAATATTACCCTTGTGAATCTCGACTCCTTGGTTGAGACGGTGATTTCGCTGCCGAACTCGCAGGTGGAAGTCGATGCGATTGATCCTGCCCTGTTGATGGTTTCCCCAAGCAGCGACCTGCTGGAGAATACACGCTATGCCGTGCGCATGGATTCGACGGTCATCGACGATCTTGCGGGGAACAGCTTCGCCGGTATCGCGGACAATTCGACCTGGACGTTTACCACGGCGCACAGCCCAATGAAAATTTTCTGTATCGGTGACTCGATTACTGTCGGTTATACTGATGGGCCGTTCAATGACCCCTTCAAATTCGGATATCGCGGTCACCTCTATCAGTTGCTAAATGATGCAGGCTACGTCTTTCAGTTTGTTGGCGATTCGCCTCAACCGTGGGTAAATAATTTCGGGATGGATCCGACCAATGGTGGAACCTATAAGCCTGCGTTTGATCTGCGCGATATCGGGCAGGATTATCATCAGGGCGGCGAAGGCGCATCAATTGGCGCCATTCAGACCTGGTTCCAGAATCCGGAAGTCGACCCGGATCTCATTCTGCTCAAGATTGGGATCAACAGTATCCAGAACGGCGTGACGGCGGATACGGTGTGTAATAATATTTCTAACTTGGTCGAAACGATCGTGACCGAGAAACCGAATGCACATCTGATTGTGGCACAGATTTTGCCATATTCGGGCAACTATGTGTCATACCCTGATAATGAAGGTAAAAATCAGGTATTGCATGACTACAACGTCTACATTCGCGACACGCTTGTTCCGACCTATGCAGCCAATGGGCACAAGATCAGCACCGTCGATATGTATTCGATGTTCCTTACGGACACCAACAACTACGAATCAGCCGTTGCGACCGGCCGGCACTCAAACGGTTATAATCATCCCTGGAATGAGGCCGTGGCCGGAGCGGGTTACGACACCATGGCGCAGCGATGGTTCGGGGCCATTGATGCACTCAGCTTGAACGCAGTATCGTCGGAGAAAGCCAAAGTGTTCCTGCTCGGCGGACAATCGAACATGAACGGTCTGGCCACGAACTCCGAGCTGACCTCGCCCTATAACGTCGCCCAGACCAATGTGGCGTTCTGGAGTGCTGGCGACTGGGTGGATCTCGCACCCGGGTTCGGAAGCGATGCCAACTGTTTCGGCCCGGAGGTCAGCTTTGGTTACACCATTAAGCAGGCACTTCCGACGAACGACGTTTATCTTGTAAAACACGCAGTCAACGGTACCGCGCTTTACAACGACTGGGCCCCTGGCTCTGGGCCGCAGTATCTCGGGTTCATGAGCACGGCGCGCTCGGCGATTGCCGACCTAGAGGCCGGCAAAATCGATTACGAGATTGCCGGAATGCTCTGGCTGCAGGGCGAAAGCGATGCGCTTGAAAATCAGGGCGCGGCCTATGAAACCAACCTGCGGAATTTCATTGCCGACATGCGCACGCAGTTCGATAGCCCCGAGCTTCCGTTCTATATGGCACGGGTTCGCGAGTTTTATGGAACGGCTGAGCAGTCGGGTCTGGTTCGAACCGCCCAGGTCGTCGTTGCTGAATCGACCGAGTTCGTCGAGTGGTTCGATACCGATTCGTACAACCCGCTGATCGAAGGAGGGCATTACAACACCGAAGGCGAGATCAATATTGGCATCGATTTTGCAAACCTTTATCTAGGGCTGTACGAAACATTTACCAGCTGGGCCAGCGAGCAGGGGCTGGATGGAACACCCGGCAAAGAATCAGGATTTTTTGATGATCCGGATGGCGATGGCCTTTCCAATGGAGTCGAGGCGTGGTTCGGTACAGATCCAACCGTTCCGGGAACCGGGTTGAGTGAGATCACAAGCGATGGAACCACCACCACATTCCAGCATCCGCAGAACACGAGCGTGTTTAGTGGAGTGAGCATATTTTATAACTGGTCGCTGGATCTCACCGAATGGTATGCCGGGGACGGCATCGCCGGCCCGGACGGCGGCCCGACCGTCAGCATCTCGTCCAGCACCGAGGTGGACATCACAACCACGACTGCAACAGCCAACGAGCCGCTAAGCACTCTCTTTCTGCGTGCCGGGGTGATTCAAGATTGAGGAAACCTTGCTTTCCAAGCCTTGGAAACAAATCTTCCAGGCGGCGCAAGAAGAAGAAACACAAAATAAAGGGGTCCCCGCGTCAAGGGGGCCCCTCTTATCGCATTAAGAAATGTAATCCTCACAAGGTTCAAATTATGAAAAAAACACTACTCAGAATTATATTAGCATCCGTTTGTGGTGCGATAACTTGCTTCGCGGAAAACGCGACGCCCCCTAATGTTGTAATGATCCTCAGTGATGATCAGGGATACGCCGATTACAGCTTTATGAACCATGAGATGGTTCAAACCCCGCGCATTGATCGGCTTGCTTCCGAAAGCCTGGTGTACACGCGGGGCTATGTGGCCACGGCGGTTTGCTGCCCCTCGCTCTCCACGATGCTGACCGGTCTGTATCCGCATCAGCACCGTACCACCGGCAATGATCCGCTGCTCGGAACCAGCCGTCAGCCCTGGATTGATTTTTTCGGTAGTCTTCCCCAGCTGCCGAGGTTGTTGAGTGAGAATGGATATCTCACCTTGCATACCGGAAAATATTGGCATGCAAATCCCGAGGAGGTATCCGGGTTTACAGACAGTATGGGCGAGACCTGGCGACATGGGTCGAAGTATTCGCTCAGCATTGGCCGTGAAACCATGAAGCCGATTTATGATCTCATTGAAAAGGCACAGGATCAGTCCAAGCCGTTTATGGTCTGGTATGCGCCCTTTATGCCGCACACGCCGCACACGCCGCCACAGCGTCTCGAAGACAAATACGTCGCGATGGGGGCGGGGAGGGAGTCGAAATATTACGCCATGTGCGAATGGTTTGATGAAACCTGCGGCGATCTGCTCGACCACCTCGACGAAAAAGGGCTGAGCGACAACACCATCATCGTTTACATTTGCGACAACGGCTGGGGCAGTTTGGGCAAGGGCTCGGTCAAAGCCTCTCCCTACGAGCTGGGTGTCAGAACGCCGATTATGATCAAGTGGGCCGGCAAAGTGTCTCCGCATACGGACGATGAGCATCTGGCCAGCAACATCGATCTGATGCCGACGGTTCTCGCTGCCTGCGGCTTGGACGTTCCGGCGGAATTACCGGGCATCAGTCTGTTGGATCACACTGCGGTTTCAAAGCGCAAGAACTTGTTCCTGGAAACCTTTACCCATGACATGTTGGATGTGGATCAGCCCGAGGCTGGGCTGCGGGCCCGTTCTTATGTGGACCGGGAATGGAAGCTGACTCTGTGGCAGAATCCACATCCGTCGCTAGATGTAAAAGTATGGCAGATGGATGCGCCGGCAGAAACGGTGGAGCTGTTCAACCTGAAGGATGACCCGATGGAGCGAAACAATCTTGCCGATCAGAATCCGGAGAAGGTGTCGGAGCTGACGAAGCAGCTCAATGCCTGGTGGAACCCCGGCACAAACGCGTCTCAGGCGAAGCAATAAGCTGAACGAAGAGTCGCCCGATTCGATTGCGCAGGAATAAATGTGCGATGAAAAATAATTAATAGCCGAATGCCGTGCCGCGCAGACTGAGTTTGTGCAGCATGGCATTTGTTGTTTTAAATAGTCAGAATGTGCATTAGTTTGGACAGTTCGTCTATTTACGATGGCAGTGATTTTTTGCTATTCTGTAGTTTTACTAGTAGCCCTGTCCTCGTTTGACTGCTGAATTATACGAAAAAGTGAAATCATTCCCGTCTAAACAATTAATAGTGCGCTTGTTCGCCTTCGTTGCCGCGATCGGTTGCGCGCTGTCTGGTGCTGCTCCCCATGGGGTGCTCATCATTCGTGATGAGCACGGTTTTTCCGATGATGGCTTGATGGGGAGCAAACTTTAAATGCACTGACTCCTAGAGTGCGTGAAATAATAAACCAATTTTAAATAAGTATATGAGACGATTAATACAAACGACCTCGAAGCTGTCTGTCATTGCGTTGGCAGTGACATCCTTACTTCCTCTGCACGGTGATGCGATGGCTAAGGTCGGAGCGGCGCAGGAAAGCCTCGAGCTGGGCTTCGATGATCCGGCAATGGAATATGGGCCGCGCACTTGGTGGCACTGGATCAATGAGCGCGTTAGTAAGGACGGTATCACCAAGGATCTGGAGGCCATGAAAGAGATAGGCTATAAGGGTGTGCACATGGTGAATCTGCCGCAAGGTGGCGCTGCGTGGACTGTGGGAGACGACGTCGTCGGTTCGGACATTTGGTATGAGAAGGTCGATTTTGCGGCTCAGGAGTGTGAGCGACTTGGAATGGAGTTCAGCTTTGGTAGCTGCCCGGGCTGGGTCGCAGGTGGTCCATGGATTTCACCGGAGCAATCCATGCAGGATATTTATTGGCGCCACAAATATGTGACGGGGCCGACCAAGGGCCCCATTCAGCTGCCACAGCCGAATAAGACTCGTGGATGGTATAGCGACATTCGGGTGTTGGCATATCCTTCGTTGCCGGGCGAGGCGGAGCCGCTGGCGTCGTTGGTCAAGAGCGTGCGTTCTGAAGAGTTTACAGGAGTCGACTGGTCTGCGGCGATTGACGGTGATGGCGAAAGCTACGTCGAGCTTCCGGGTGCAAAGCATGGGGACAGCCCGCGTTCGGTGATCTTTGAGTTCGCCGAGCCCGAGACGGTGCGCTCGCTCACTGTCGAAATGCACGAAGACAGCGCAAGCCGCACGTTTAAGATCTACGGTAGTGAGGATGGCAAGAGCTGGCGTCATTTAGGACATTTTCACCGCTGGATTATGCATTTTGATCCCCGCCGTGAAGAACTCGTTCAGGGGTTTCCGGATGCGACCGTGAAATTTGTGAAGATCGAGTTTCCGATCGCGTCTCCCAATCCGAGTGTGCCGATGAAGCTCTATGAGCTCAATTTTCAGTCGGCGCGTTTGAATAATATTTTCACCAAGTCGGCCCGGATGCGCACGCACCCGACGATTTCCGATCCATCCACGCAGAAAGTTCCCAACGATCAATTAATTGAAGCCGATCAGATCCTCGACCTTTCCGAATACTTGCAGGCGGATGGCAGTCTGAACTATGAGTTGCCAGCGGGTGATTGGACGATCTTACGCTTTGGTCATACGACCAATGGTAACTTGATTCATCCGGCCTCAAAGCGGTCAGAAGGTCTAGAGGTTGATAAATTTAGCAAGGAGGCCCTTTACCATCACCTGGACAGCGGGGTGACTAAGAATATCCTGGAGCGCATGGGCGAGCTGACAGGAAGCACTGTGGTGGAAATGAACATCGATAGTTGGGAAGCGAACTGCCAGACATGGACCGCGAAATTCCCAGAAGAGTTTGAAGCGCGTCGTGGTTATGACATGTCGAAATGGCTGCTTGCCTTGACCGGGCGCTTTGTGGGCAGTGTCGATGAAACCGAGCGTTTCCTCTGGGACTACCGCCGCACCATCGGTGACCTGCTTGCAGATAATTTCTACGGAGCCTTCGCCGATTATGTGCATGAATGGGGCGTCAGGCTTTCCGCTGAAGCACCCGGCATTGGCATGCCGGTTCAGTGTGACCAGATTCAGGTCCAAGGCAAAATGGACATCCCGCAGGGTGAGTTCTGGCTCGGTGGCGAACCGAACGAAAAATTCCCACAATGGCGGGGCGGACAGGACAACACCAAGGAGGCGGCTGTGGCCGGTCACGTCTATGGTAAAGAGGTGATTTCCTGCGAGGCCTTTACCTCCTTCGCCCACCACGACGGATTTACGCAATATCCGGAAATCCTGAAGCCGGTCGGTGATCGTCAGTTCTGCAAAGGGATGAACGAAATCGTGTTCCACCGCTATGTGCACCAACCGGACGAGAAGGTTCCGGGCGTCGGACTCGGTCAGTTCGGTCTGAATTTGGAGCGCACCACGACGTGGTGGGAGCCGGGCCAAGCGTGGATCACCTATCTGCGTCGTTGCCAATACATGCTGCGTCAGGGGCGTTTCTTCGCCGATGCTTGCTACTATTACGGCCAAGACGTGCCGGGCAGTGCGTGGTTCTTTTCTCCAGGCGTATTGGATGGCCGTAAACGAATGCTGCCCGTGCTGCCGAAGGGCTATGACTATGATGTCTGTGACCACACCACCTTCGCGACCATGTTTGTGGAGGATGGATTCGTTGCATTGCCAAGTGGTATGCGCTATCAATATCTCGTCTTGCCGGCACATGCGCGCTATACGCCACGCGCCCTGGAGAAGGTGGTTGAGCTCGTCGAAGCAGGTGCAACCGTGATCGGGCCGCGTCCGTCACGTTCGCCAACATTGGCTGGCTTCCCCGAATCCGATACGCGCATTCAAGCGCTCGCTGCCAAACTTTGGCCGGAAACTGCTGGGCCTGGTGAGCGTCTCGTCGGCAAGGGCCGTGTGATCACTGGCAAATCGTTTGAGACCATCCTTGCTGAGGATGCACTTGTGCAGGACTTCCAATCGGGCGATGCTGACGTGCGGTATATTCACCGTAAGCTGGATGATGGTGAGCTGTATTTCGTCGCCTCCCAGGAAGAGCAAGCCACTGATGTGACATTGAGCTTCCGTGTGACAGGTAAGGTTCCGGAAATCTGGGACGCAGTGACTGGCGAGAAGACTGTCGCATCGGTATTTGTGGATGATGGCAGCATCACCACGATTCCAATGCAGATTGATTCGTATGGTTCGCGTTTTGTGGTCTTCCTCAAGTCTTCGGATCAGATAAACCCTGCAGTTACAGTCACGAAGGACGGCACGCCAGCATTCCTCGATAACGATGATGGCGCTTATACCGTTTGGGAAAATGGCAAGTATGGCGCTACGCTGAAGGACGGACAGGATCCTCAAGTGGTAATCAATGATCTCCCTGCACCAGTCACCGTGCCACAAGGCTGGAACGTGACGTTTCAGGAAGAACGTGGTGCACCTGAAGGGAGCTTCGCGTTTGATCAGTTGATCTCATGGACGGATCACTCTGAGTTCGGCATCAAATACTTCTCAGGTTCTGCGGATTATACAAAGACGATTGAAGTGCCTGCTGAGCGCTTGAGCAAGGGGCGCCGCGTTTGGCTAGACCTTGGTCAGGTGAACGACTTGGCTGAAGTCTCTGTGAATGGGCAATCCTTAGGTGTGCTTTGGAAGGCGCCTTTCCTCATTGATATTACTGACTCAGTAGTCGTTGGTTCCAATCAAGTGCTTGTGGCCGTGACCAACTGCTGGAAGAACCGTATCCTAGGAGACTGGAAGGTGCCTGCCGACGACAAGATCACTTGGACGCTGCATCCGTTCTATCACAAAGATAAGGATGCAGATCTGATGGAATCCGGTCTGCTCGGTCCTGTTCAGTTGAAGTCCTCTACAACACTTAAGTTCTAAAAAATATGAAGCACCTATCTCGTCGTAATTTCCTTAAACGTGGCGCGCTGTTAGGCGCGACAGCCTCACTGGCTCCGCAAATATTGAGCGCCGATACGCTCGGCCTCAATGGCCGCGTCGGTCCGAATAGCCGGATCAACGTGGGTTTCATTGGCATGGGGGGCATGATGGCATCTCACTTGCGCTTGTCGCAAATGCCGGGTGTGCACCCGCTCTACATTTGCGATGTCAGGCAGAACCGCCTCGACTGGGGCACGCAGCAGATGGCCAACCGCAACTATCACGAAGTTGTGGCGACCCAAGACTTCGAAGACGTCATTGAGGATTCTGCAGTGGATGCGACGTTGATTGTGACGCCGGATCATTGGCACGCGGCCATTGCGATCGCAGCGATGCGTGCGGGCAAAGATGTTTACGTCGAGAAGCCAATGACGCTTACGATTGAAGAGGGCAAGGCCATGGTTGCTGCGGAAAAGCGCTATGGCACCATCCTACAAGTCGGCTCGCAACAGCGCTCTGAGAGTGGTTTTCGCAAGGCCGCCGAAATGGTGCGCAACGGATGGATTGGTGAGATTAAGGCAATCTATGCAAGTGTCGGCCGGTTTCCGCCGCCGGTTTTAGGCGCAGAAGAGCCGATTCCAGCAGGGTTTAATTATGACAAATGGCTCGGGCCGACGCCGTATGAGCCCTACACCACCGAGCGTGCGCTCGGACAGTTCGGTGCTGGATGGCGCCGTTTCTGGGAGTATGGCTCTCGTAAACATGGCGACTGGGGTGCGCACCATTACGATATCGCTCAATGGGCGCTCGGTCGTGACGACTCTGGTCCAGTTCGTTTTGTGCCGCAGGGTTATCAAGGCGAAAAGTATTCATATCATGAATACGCCGATGGCGTGCGTGTCGTGCGGGATCATCCGGATATGAAGGGCCACTTGATTCGCTTTATCGGAACCGAGGGCGAGGTGCTCGTCAGCCGTGGAAATAAGCTGGCAACGACGCCGCCTGAATTGGCGAATCGTCCATTGCGCTCATCCGATGAACGCTTGTATCGCTCACCGGAGCATTTTCATAATTGGTTGGATTGTATTCGTTCGCGCAAGCAAACGATTTGCCCGGCAACGATTGGCCATCGCTCAGGCAGCATTTGCCAATTGGGTGGCATTGCAGAGCGACTCAATCGCCCAGTCCAATGGGATCCTAAAGCACAGGCCGTAGTGAACGACGCCGTCGCGCAGAAGATGCAAGATCGCCAACGTCGTGCAGGCTACGAACTTCCAGTATAACTTCAGATTTATTGATTATGAAAATTATTCACGCTTTTGCACTTAGCAGTGCATTGTTGACTCAACTATCCGCAAGTGTGCTGCCGAGTGTGGTGGATCGCTTCAAGGCGGAAAACTATACAGCGCGACAAGCAGCTCGTGTTGAGTTGAGATCGGCCTTTGCTGAGTCGACTACCAGCCAATTTGATTCGCCTGCACGCAGTGCGCTTGAGAGCGAGTTGTTGCAGTATGTTGTGTCCGATACGATCCCTTTGGATGGGCGTTTGTTCATGCTACGGATGCTAGAAGTCTATGGCACCGATGCCTCTGCACCGACCTTGGGGCAACTAGCTCAGAGTGCAGATCCGATTGTGAGCGAAGCTGCTCAGCGCGCCATACGTTCTATTGAGGGTAAGCCGTCGATTACGGAGTCGGAGGCAGCGGTTTCGGAATCTGCACTTGGACGATTGATTGCCTATCAAGACTTATTAGCCAACGATCCCGCGCGTGCGATTGAAGTGACTGGTCAGATCCTTGAAGACCCCGAGGCCATCGGGCGCACTCGGATATTGGCAGCAGCTGCATATTCCGACATCGAAGAAATTCGTGCGGATGTGTTGCCAGTGATGCTCAATGGCTCTGAGGCAGAGAAATTGATCGCGGTGGCGGCAATCAACGAAAAGGGCTTATCTTCATACGAAGCGACAGTGTTGGCACTGTTGCCACAGTCAGCTGGGCAATTACATATCGAAGTCATTGCGTGCTTGGGTGTGATTGGTTCCGATGATAGTTTTGCGGTGTTGTATCAGCGGTATGAAGCGGATCCTAACAATAAGACTGTGCAGGCTGCTCTAGCGCGTATGGGCGCTCCTTCTGCAGATATTCAGGCCATGCGTAATGCTGCTAAAAGCGACGAGGTGCAGGCACGTGTTGCAGCGGTCAAATTGCTCGCGTTGCGTAATCCTGAAGGTGCGACTGAATTGTTGAATGGACTCTTACTTGAGGCGGGCGATCTGGATGCAGAGGTTCGCAAGGCGACCTATAAGTCACTGGAGCAAATCGGAAATGCTCAGAGCGTCAGTCTGATGTTGAACCCAAAACTGATGCTGGGCGCTTTTCAGAAAGATACGCAGCGAAGCTTAAAGCGTCTGTCGCTGTCTTTAGGTATTCCTGATTACCTTTGGTCGGAAGCTTACCAACCGTCGTTACTGGCAAATGATACTGCGGATTACCGTGCAGCGATTCTAGCGATCCTAGACGGTCTTGCCTGCGAAGGCAGCGTTGGGTATCTACAGACGATTCTTGAAGACCCGACATCATCGGATTATGCGTTGGCGTATCGGAGTCTGCAACGCTGGCCAAATGAGAAAAACCTGTATGCCTCAGGTATGTGGCTGCTGATTTACAATGCTGATTCTGCAACTGATGCGGATCGTGAGAAGGCAGAGGGGGCGATCCAGAAACTTTTGCAAAATCGTCACCCTGATTTCTACCCCGCGCAAATCAATCTATTGCTGGAAGTGGGCGCGTCGACCGACTTGCCTGTAGCGCTCAAGCAAAGCCTGTTCAATGTATACGCGGGACCAGAAGAGCACTTTCCTTCTTGGTATAATCCTCAAGCGAAACGCTTACTTCAGCCGGCAGTCGAAATGCCAGATGTCGCAGCGATCGCTCAAGCGATTATTAATAAACTATAGGGCCGATGCACTGCTTCACGCGTCGCTGCATATGGGCGACATCTCTATCCGTCTCGGTGGCCGCAAGCTGAAGTGGGACTAGGCCAACGACGCATTCATCGGCGACGATGAAGCGGATGCGATGCGCCATGTGCCGGCCCGCGCGATTGGGCAGCAGAAGTTTAGTCGCCACAGGAGGTGATGAGTTCCCTTTTGAGCCCCTAGGGGGAATGGCACCCAGGCTAATACTTCAGCTTACCTTTGTATTCCCTATGAATGGAGGGGGAACAACCGTTGCGTTGTTTGAAAATGCGGGAGAAGTAGTAAGCTGA
>TARA_B110000285_G_scaffold234914_1_pt1 | contig 11801 bp, 14 predicted proteins | sample TARA_B110000285 | Tara Oceans TARA_B110000285 (sample SAMEA4397756) | marine metagenome | biome: Polar Biome; feature: [SRF] surface water layer (ENVO:00010504); material: water (ENVO:00002006), including particulate matter (ENVO:01000060) such as... | depth 5 m
TTATCGCGGCAACGTCAAATGATGCTTATGATACGCTTGTGGCCACGTACCTTGGGCGGGGCAAATTTTGGGCCGCAGGAGACGCACCCCGGGTTGGACCGTCTTGTGCGGCTTGGTTGGATGTTCCGTACTACGCGCTTGTCTGAAGAATTCATGTTTGAGCAGTGGCGCGCGGACCGCACGACAAGCGCCTTGTTCGCCCGTATTTCGCCTGCTGGAGAGATCAAACTGATCCGACGTGATGACGAGGTTAAGGGCACGTCTGATGTGCGCATCATCGCGCTTTGCCCGCCTGACGATGACGTGCCCGGTGGTGCGAACCAACCGCCCGTTGATAGCTGACATTGACGACCACGGCTGGCGTGTTAAACCGCCTGAGAACACCTATGAAGGACGCCTCTTATGAACCTGTTTGCTGATATACGTGGCTTGGTCATCTCTTGCCTTGACGCAATGGTCGCTGATGGCACTTTGCCTGACGGTCTGGCGATGGGCGCTGTCACAGTGGAACCCCCGCGCGATGCATCGCACGGTGATATGGCAACGAATGCGGCGATGGTTTTGGCAAAACCTGCCAAGATGAACCCGCGTATGATTGCGGATGCGCTGGCGACACGTTTGTTGGCGGATGACCGTGTGGCTGAAGCCGAAGTTGCCGGCCCTGGATTTTTGAATTTGCGGTTGGCGCCAGTGCTTTGGCAAGGTGTGGTCAAGGTCGCATTGACCGACCCGACATTTGGTCAGTCCACGCTGGGTGCAAACAAAAAGATGTTGGTCGAATATGTGTCGGCCAACCCTACGGGGCCGCTGCATGTTGGACATACCCGTGGCGCAGTATTTGGCGACGCACTGGCAAGCTTGTTGGCCTATGCTGGTTATGACGTGACCCGCGAGTATTACATTAACGATGGTGGCGCACAGGTCGATGTGTTGGCCCGTTCGGTTTACCTGCGTTACCAAGAGGCACACGGCCAAGAGGTCGCGTTTGAGGATGGCACATACCCCGGTGATTATCTGATCCCTGTTGGTGAGGCGCTGAAGGCGAAGGTCGGCAGTGAGTATTTGGAAAAAAGCGAAGATGTTTGGCTTGGGGACGTCCGCGAATTTTCAACCGAGGCTATGATGGACCTGATCTGTGCCGATTTGGCATTGTTGGGGATCAAGATGGACAGCTTTTTTTCGGAAAAAGAGTTGTATAATACCGGTCTGATCGAACAAGCGATTGCCGAGCTGGATGCCAAGGGTTTGATTTACCGTGGAACGCTTGAGCCACCAAAAGGCAAAATGCCTGACGATTGGGAGCCACGCGAGCAGACGTTGTTCAAGTCTACTGCACACGGTGATGATGTAGATCGCCCTGTGCAAAAATCTGACGGCGCGTGGACCTATTTTGCGCCCGACATCGCATATCACTATGGTAAGGTTCAGCGGGGCTTTGATCAGTTGATTGATGTTTTTGGCGCCGACCACGGTGGCTATGTGAAGCGGATGAAGGCGGCTGTTTCGGCGCTGTCTGACGGAAAAGTACCGCTCGATATTAAGCTGACTCAATTGGTTAAGCTGATGAAAAACGGCGAAGAATTCAAGATGTCAAAGCGGGCAGGAACGTTCGTGATGCTGTCGGATGTTGTGGCCCTTGTGGGTCCTGATGTGACCCGTTTCCATATGCTGACGCGCAAAAATGATGCGCCGTTGGACTTTGATTTTGACAAGGTGCTGGAACAGTCCAAGGACAATCCGGTATTTTACGTACAATACGCAAATGCGCGGGTGAATTCGGTGTTGGGCAAGGCGCGGGCTGCAGGAATTGCGGTGGATGATGCCACGCTTGCGGATGTTGATTTTACCAAGTTGAGCCATGACGCCGAGCTGGCAGTCGCGAAAAAATTGGCCGAATGGCCGCGTCTGGTTGAGATTGCAGCAAAGGGCCACGAGCCGCACAAAATCGCGTTTTATCTGTATGATTTGGCGTCGGAATTCCACGGATTGTGGAACCGGGGCAATGATGACATGAGCCTGCGGTTCTTGCAGGACGGCGACAATGACACAACACAAACGAAAATAGCCATGATCCGTGCCGTTTCTGTTGTTATTGCGTCTGGGCTTGGTATTCTTGGCGTAACCCCAGCGGAAGAGATGCGCTAAAGCGTGCCGCCTCTGGGTTCTTTTTGAGGCAACCCAACCGGTTAGCAGTGATCGGGCAGTGAGGCAAAATGGCAGTTTATGATCAGGGGCATGTCCCCGTTTCCGGTGCGACGCGCGCCGGTGCTTTGGTGAATTATGTAGGTGCGATCGTATCTTGTGCGTTGATCGTCGGTGTCGGCGTTTGGGGCTATAAATTGGTCGTGCGCGATGTTTCAGGAATTCCGGTTGTTCGTGCGATGGCGGGCGAGATGCGCGTTTTGCCGACCACCCCTGGTGGTGAAGTTTCTGTCCACACTGGGTTGTCCGTCAATGAAGTCGCTGCTGTCGGTGAGGCGTCTGCCCCCGAAGATAGCGTGGCTTTGGCGCCAGCGATGGCGGGCCTTGCGGATGAGGACGTTGTTACACTGCTATCAACCGGCGTTGAAGAAGTTTCCGCCATTGTCCCATCTGTGGCCCCCGAGATTGAAGTGAAAGTCGCGTTGAATGCAACGCAGATCGTTGCCGCCCCTCTTTCGACCGATGATATTCTTGCACTTGCCAATCAGATAGCGGGGCGCACGTTACCGCTTGCGCCGATTGCTGATGTCACGGTTGTCGCGCCGAGGCTAAGCTTAGCTGGGCAAGCCATGGTTACCCCGGTTGTCGCCAAAAACGTCCCTGGCGTATCTGTTTCGCTGCGTCCAATGTTGCGGCCAACTTTTACGCCTGTTGTTGCTGCTGCGGAGGTTCAGTCACTTGTAACAACAACTGCTTTTGCGTTGGGGACCAACCTTGTACAGATAGGCGCCTTTCCGAAGGCCGAAAATGCAGCGACGGAATGGACGCGCTTGCAGGGCCGCTTTGGCGATGTGATGGGCGGTAAGGCCCGCGTCATTCAGGCCGCAACATCGGGCGGTAAGACTTTTTACCGTCTGCGCGCACAAGGGTTTTCCGAGCTAGGCGACGCCCGCCGTTTCTGCGCCGCATTGGTTGCCGAAGGCACGGATTGCATCCCTGTTGTTGTACGTTAAGTGCCAAACGCGAGCATTTTAGCGCCTAAAGGTCAGCGCTTAACTAACTGGGAAAAAGCGTTTTTTCGCGAAAATAACCCGTTCGGGTTTATTGTTTTTGCCCGCAATATTGATACGTCAGACCAACTTCTTGGTCTGACGTTTGACTTGCGCAATGCGGTTGGTCGCGATGCCCCGATCTTGATTGATCAAGAAGGTGGTCGTGTTCAGCGCATGCGCGCGCCGCATTGGCGCGAATGGTTACCGCCGTTGGAACAGGCCGAAAAGGCATCTGACCCTGCGCGGTCGTTTTACTTGCGGTCGCGAATTATTGCTGACGAATTGCACAGCGTTGGTATCGACGCCAATTGCGCGCCGTCGTGTGACATTGCGGGCCCAGATACACATCCTTTTTTGCGCAATCGTTGCCTTGGGGTTGATCCAAAAACGGTGATCCAAAATGCACGTGCCATAGCGGATGGCCTGTCGGCTGGTGGCATATTACCAGTGATGAAACACATGCCCGGACATGGGCGCGGGACCGTTGACAGCCATCTTGAGCTGCCCGTTGCCGATGTTACATTGGACGTCGCTGCGGATTGGGATTTCGCCCCATTTAAAGGGCTAAACGATTTACCCATGGGAATGACTGCGCATATAATATTTAGCGCTTGCGGTATGGCACCTGCGACGCAGAGCCCTGAATTGATTCAAATTATCCGCAACGAGATCGGGTTTGACGGGATTCTTATGACTGATGACATTTCGATGGAGGCGCTGTCTGGTAACGTGGCAGAGCGGACAGCCGCATCAATGGCTGCAGGTTGCGACGTCGTTTTGCATTGCAACGGTGACCCGGCAGAAATGCAGGCTGTGACGAATGCGGCAGGGATAATGACAGATCCGGCAACTGTGCGTGCAGACGTGGCCCTTGCGCAGCGAAAAACCCCAGATGACATTGACATTGCGGCGCTAAGCGCTGAACTTGAAGCGCTTTTGGCGTGAGGGATATGTGACAACCGATCAGTTTCAAGAAGACACGCAAAGTGTCAGCGAACGTGTCGCCGCCGAGGCGCTAATCGTTGACGTTGGCGCGTTTGAAGGGCCGCTTGATCTGCTGCTGATGCTTTCGCGCACCCAAAAGGTGGACCTGCGTCAGATTTCCATTCTCGCATTGGCCGAACAGTATTTGGCGTTTGTTGAACAGGCTAAGACGCTGCGGCTGGAATTGGCTGCAGATTACTTAGTCATGGCTGCATGGTTGGCGTTTCTGAAATCGCGCCTATTGTTGCCACCTGATCCCACCGAAGAAGGCCCGTCAGGCGCAGAATTGGCCGCACATTTGGCGTTTCAGCTTGAGCGCTTAGAGGCGATGCGCAATGCCGCCGCCAAACTCATGGCGCGTGACCAGCTGGGACGTGATTTCTTTACCCGAGGAATTACCGAAGACGTGCAGCGCGTGCGCCGCGTAACCTATACTGCAACTTTGCTCGACTTGATGCAGGGCTATGCCCGTATCCGCACCAAAGATGATTTTCGCCCGTTTACCATGGACCGCGAGGCCGTGATGACGATGGAGCAATCCCTGTCACGGATGCGGCATCTGATTGGTTTCGCGGGCGAATGGACTGATATTGTTAGTTATTTACCCGAAGGCTGGGATCTTGATCCGGTAAAGCGCCGCTCTGCCACTGCAGCTAATTTTGCCGCATCTTTGGAGCTGGCTAAAGAAGGTAAAATCGAAATTCGACAAGGCGAGGTTTTCTCAGCCATTCAAATCCGAAAAAGGGAGCCGCGCGATGGCTAAGCCTGATAACGATAGCCTTTTTGAGGCACCACCGATGGCCGAACAGGAACGCATGGTTGAGGCGATCCTGTTTGCCACTGCTGATCCTGTCAGCGTCACCGAATTAACAGGCCGCATGCCGCATGGCTGTGACCCTGCGGAGGCCCTTGCGCATGTGCGTAAGCGCTATGCCGGACGCGGTGTGCATTTGATTAGGATTGGTGATGCGTGGGCGTTTCGCACGGCGGGTGACCTTGGGTTTTTGATGCAAAAGGAAACAGTTGAGACGCGCAAGCTGTCGCGTGCTGCGATCGAGACATTGGCGATTGTCGCCTATCATCAACCTGCCACCCGCGCCGAGATTGAAGAAATCCGCGGTGTGTCAGTGAGCCGTGGCACCGTCGACCAATTGATTGAAATGGAATGGGTTCGTATTGGCCGCAGGCGCATGACGCCCGGTCGGCCTGTGACATTTGTCGTAACCCAAGAATTCCTTGATCACTTTGGTCTTGAGAATGCGCGTGACCTGCCGGGTCTTAAGGAATTACGTTCTGCCGGATTGCTGGAAAATCGTCCGCCGCCGGGTGCGTCGCAATTGGCGGGGGCCGATGATGACGAAGACGATGATGATGACGATCAAGTCGAAATGTTCGAAGAGTGAAATTTATCCGCCAATACCTACACTAAACTGATTTAAAATGTTTGGAAAGTTTAAGTCCTTGCCCTTGGTAATTTGACTTAATGTCGACGCCATACAGCGCTTCTGGCATCGCGCTCATGTGTTCATAGACCAATCGCCCGACGACTTGGCCATGTTCCAGAACGAATGGCGCCTCGTGACATCGGACTTCCAAAACCCCGCGCGAGCCTGTTCCACCTGCGGCCGCATAGCCAAATCCAGGATCAAAGAAGCCTGCGTAATGCACACGAAATTCGCCGACCATCGCTAAGTAAGGCGCCATTTCGGCGGCCTGCATTGGCGGGATTACAATGCTTTCACGGCTAACGAGGATGTAGAACGCACCAGGGTCGAGAATGATCCAGCCGTCTTTGGTATGCAGCTCTTCCCAATATTCCGCAGGGTCGTAGTGGGCGAGCAACGACAGGTCGACGACACCAGTATGTGGCTTGGCGCGGTAGCCGACGAGCGTTCCGCTGGCGGGCACCAGATCGACCGAAAATCCGAGACCATCAGATATCACAGGATCACCCGACACGATAGGAGTGACGGCATGTAATGCGCGCAGGTCATCGTCGGACATAAATGTCTGGCCTTGGCGAAAAATGATCTGATTGAGCATCTGGCCCTGACGGGCAACGACAGAAAATGAACGTGGGCAGATTTCAACGTAAAGCGGACCAATATAGCCAGCAGGTACACGGTCAAATTCAATGCCGTGATCGGTGATAATCCGTGTCAGCAGATCTAGCCGCCCAATCGACGACTTTGCCGATGCGGCAGCGGTCATTCCGTGGGGTAGGGCGAGGGATTCGAGCAGGGGAACAACATAGACGCAGCCTTTTTCCAAAACCGCGCCTTCGGTCAAATCGATGGCGTGCATTTTGAAATCAGCGAGGCGTTTTGTCACTGTCCGGTTGCGTCCAGCAAGAAACGACGCTCGCACACGGTATGCGGTGGCCCCAAGGCGCAGATCAAGCGACGCCGGCTGGATTTGACCGTCTGCAATCGGGGCAGAGGCCGTAATCGCACCATTGGCTATCAAATCGCGCAACTGGTGGTCTGCTAAAACGCCGGAATGTGTCATCATGTTCCCTTTGGGATTACAAAAACGCCCGCTGCGACGATGCGCAAACGGGCGGTTGTTGTTGGTCGGGCTAGCAGGACTCGAACCTGCGACCTTCCGTCCCCCAGACGGACGCGCTACCAGACTGCGCTATAGCCCGACTGGCGGTGTTCATAGCTGATTTGGACTGGCAGGCAAGACCCAATTCACAGCGACTGACGGATACGGTCGCGCAGCGCCGCGAGCTGAGTAACATGAAGTGAAATTACGCCTGCATTGCGCCGAATTGTGGATTGGTTGGCTACTACGAGCATTGTTAAAATCTGTGGGCGGGGTGTCTTTAATGGTGCAACCACGACTGGCTCAGGTGACAAGGTGACAATGTTATCAGGTGTCGTTTCAACCGCAATCGGCTCTGAAGGGGGCGGCGCCGCTTCAACAACAGGCACAGCATCGTCAGATGTCGTGCCAAGCAAAATTACATGCTTAACGCCTTGTTCACGTAGCAATTTTTGAGCACCTTTGATGGTCATACCCTGATCATGCAGCAGCGCTTTGATCCCAGCCAAAAGTTGAACGTCTTCGGGGCGGTAATATCGGCGGCCACCAGCACGTTTGACAGGCTTAACCTGTGAGAACTTGCTTTCCCAAAAGCGCAGAACATGAGTTGGCGTATCCAACGAGGCGGAAACCTCGCTGATGGTGCGAAAGGCACTTTGTGATTTTGCCATCTGTAACCTAGGTCCTTACTTATTGCCTGCCGCAACCCGATCTTTCATTAAGTGGGACGGACGGAACGTCAAAACGCGGCGCGGATGGATGGGGACTTCTTCGCCGGTCTTTGGATTGCGACCAACGCGCGCGGCCTTTTCTCGCACCGAAAATGTCCCAAACGATGAGATTTTTACGGCCTCGCCTGACACAAGCGCATCAGAAACGTGTTCGAGCACGCTTTCGACCAAATCGGCGCTTTCATTGCGTGATAGTCCAACTTGGCTATGCACGGCATCCGCTAGATCCATGCGCGTCAAAGTATTGTCAGCCATTGTATTCCCCCGAGGTTGTTGCAGTCGACTTTGTCCGATGGGATTTTAAGAGTCAATAACAAGGGCGTGAGTGGCAGCGTTAAACGGGAAGTTTGCCTACCAGCGTAATATAACCGCGCCCCACGCAAGCCCGCCGCCGATGGCTTCGGTTACAACAAGGTCGCCTTTTTTAATCTGGCCATTTGCCACGCCCACCGACAGTGCCAGCGGGATGGATGCCGCAGAGGTATTGCCGTGATCTTGCACCGTCACAATAACGCGGTCCATACCAACGCCAAGTTTGCGCGCCGTAGATTTGATGATCCGAATGTTGGCTTGATGGGGCACAACCCAGTCAACATCATCAGCGCCGAGGCCGATTTTACCCAGCGCGGTATGCGCGGTTTGCGCCAGTTTTTCGACAGCGTGTTTGAATATTTCTTGGCCCTGCATTTTCAGCACGCCAGTCGTTTGGGTCGACACACCACCGTCTACATAAAGCAGGTCACGGTGGGTTCCGTCCGAATTCAAGTCGGTGGAAAGGATTCCCCGGTCAGCGTTTGTGCCGTCGCCGATTTGCGCCTCAAGCACAACCGCGCCCGCACCATCGCCAAACAAAACGCAGGTCGATCGGTCGGTCCAATCCATGATCCGGCTGAATGTTTCTGCACCAATCACAAGTACACGGTTGGCTTGACCTGATACAATCAGCGCGTTGGCGTTGGTCAATGCAAATGCAAACCCCGCACAAACCGCTTGAATATCAAAGGCATAGCCCTTGGTGTTGCCGATTTTAGCTTGCACCATGGTGGCCGCAGATGGGAATGTCAGATCGGATGTCGATGTCGCCACAATAATCGCGTCGACATCGTTACCAGTCAGGCCAGCCATCGCCAACGCCGCATTGGCTGCGTTGGTCGCAAGGTCGGACGTGCCTTGATCGGGGGCTGCGAAATGACGGCGTTCAATACCCGAACGGGATTTGATCCACTCGTCAGTGGTATCGAGCGTTTTCTCGAACTCTGCATTGGGAACGACGCGATCAGGTAAATAATGCCCAACACCGATGACGACTGCGCGACGTGTCATATTTTAACCATCCGTGTTGGAACCGATTTGAATTGTATCTTGGGCAAGCGCTGCGGCAGATGCAACCCGCGCTGCGAGTTTGTCGGAGAAACCAGATTGCGCCAAGCGGTAAGCAAGGTTCAGGGCCGCAGCCACACCCGTTGCGTCGGCCCCGCCATGGCTTTTTATAACTGTTTGGTTCAGGCCTAAAAACACGCCACCATTTACACGGCGCGGGTCGATCCGCTTGCGGAAACGGTTAAGCGATCCACGGGCGAAAAGCGCGCCGAGCATCGAGAACGGCGTTTTCATCAGAGATTCGCGAAGAAGGCCAGAAATGAGATTCGCAGTGCCTTCGCCGGTTTTTAACGCGACGTTACCTGTAAATCCGTCGGTGACGATCACATCAACGCGCGCAGAGGGCAGGTCGCCGCCTTCAACGAATCCTATGTATTCGTATTCGCCTTTGTCGGCGGCTTGGGCGATCAGTTCATGCGCGACCTTTAATTCGGCGCGGCCTTTGTGTTCTTCGGTACCAACATTCAGCAGCCCAATACGTGGACGCTTAATGTCCAAACCATTGCGCGCATAAGAGGCACCCATAAGCGCATACGTCAGCAAATCGTCTTGGTCGGCGCGAATATCTGCACCTGCATCAAGCATGACGTTAAATCCAGCGGGGTTACGCGAAGGCCAGAGGCAGGCAATGGCAGGGCGGTTCACGCCTTCAGCTTTGCGCAGGCGTAGCATCGAAATTGCCATCAATCCGCCTGTGTTTCCGCATGATACTGCAACAGCGGCGGACCCATCGCGCACGGCTTCAACGGCCGACCACATAGAGGTTTTCTTGCCATTGCGCAGCACGTAGCTGGGTTTGTCAGTCATTTCCACAACTTCGGGTGCATCCCATATCTCGACGCGGTCGCTGATGTTGCGCTTGGCGATCATCGGGGCCAATTCTGCACTAGGTCCGTGCAGAATCGCGCGGGCCTTTGGCTGACTGGCCAGAAACATAGAAAGGCCCGCGACAACAGTCGCAGGCCCTTTATCGCCGCCCATAGCGTCCACGGATATAATATGTGCGGTGTTTGCCGCGATGTCCGTTTTTGCTTGGGTCATGTTCTTAACGTACAGCTTATGCTGCGTCGTCGTCCAGTTCCACGTCAGCGGACGCGATTACTTCGCGTGTGGCATAGTGGTTGCAAGACGGGCAAATGTGGTGTGGGCGCTTAAGCTCACCACAGTTGTCACATTCGTTTGGGTTCGCTGCAACAAGTGAGTCGTGCGAACGACGGTTGTTACGACGGGATTTGGATACTTTATTCTGCTGGACGGCCATGTCTCAACCCTATGATAAAAGGGCCGTTTTGGCCCGTGTGTTTCAGTCTTTGGGGCGTCCTAAGCGATTGGGACAGCCTTGTCGAGACTGGATGTATTAGAGGTCGCGAACATACTGCGAATTTGTAGCAGCGCAACCCCTTGCAGCGTCTTGTGTTAATTGGTGTCTTCGCCCTTTTTTTGCAGGGCTTCGCGCAACGCGCCAAGGCCTGCAAATGGCTTTGCATCATCGTCTGTCATAGGCGTTAATTCTTTGTCGGTATAGACCGCTTCGCCCAAGTCAGCGCCATCTTTGCGCGGATATAAGGGCAGGGCGAGCGATAACGCCTCGATCATCACTGCTGCCGCATCCACGGATTGGGCCAATGGTTCGGTATTTTCGTCAGCGGTCATTTCGACCTCTTCCTCGTCGGGATCTTCAAAATTGGCGATATACCGCCGTTGCACAAATTCTTCGATGCGGGAAGTGACTGGATCAAGCGAGACCACGCAGGTCTGCACAACTGTGGCGCCAATTTTGGCAGTCAAAGCCCAGTCGGTGCGCCCTTGGGGGGTGAATTCACCGCTAAACCGCAATTTTTTGACACCCAAGATGCCCAAATGCGTAGCAATCGCTGCACAAGTGGCCGCATCGGGCTGCAATTCAAAGCTGGTGTTGTTCTTATTTGACAGATCGCCAAGGCGCATCGGATTGGTAGGCAATTCAGCCAATGGTGCTTCCATTCTTGAATTAGGGGGCTTGCATGATGTAGAGGGGATAAAAGGCATGAGCCACCAAAGCAAGGGGCAGTCCCAATGGGCAGCAAGGCATTTACAACCGCACGACGGATGACAGCAATGTTCGCATTGACTGCAGCTATCGCCTGCACCCCAATTATCCGCAATCACGGCTATATGCCGCCTGCTGAGAATTTGTCGTTGATCGCAGTTGGGGTTGATACCCGCTTAACTGTGGCTGCCAAGGTAGGTCCGCCGACTTCAGGCGGCGTGCTTGATCAAAGTGCGTTTTACTATGTGTCCAGCAAATTCAGGCATGTTGGTGCGATGGCCCCTGTGGAAACAGAGCGCCAAGTGCTTGCCATCAGCTTTGATGACGCAGGTGTTGTGCGCAATATCGAACGGTTTGGCCTGCAAGACGGCAATGTTATCGTGTTGTCACGCCGCGTCACTGATAACGGCGTGCGCGACAGTACCTTCATTCGCCAGCTGCTCGGCAGCATTGGCCGGGTGAACGCTGGCGACTTCTTGGGCGAAGGTTAAGTTTCTTCAGGCGCGAACGTCAGGGCAACACCGTTGATACAATACCGCAGACTGGTGGGCGCAGGTCCATCGGGAAACACATGCCCCAAGTGCCCGTCACAGCCGTTGCAATGCACCTCTGTGCGTTTCATGAAAAACTTGTGGTCGACGCTTTCACCGACCAATTCGCCGTTCACTGGTGCGTAGAATGACGGCCAACCTGTGCCGCTTTCAAATTTGGTTGTTTGCTTGAATAGGGGCGCCCCGCAGCCGACGCACATGAATGTTCCTGCGTCCTTTGGGAAGTCGTCATGCGTGCCAGCCCGTTCGGTGCCATGTTCACGCATGACTTTGAATGCTTCGGTGGAAAGTTGCGCCTGCCACTCGCGTTTTGATTTGATGACTTTATCCACGGTTTATTTCCCCTTTGCGCGTTTGTATCGTTAATGTAGGTCGCAAGCGACCA
>TARA_B110000285_G_scaffold185016_1_pt1 | contig 11787 bp, 7 predicted proteins | sample TARA_B110000285 | Tara Oceans TARA_B110000285 (sample SAMEA4397756) | marine metagenome | biome: Polar Biome; feature: [SRF] surface water layer (ENVO:00010504); material: water (ENVO:00002006), including particulate matter (ENVO:01000060) such as... | depth 5 m
TGCAGCAGGAGTTGGTGGTTGAAATGCTTGTCCTGATTTAGAAATTTGTCTTAGTTGTGTAGCATCTAGTCCTTCAACCATTTTTAAAGCTTCAGCGTCAGTTCCTGCAGCTCCACTTTTTAATAAAGCCTTTATAGCATTTCCTGCTCCATTTGCGCCACCTCCAATTCCTCCAAAAGCTGTTACCCCTGCTGATAAAGCAGAAGTTCCTGCATCAATAAAAGAGCCTATTGCTTGTCCTTTTAAGTCATCTGCCTGCTGAGTCAATGCATCCGCTTTAACTCCTGCAGCTGCAGCCCTATCATCAAACAACCCTGCTATTGTTGATGCGTCTTTTTCACTAGCTGCAGCACGAGCCATATCAATAGTCGTTTTTTCTGCTGCAAATTTATCTGCAACCACTCCTAATGTAGCATCAGAAGCTTGTTTTACTTTACCTGCTGTTGCAGATAAACCTCTTTGGTCACCTTCTGCTGCAGTTTCAATTATCTGACCTGTTATTGCGTTTCCTGTTTGAAGCTGCTTATCATACATATCTGTATTTGCTCTAACTGCATCATAATAATTAGCTTCTAATCGTGCTATAGAATCTTGTTCTAACTGTTCTTTTTTAAGATTTAACCGCCCTGCCATTCTAGCTGCAGTTTTAGATGCACTATTAGCTATTGATCCCTTTAAAAGTGGTGCGCCTACTGCTACTGTTGCTGCCGCTATTGTTGTAAATGCTGCCATATTATAATTTTTTTATCATTTCTTTAGTATACTTGTCTCCTTCAATATAACCATTTTCTTTGTACCTTTCTATTAGCGAGTCTGATTTTATTAATGCATAAGAATATTTGCAACCAGAAAGTTCAAGAGTATGGGTTAATATTTTAATTAATTCATCTAAAGCTTTTTTACGATTTGTTTTGTCCTTATAGTTGAAATTAGATATAATCCAATCACACCATCCCACTTTAGAATTTGTTATATATATGTATCCTGCACAAACAGGAACATCTTTGTCATATACAATAAACCCTCCTTCTCCATCATCTGGTAAAAAATCTTTTGGAGGTGCTGTCCATCTCCAATCTTTCCACCATTTTAATAGGATGTTATCGTAATCCGTTTTATTTAATTTTCTTATAGTAAATTTCATTTACGCAAAGATACAAAATCTAAGGAAAACTTTTAAAGACATCGGAATCAACTGTAAAAAGTTCTACTGCTGATTTACTATCATTAGTTAATTTAAACTCCATATAATACCCTGTTGCTCCATAAGACTCAGCAACACTATTTTTTGTAGTAAATATATACGCTCCAGTAGGAACAACTGAACCAATTGGTAATAAGTCTGTTGCATCTACTAAAATAGTTTTTCTATCAACGCTTATACCTGTAATTGGCCCAACTTCTTTAGTAACACCATCTTTATAAAAAACAGAATCTCCATGGTTTATCATTGAACTTATTGAAACATTAAATACCAATGTAATAGTTCCTGGTGAAGCTCCTGAAGTAGAATTAAATAATCCTATTCCTTGAGTAGACCTTTGACTAAAATCTTGACTTCCACCTATTCTTCTAATAAAAGCAAACCAAGCTCCTTCTTTTTGTTCAAAATAAGTCTCATCCATAAACCCACTTCCTAAGTCTGTTACTAAAGAACAATCCCAAGAATCATCACTTTCAAGCTCAATGGTTTTAAAAACCTTAACAGTTGTAGGTTCTTGATTAAAAACACCTGTAATTGTAGAATCATAATCAACTCCATAATAATTATTCCTTGTAGTATTAGTATTATGTCTATATAAATTACCTTCACTAAAAGTATATAAGTATTGATTCATTCCTAATATCATATCAGGATTATAACTATAAAAAGATGGCCACCCTTTTACTGATTCACTAAATGTTAATGTATATTTTTCCATGTTTTTATTTTATAAGACTATACATGTTCCCCCTGAACATTCTAAAATTGATGACACTTCATTTTGACCACCAGAAGATACTATTTGCATTATTCTAAAAGGGCCTGTTTGTGTATCAGTACTTGTAGCTGCATACGCATAAAATCCTGGGGCTAATATTCCACCTAATATAATATCGCCAACAGCAACTGTTAAGTAAGAATCGCATGCTAACGTTTCTTTTTGTAAAGGAATAGTTCTGTTTGTTCCATCACAGAAAGTAGCACATGTAGATTGTATGCTAGATATAAATATTTTATTCGTACAACTTGCACAACTAGCTGTAGATGTTATAGCCCCATTACTATCTACCGTAATAATAGATTGACCTGAGCCATTAAAAGCACTAGCGAATACAGTATAATTTCCTGCTGCTAACGGTGTTTGACCATTTTGATCGCTAAAAACAAAGTTATAAAGTTCAGGTTCAGGAGCGCTTGAGGCATTAGCAGGGAATCCTCTATGATTATAACTGTAGTTGTAGTATATAGATTGTTCAGAATTTCCACACACAAAGCTACCAGCTTGATTAAAACTAGCTTGTCTGCTTGATAGTGCGCTTGGACAAGAACCAGGGTGTCCCATATCGAATGCCCAAACACTACCACAAGGTGCGAATATTTCTGCTGTCAAAGTATTGTTACCACTAGCTGTAACTTTCGGAATAACAATTGCACAACGTCCTGGATCAGTCGCAAAAAGAGTTAATTGGTTGTTAGCAACAGTATAGTTCTTAGAACCATCTAAAGCCCAATTGTTAGTTGCATCATCGTAAACATATGCATTATTAGAAGGAGCTGAATTATAAGGACTACCTGAGACAATCCCACAGAAACCATCACCTGTTGTTGAACCAGTATAAACTGCTAATCCTGCTGGAGCTGTTATAATTCCATTCTGTGGAGAAGATAAAGTATTGTAAGTGTTACCCTGAAAAGTAAACAATATACCATCTGGTATTTGCCCAGGGGCAAAATAGAAAACCATAGCTCCAACATCTGCTGCAGTAGATCCTGTATTTATCTCCAAAGTGTAAGCACCAGTAGCGCTAGGGCCAGGTACACTTGAAGAACAAGCAAGTCCTCCAGGGAGAGGCGCAGGGTTGCATGATGGACAAGAAACTAATGGGCCTAACTCACCATTTAATTGGTTTCTGTACTGGTCATTAAATGCATAAAACCCATCTGCTGATACAATTGTCAAATCTTCGTCATCATACACCCTTGTAGCTGTAGAAAAAACATCTGAGTTTATAAATTTATTTACTGTAGTTGCCATAATTTAATTTTATATTTTAGGTTAAACACAATCACAACAAGAATTTCGACCTGAAATGTTATCATAACATAGGCTTATTGGGGTTGCTCTTCTAAGATCCCAAACTAAATACATGTAGTCTTTTTGTACAGTATAGTCAAAACTTGCTTCATATTCAGGTGAAAATGGAGCTGCAGATATTTGTGTAATAGGTGTAGCTACATTTAAAAGCGGAAGTAAAGTATTTAAATCTGCTTCATTATAGTTTACATCACTAGTTAAATATTTAAACTCATCTTTAGAACTATCAAAAACATAAGTTTGCCCTTTACCCTGTCTATTGCTCATTGTTACTGTTGAATTCAAAGCAGGTAAAGTTCCAAAAGAAGATTGTCCTGTTTGTTCTGCAAACAAAGAAACAGTATCAAAATCAAGACTAATTGCGTTAGTGCTATAAGGACTTAAAGTATTTCCTTCATTCCATCTATATCTACAGGTTGTTGTTAAACGAACATCTCCTTCAAGGTTTATAACAATTTCCTTAACTGTTATTGGAACAGCTGTAGGACAATTAAAGTTCATAGTAAATGTTGCAGCTCCAGCCTTTGGTGTAATTGTTACAGTTGCTTGTGTAGGACTATTTTCTGATTTTACAAACGTAACACTACCTGAGCCTGTAACATCCTGATCAACAACAGTTCCACCATTCCATTCAATATTTATATTTATATTTTCATCAGTTGAATAATCAAAAATAACTTGACCCATAATTGTAGTTAAATTAATTATAAGAACATATGGATTTACCATTGAAGATACAATTAATTCATAACCACAATCTCTTATAATTGGAGGTTGAGGTATCTTCCTTAGATTAGAACTTAAAACATACTCGTTCATATAAGGATCAAATCCTCCTAGCTTTTGAGTTTCAAAAGAATCTACAAATAAATCTCTAAACCAAGACCTCATTCCTACTTCAGAAATAATTCCTATTGTACCGCCTGAATCTCCTTTTAATCCATTACCTTTTAATTGAATAACAGAACTTCTTTTAGCATCAGTAAAAAACACATCATTTCCAAAAGTAGAAAAACTTTCAGGGTTATTGCTAATACCATATTCTTCAATACGAGCTAATTGTGTTCCTAAAACTTCAGGGACTGAAGCAATTGCTCCACCTGCAGCTGCATCAGAAAGTAAGTTTTTTCCCACAAGCAAAGATGATATTCTATCTTCTTGTAAAACAAGTATATCTGTTTGTCTTGCATGTAATACCCTTATAGGGCCATAAGCTGTTTCAAGAGTTTTAAAATTAGCTAATGATAAATTAAATTGATTTAACTTATTTAAGTTAGTTTCTTGATTAAATACTCCACTATATGTAATATCTCCAAATCTTTCGGCTTGTTTATATTGTTCTTCAGATACCGCTGTTACCTTATCACCTAAACTTAGTGTTGGTTTTATTAAAGCATCTAATACTGTATTACTTTCAACACCATTTCCAAAAGTAAAACAATTAAAGAAACTTAAATCTACAACAGCAGGTTGAGTTATTGTTTGGTCTTGGTCATAATCGCCTGTGCCTGATAAATGAAATCCATTTACTATATCAAACGTTTGTTCGTTTTCATAATACAATTCATTATCTGAATCTAATGGTTCTGTTTCAAATACCATTAATGATGTAGCTCTTTGAACTTCAATTAATATATTTACTCTAGAATATTTTTTATTTGGACTTCCACAATTTGGAGTAGCTGTTCTAAAAGCTAAAAACTGTCTTCCAGTTGCAGCATCTTCTTCAAAGTATATTGTGTTATTAGGAGTTCCTGCTCCAGGATTTGAATTTAATGGAAACAATTGATCAAGAAATACTACTCCATTAATAGTACTATCATCACCTGATGTTATTCCGTTTGTTAAATCAATATTATCTCCTACAATAAAACTATATAAACTATTATAATCATCACCTGCAGTAAATCGTCCGTCAAAGTTATAATTTCTACTTCCACAACTAGCACTTCTTCCTATTCTTCCAGCATCAAGTTTTATTCTTACAATACTTCCTGCTGGTACGGTATAAGGTTCAAATTCTAATTCACCAGGGTCTCCAAAATTAGGATTATCAACATAAGTTCCTGCCAACGCAACACAATAACTACCTCTACAACTTCCTGTGTCTTCAACAAGAGCATTAGGTGGGTAATTTGCTGCAAATCCATTTGGCTTTAACTGCATATATGTTCCTCCAAACTGACCACAAGGAGGGCTACCTACTATAAGGTCTCCATCTGCATTTTTATCACAAAGAAAATCATCAACTTCTACACCAAAGCCTAAAACTTTTGTAGAAGCACAATTTAAAACAGGGCCATTTGAATCTGCTTTTACAAATAATGTTCCATTATCTTTTACTTTATCTCTGTTATCTCCTTCAAGTTTAAAATAAACAACACCTGTTTCTTCTTCTTGAAAAAATATGTTTGAATAAATAGTTCTATAAAGTCCTTTAGACTCTTTAATTACAAACTTATATTTAGTTGACCAAAAAGGAGGGTAGTTGTTTAATTGAATTCTAATATTGTTTTTTGTAATAGAATTTTCACATGGAATAAATATAGTATTATCAGTATCTACTAAAGCTGTAGTACTTCTTCCATATTCATCCATATAAACTATCCCAATTTCATAGTCTCTATTGCTATGTAAACTGCTTCTAGTAGCGTCTTTAAAAAATATTCCTGACGCTCCAATAGACGTTAAATATTCATAAGCAAAAATACCTGTCGGTACAGTCGGTGCAGCAGGGTCGTAATATTCAAATTGTAAAGCAGGTATAGTAAAAGAAATATCATCACTACCTTGTGTTGCTCCAATTAATATTCCTTGACTAGTGCTTGTTATTCCAAAATTTGTGTATTCCCATTCATTTTTAGAAACAATCCCACAGTTAAATATATCTGTTTGACTAGTTCCTGATGTACATCCTGTTGTACAAAACGTAAAACAACTTGAATTAGCTATAGCAACAAACTCACTTACTGCAGCTTCAAATTCAGGACTTGTAGCTAACGCATAAACACTTGGATAATCTTGCTGTATATTAAAAAGAAAAACTCTTTCAAAACTATTTTCAGGTTGTGTTCCATCATCATAAGTTGGGTCACCACCAAATTGACTGCTTTGAAAATTAAAATCAACTCCTAACTGAGAACCTGCTAATAATTCATTTCCTGCAAAACTAATAGTAACTTTTGCATTAGTAATATTTACATTTGTATCTATTGTATATGTAACATTACTTGCTGTTGCTTCATTTTCTATTCCTTGAATATTTTCTGCAATTAAAGACAAGTCATAATCTAAATAAATATCTTGACCATCAGAGTCTTTAACATCGTAACCATCAACATAATTTCCATACATTAATCTATTACCCATTATAGTTTGAGCTTGTGCTTTTTTAGGAACATTATCAAACAATCTTAATAACTGAGCTTCAGGAAGTGTTGTAAATATTTTTTTATTTGTAAAAGTTAAAGTTTGTTGGATATTATCTAACCAACCTTCATTTACTTTATTAAATCTTTCTATTACATTTACTGATTGACTTGTACTAAATTTAAATATTACATCAACATCTTTTACATTTCTTCCTCCTGTATCAAAAGTTATATCTGTTGTATTAAATATATTTGACATTCCATCATTATCATAAGTTTGATAATTAATTTCAAAAGCACCAGGAGTAAAAGCGACTTGACTGAATGGTGATAAAGCTGAATACTCTCCATCTTCATATTGCCATCTATAAGCAAAGCTTAACAAAAGCTCGTCCATATAATTTTCACCGCCTCCTAATTGATAGTTGTCTAAAATTGGTGCGTTTAAAGGGGGTGCTAAAATAACACCAATATCTTGCTCAGTAATCTGATCAACTGTTGTAGCTGAATCAGGTTGTAAATAAGTTCTATTTACGTTAATTTTTCTTGGAGGATTCAAATTGTCTGTAAAAAACAAAAGGTCTCCAATTAAGTCTATACCATTTACTAAATAATTTTTGTCAAAATTTAATACTGATGTAGATATAACATGATAAAATAAAACAAACGTTCTTGTATTAAACGACACAATTAAATCTACTTTGCCTGTTGAAGAATTTGTATTTGCTTCATCATTAACAAACCAATATATAGTTTCATTTGCTCCATCTTCAAAAGCACCAATACATATTGCAGAACTACTTAATTTAACGTCTTTAAATTCTAATTCAACAAGAAGTTCATTCCCTTTTGAATTTTCAACAGCTCCTATTTCAGTTCCTTCCGTAGAACCCAAACGTACATTTAATGCATCTATATATTCACCTTGAGGAACTAAACGTTCATCAATGCTTTTATTCATTCTTCCTCCAACAAAGTTCTTTTGAATCTTAGCCATATTATTTTATCCACTTGTTTTGTCCCCTTAGATTCATTAATAATCTTCCTGGATGTATATTGCTCAATCTTAATTTTGCGTTCCTTAGAAGAGCTGATTTCTCTTTTCTAGCTCTGTTTATGATAAACTCTTGTATACCATACTTACTAGCTAAAATTACAAACTTCATATATGAATATATAAATTCTTCAAAAAGTTTATTTACACTAATCTGTGAATCATCTCCATTCTCCATTCCATCTGAAACATACTCTAAAACACAAAGCTCTCCTGCCATATCAGAACTAAAATTTATTACTCCTGACTTTTTGTTTATTTTAAAAGTAGGATTTGCATTTGCTGTTTCCGTATTTAATCCATATCTAGCTCCTACAGGATATTCAAAATACCATAGACCATTGTGGAAATATCCTTCTTGACCATTGTATTGACTTTGTTCATTTAAGTATATACTTTTTTTACCACCTGTAATTCTTTGTAAATCTAAAGTTGAAGTAGATGGTTTTAATATTTTACCTTCATGGTCAAATAATATTCTACAATTATTGTCTTGTAAATATGCATCACTCCAATTAGTTTGAATGTTTTCAGTAAGTGGTAGTAATGTTCCGTTTTTGTATAAAGAAATCCTAACCCAATTTACATAGTCATGCGGTAAAACGTATCTTAACGTATCACAAACTTCTAGCTCTAATACTTTAAGTTCTTTCATTGAATCATAATTCAACTCCTGAATAGCTCTCTTAGCATGAAAAATTATGTTATATCTTTCAGCGTTGTTTATCAATTTATCATTACCTACATACATTAACATAAAGTTATTTACTATGTCGTTCAATGAAACATATTGATATGAACCCCAATTCTCATCTTCTGTATGTGGATTGCCTGTATTTTCGTAATACTGATATTCTGTTATATATGCCATAATCTATCCTTCTTGTTGATTTGCTTCGTTTTCTTCCATTTTTCCAAATTCTACTAATGCAGTTTCTCTTATTGACATCCCTGCATATTGTAATATTTTATTTACAATATTAGGTTCATCTGATAACGGTAATTCAAAGTCTTGGTAGTCGACTGATGTTTCGTCAAAACTAGGATCTCCCCCTGATATAATATTAAAATATGTCCAATTAGGGTCTTTAGGATATCTAATATACTGAGATACAATAGTCCCTGGTGTAGTAATAATTTCAGGGTAAACTGTAATAGTGTTTCCTAAGTTAGCATTATTTGCGCCACCTAAAACATAAGCTGGAAAAGAAAGCCCAGGCTTAGTTAATGTTGAGGAATTTAAATAAAATATTTTATTTTGAGAAACCCTTTCAACTTCTGTAATTCCTTTTGTAGTTACAATACTGTAACTAGTATTTAAAAACGTACCATTAAAAAAATCATTAGTTGATATTGTTAACTGAGTTTCGCTGTTCACACTCACTACAATAGCAGTACCTCCAGAGTAAGTACTCCCCCCTGTAGTGTTTGTTATTAATTGTCCTGGTAACACGCTTCCAGTTGTAATAAAAGTTGCAGCAGAATCTACTAATGTATTCCCTGTTGAACCTGTAGTTAAAGTTCCTGTTGCAGTAACGTTTGGATAGTAGTTAATTTTATCAACTAAATAATAATCATCAGGTAAATCAAATAAATTTATGCCTGTGTTTATTAATCCTTTGGTAGATGAAAAACTATCTATTACTTCTACTATTCCCTTTACTAAATCAGCATAACCTGAGCCTGAAACTCTAGCATTTTGCTTTACAATTTGACTATTATATTGGTAAAAGTAATCTTCAAAAATATCTAATTGCGCTTGCTTTGCATATAAATTAAAATCATTAGGTGTAATATACCCATAGTTATTTTTATTTGCAATAGAAAGGACAGTTGCTCTTACTGTATTTATTAAACTCATATCTACTTAATCTTTTCACAAAGATACAAAAAAAGGGGCTTCAATTTTTTGAAACCCCCTTTCAGGTATAAGCTAATTTTTTTTATTGGTTATAGCTTGTCTTCCAATATTCTTAAAACTTCTATTCCTTCATCACTTTGAAGAAATGACGCTAAAATAAACAAAGGATCTTCACCATAAGGAACTGTAAGTAGTTTCTTTTTATTTCCTTTTAAGTTATAATAAACATCTTTGTTGTTTTTTAATTGTAATAAACCTTCGCTAAAAAATTTAGCACATTTATTTTGAAGAGCTAATAAAGGGTCATTAATAGATTCTAAAAATTCTTCAGGATATCTACCTGCAAATAATCTTACATCACGTTTTAATTCCGCAGATGTCATTTTCTCTACTTTTAAACCTATTACAACTCTAGCTATTGTTTCTAACATTTCAATGCCCATATCTTTTGCTGCTATCATTGCCTCTAAAGTCAAGTCCATAGTATCAACATCTATAGATGCATCTTTTTCTTTGTCTATTTCAACAAATACATTTCCATTGCCTGGATGAAAAGCTAAAAATTTTTGTAATATTTGATTTTCTTTGTGTACTATTAAAAATCCATCTTCAAAAACAATTGGTTCTAAAATTACATTTCCATCTTGCTCATCTTCAAAAATACTTTTTTGATTTCTAGCATAACGCATAGGCTTGTTTTCGCCTGTGTCTTGGTCAAAATATAATAATGAACTTCTTTTTGAGTTTCTTGATGGAATTGTGTAGCTCAATGGAGCTTTTCCTCTGGTAAGTTTGTAGCTTTTAGTTACAAAAGCTTCTTTGGTTTTTTTCATTTGATTTAAATTTAATTTTAATAAAAGTAATAATTACCCTTGTCATTTCAACAAGGGTAACTACTACATGATTATAGTCTATATCTTATTGAAAGATAAAGAAGTTGTTAGCACCTAAAGTACATAAAGCTCTTTCAGATAAGAAGTTAACTTCCATAGCATCTAAGCTAGAAGTAGCTGCTCCACCTGCTGAACCTGTAATCCAAGTCTTGTAACGTCTGTCTTCAGTTTCTGAAGCTCTGTAACGAACGTGCAAGAATGGTCGTTTAGCATTTTTACCTAACACTTGGTCATATACTGTTGTAGAACCTGCAGGTACTAATATACCATTTACAGATCCACCAACGATGTCACCACGCATGGTTGGGTCGTTTAAGTATTTCCAATCTGTCTTGTAAAAGTCATAACCTCTACGGAATCCTGAGAATCCTAAGTTAAGAGCCATTTCTTCATCATTGTCAAATAAACCAAATGAAGCTCCAATCCCAGGGCCTGTTGAAGCATAACCTCCACCAATAGCACCTAACATATCGTCAACGTCAAATCCAAACTGTCTGTTTAAGAAAATAACATTTTCTTCAATAGAACCTTGTTTGTCAAGTCTTTGAATGATAGCATCAAATTCTGCAAGAGTTGTTGGGTTACCACCGCTAAACACATTTCCTCTTTGTTCAACTACATAGAAAAGTCCTTCTGAACCTTTGTTACCTACACCACTTGCGATACCTTCAACAATTGCTGCTGCACCTGAAGCTGCTTCAGCTGGTACTGCTTCAACCATAGCTGTTTCTAAGTAATCTTCAAAACGAAGTCTAGTTTCATGCTCTGATTTTAAGTACCACAAGAATCCTGTTGCACCGTTTTCAGTTGTTACTTCAATCCATCCAATTTGAGCCATGTCAGAACCTGATACTGCGTAACGGTCTTTAATGATAATTGGTGAATTTTGGAAGATGTCATCATCAGCTTCTAATTGTCCTTGCATTCCAATAGCTCCTTTTTGAAATTCAGAACCATAAATAAACAAAGAACAAACAACTGCTGCACCACCACCAAGCATTGCTTGACCTGCTGCTTCGTAATAAGCTACATCTATTGTTCCTGCTACTCCGTTAACTGCTGTTACAATAGCTTTGTTACTAAGTACTGAAGCTGCTGTATTGTCAGATAACATAATTGTTTGACCTACACGAATAGCAATAGTTCCTGATCCAGGTACTAATGCATCATTAATTGTCAAAGTAGCTATTAATGACCCTGCGGCTGCTCCTGAAGTTACATTTACATACTTCGTGTGTAGTCTTCCTTGCTCTGCCCATTTAATAAGGTCAGAATTAGAAGGCATTTCAGCGCCTACCATTCTTAAGAA
>TARA_B110000285_G_scaffold146535_1_pt1 | contig 11780 bp, 9 predicted proteins | sample TARA_B110000285 | Tara Oceans TARA_B110000285 (sample SAMEA4397756) | marine metagenome | biome: Polar Biome; feature: [SRF] surface water layer (ENVO:00010504); material: water (ENVO:00002006), including particulate matter (ENVO:01000060) such as... | depth 5 m
ACTGCTGATCCAGCAACCATCAGAACGGTTTTCTTGAATCCTTCGAGGTATAATGCTTCATTTCCAAGAACATCTGTTGGTTTGTCTCCAAACTCAGGAATACTCATTAATTCTCCGGCAACCGCCATTGCAGGCCCCATCAAATCCAATTCGCCTTTCATAGCGCGTTTCAGAACCATGTCGACAGTTAATAATCTATTGATCTCATTCGTTCCTTCAAATATTCTATTGATTCTAGCATCGCGGTACGCACGTTCAACTGAAGATTCAGCAGAGTAGCCCATTCCACCAAAAATTTGAACCGCTTCATCAACGACGTAGTCAAGAGCTTCAGATCCCGATACTTTCAATATCGCGCATTCTGGAGCGAATTGCTCAATTCCTTTCAATGTCGCTTCGCCTTTGTCCATTCCAGCAGCAACATAACCTGCAATTGCATCATCAATGTTTTGTCCAGCTCTGTAAATGGCTGATTCATTAACAAATGTTTTGATTGTTTGCTCTGCAAGTTTATATCGGATTGCACCGTATTTAGAAATCTCACGACCAAACTGCAAGCGGTCGTTCGCGTATCTGACAGATTCTGTGATGGCTTGTTTCGCTCCACCCATAACTCCAGCGGCCAATTTAATTCTACCAATGTTCAATATGTTCAGGGCGATCTTAAATCCGTTCTCTCTTTCTGAAAGCAAGTTTTCAACTGGAACTTTAACATCGTTGAAGAAAACTTGTCTTGTAGAAGATCCTTTGATCCCCATTTTCTTTTCTTCTGGATTCAACGTAATTCCCTCCGAATCCGCTTCGATTAAGAATGCGGTTAGTTTATCATCGTCATCGATTTTTGCAAATACCGTGAATAGGTTTGCGAAACCAGCGTTCGTAATCCACATTTTTTGACCGTTGACAACATAATGTTTTCCATCTTCGGTAAGCACTGCTTTTGTTTTTCCTGAATTGGCATCTGATCCAGAACCAGGCTCAGTTAAACAATAAGACGCTTTCCATTCGCCTGAAGCGAGTTTTGGAATGTATTTTTTCTTTTGATCTCCTGTTCCGTAATAGAGCAGAGGTAAAGTACCAATTCCTGTGTGAGCACCATAAGCCACGGAAAATGAATAGCCACTTGCGAGGCATTCGGTTGCCAATAGTGAAGTCTTAAAATCCACACCCATCCCGCCTAAGTCTTCAGGAACTGACATTCCTAATAGACCAAGCGCGCCTGCTTTTTCAACTAGCGATGGCATCAATCCTTCTTCCATTGAGTCAATACGATCCATATGTGGAAGTATTTCAGTATCAATGAAATCATGGCACATGTCCGCAATCATTCGTTGTTCTTCTGTCCAGTTTTCTGGGATAAATATATCAGCTGGGGATGTTTTACGAATTAAAAATTCCCCTCCTTTAATCGGCTTTTCGTTTTCAGACATTTGTAAATATTTTGGTACTATGTCATAAATATAGTAAAATAACATTGCTATGCACGCATAATAGAAAATAAATTTAGTGGTTGTATTTTGTGAAAGCAAATGAATGAAATACGATTGAGATATTTACTAGGAGTTATGTTATTTATTTTGACAAATAACATATCTGCTCAATACACTATTAATGATCGGGTTAATGGTGTTAGCTTGTTGTCAGAACGCTTTCTTTTGGACTCGATTCATCTTCCCCCAATTTTAAGGGTTAGAGCAAATTACGTTGCGGTTATTCCTTATTGCTTCATGCCTTATAACGATTCTGGGACCGTTTTCTATGAAGATAATAATCAGTGGGAAGGGGAAGGATTGAATGGAATGCGGGTTGCAATTCAAGAATTGCACAAGCAAGGAGTGAAGACAATGATCAAGCCCCAAATTTGGTTGGCACATGGTGTTTTTACGGGTAAAATTGAAATCAAACCTGAAGAGGAATGGGTGAAGTTTGAAAAAGATTATGGTGCTTATATCATCGCTTTTGCAAGGGTCGCAGCGGAAGAGAATTCTGTAATGTTTTGTATTGGAACTGAAATACAGCTGGTTGTGAAAAGTCGATCTCAGCTGTTTTTGCGATTGATAAGGCAGGTGCGTGAAGTTTATAAGGGTAAATTGACGTATGCTAAAAACTGGGACTGCTTTGTAATGTGAAATTTTGGTGGAAGCTTGATTACATTGGAATTGATGCCTGCTTCCCTATTAGTAAGGCTGGTATTCCGAAGAAAAAGGACTTGGATCTGGGTTGGTCGAAGTACACTCCCGTTTTTGATTCGTTCAGTTCAGTAGTCGATTGGAAAATAATATTCACGGAATACGGCTATCGAAGTATTCGAAAGTGTGCAGCAACTCCCTGGAGTTATGGTATCACCAAAAAGGAAAAAATTGATCAGCGCAGTCAAGTTCGCACATTAACAGTAATCTATGATAATATTTGGGTTCAGGACTTTTTCGCAGGTGGCTTTCTATGGAAGTGGTATCCAAAGCATCAAGAGGCTGGAGGGAAGGACAATTCTATGTTTACGGTGCAGAATAAGTTAGCAGAAAAAACGGTTCGTGCTCAGCATACAAAGTTCAGCAAGAAATGAGAGGGTTACATTGACACCTCAATCTTCAACTTTTTACCTTTGATCCTTTCTGATCGTATCAGACTCAAAACATTTTTCACCTTTGATTTCTTCACAGCAACATACGATGTATGATCAAGAACAGTGATTAATCCAATTTCGCCTTTCCCCAATTGCCCTTTTTTCGATAAAAATCCAACGAGATCAATCTTGTTCACTTTTTCTTTTTTTCCAGCACTGAAATACAATGTTTCCCATTCAGGGGTTGTGTCCAAGTATTCTCCAGGTCGGAAGAAGTCAGTGGGGTCTTCCAAATATTCTGGCAATTGCGTTTCTGGTCCAATGAACAAGTAAGAGGAGCCGTCTTCTGACATTCTCGCCGTTCTTCCTTTGCGGTGAACAAATGCATCTAGGCTATTTGGGTATTGATAATGAACAACGTGTTTGATTTCTGGAATGTCCAATCCACGAGCGCCAAGATCTGTACAAACTAAGGTGTTGTAACTTCCATTTCGGAATTTGATCAACGCGCGTTCTCGTTCCCCTTGATCCAAACCTCCGTGGTAACCGATGCTATAAATTCGTTCGCCATTTAAGCGCTGAACAACATCCTCAACAACTTCTCTGTAATTACAAAAAACAATTGATTTCTCGATTCCAAAACTGCAAACTGTTTCTAAAAGCGCATTGAATACGCTTCCTTTGTATTGAACTCCGAATTCTTCAATATTGATGACATCATCTTCAATAAGGTTGTCAAGAACGTGGGGAGAATCAAAATTTAGATAGTCAGGAATGTCTTCGGGTTTCGTTGCTGATGCGAGAAGTATGTTTTCTACTTTACTAAATTCACGAGTGATTTTACCCATCTCGTAATCAAATCCCATTTCAAGGCATTTATCAAATTCATCGATGACCAAAGCTTCGCAATCAATAAGATTAACGTTCCCTCTTTCGATGTGATCCAGCAAACGACCCGGTGTGGCAATAACCAATTCTGGAATTGCTTTTAGACTGTTTGCTTCGTCTTTTACAGAGTGACCTCCATAACAAAGTGTGGCTTTCAAACCACTTTTCAATGACCGGAATACCTGATCAATTTGTTGGGTCAATTCTCTGGTGGGAGCAATAATTACGGCTTGAATACAATCTTGATCTTCCCTTATTCTCGATATTACGGAGAGTAGAAAGGCAATTGTTTTTCCAGATCCTGTCTTAGAAAGCAAAATTAATTCTGAATTCTCTTGGTAGGCCTCAATGCACTTCTTTTGAATCGGAAGTAGCTCTTGGTGCCCAGCTTTTTTTATTAAATGTTCGATTTTCACGTTGCGAAGTTACAACATCTCGATCACTCCTGCGGCACCTTGTCCAGTTCCAATGCACATTGTCACAACTCCGTATTTTTCGTCGCGCTTTTTCAGTTCGTTCATTATCTGAACTGTCAATTTAGCTCCTGTACATCCGAGTGGGTGACCTAGGGCGATTGCTCCTCCGTTAACGTTGATTATATCAGGGTTCAATCCGGTTTCTCTAATCACAGCCAAAGATTGTGAAGCAAATGCTTCGTTCAATTCAACCAAAGAAATATCATTTTGCTTTAATCCGGCAGCAGCTACGGCCTTTGGAATAGCATCGATTGGTCCAACACCCATAATTTTTGGTTCAACGCCAACAACACTGTAAGAAGCCAGTCTTGCAACAGGTTCCAGTCCAAGTTCATTCACCATATCTTCAGACATTACAAGACAAAATGCCGCGCCGTCAGATGTTTGCGATGAATTACCAGCAGTAACCGAACCGCCATTCGCGAAGACAGGCCTCAATCGCGCAAGTCCTTCTATGGTACTTGATCGAGGACCTTCATCTGTATCAACGGTGTAGATTTTTTCTTGACGCTTTTCGTTTTCATCAAGGAAAATGTGTTTCACATCAATAGGCACGATATCGTCTTCGAATCGACCGGATTTAATTGCAGCGATTGCTTTTTCATGCGATTGCAAAGCGAAAGCATCTTGATCTTCTCTGCTCACTTTAAAATCTTTCGCAACAGCTTCGGCTGTCAATCCCATTCCCCAATACCAATTCGGGTTCTTCTTTCCAACTGCTGGATTTGGAACAATTCTCCATCCTCCCATCGCCATTACTGACATGGATTCAACACCTCCCGCAATAATGCAATTGGCCATTCCAGCTTCAATTTTTGCTGTTGCAATTGCGATCGTTTCCAATCCGGAGGAACAATATCGATTGACAGTCATTCCTGGAACTTTAACAGTGTCCAATCCCATAAGTGAAATCATTCTCCCAATATTTAATCCTTGTTCCGCTTCTGGAGTTGCGTTTCCAACGATTACATCATCAATGCGCTCTTTGTCCAATTGCGGAACTTTTGCCATGATATGTTTTACAACATTTGCTGCAAGATCGTCAGGTCGGTAGAACCTAAATCCACCTTTGCCCGCTTTTCCAACAGCAGTGCGATATCCAGTTACTATATATGCTCTTCCCATTTTATTAATTTTTTTTAAAAGAATTTAGCAGTTAGACGATCATTTTATACTCTTAACCCCTAACTAATAATTCATAATTATGAATTTCTAATTCCTTAATATTTTCCCTTTCTTAACGATGCTTTCCAAGCGCTCAAGTGTTTTCTTTTCTTGACACAATTCAAGGAATGCTTTTCGTTCCAGATCCAAAACATACTGTTCTGAAACCGTTTCGTTTTGAGATAAATCTCCTCCACATAGAACGAATCCTAATTTCTCAGAAATCAAAAGATCGTGTTCTGACATATAATTTCCAGAGAACATTGTATTTGCTCCAACATAAACGATTCCGAGTCCTTCTTGTCCCATTAAGGTGATGTTCTTTTCTCGTTTTGGAGCAACGTATCCTTTATTGGCCATTTTTAAACAAGATTCTTTTGCTCGTGTAAGCTGGTATTCGCGGCTTACAACTATTTCGTCAATTCCTTCTCTTAAATAACCAAGGTCGAAAGCTTCATACGCCGAAGTCGATACTTTTGCTTGACCAATTGTCAAAAAGCGTTCTCTCATTCGATTGATTTTGATATCGCCAGCAAGGTATTCATCAGACAAGCGTTTTGCGAATTCTTTTGTTCCGCCGCCGCCAGGAATCAGACCAACACCAAATTCAACAAGTCCCATATACAATTCAGCGTGTGCGACTACTTTATCGGCATGAAGTGAAATTTCGCAACCTCCTCCAAGAGCCATGTTATGCGGCGCGACAACTACTGGAATGTTTGAGTAGCGCACCCTCATCATTGTCTCTTGGAACGTTTTTATGGCAAAGTTCAATTCGTCATAATCCTGTTCGATTGCCATCATGAAGATCATTCCAACATTTGCTCCGGCAGAGAAATTCTGTCCCGTGTTGGAAATTACAAGTCCTTTGTATTCTGTTTCAGCAAGTATCAGGGCTTTTTGGATGCCTTCAATTACACCGCCTCCAATGGTATTCATTTTGGTGTGAAACTCAAGGTTCAGAATTCCATCTCCGATATCAACTATTGTTGTGTCAGAATTCCCCCATACTTTGTTTTCACTTCGAAGTACTTCTAGTGAAACAATTTCCTCTCCGCCTGGAATTGGAATATACGCTTTGCTAGAGACGTCGTAAAAATATTTAACACCCTTCTCAGTCTTGTAGAATGATTTAATTCCAGTTTCTTTCATTTCAGAAACCCAAGCTGCGGCCTTCTTATTCTGTCCGTCAATCATTTTAAGTCCTTGATCCAATCCCAAGATGTCCCAAGTTTCAAAAGGTCCAAGTTCCCATCCGAAACCAGCTTTTAAGGCATCGTCTATTTTATAGAGGTCATCAGTGATTTCTGGAAGGCGGTTCGACACGTAAGCGAAAAGGCCACCGAACAATTTCCGGTAAAATTCTCCCGCTTTGTCCATTCCCATGAAAAGCATTTTGGTTCTTGTCTTAAGATCATCAATTGGTTTGGCCATGTCTAGCGTAGGGAATTTAACCCTTGCTTTTTTACGGTACTCCAAAGTGTTTAAGTCCAAAGTCAGAATTTCACTTTTGCCATTTTCATCCTTGACTTTTTTATAAAACCCTTGGTTTGTTTTTGATCCAAGCCATCCATTCTCGACCATTTTTGAAATATAGTCGGGCAATTTGAAAAGTTCTTTTTCTTCGTCGTCTGGACAATTGTCTTCTAGTCCATTGGCTACATGAACCAAAGTATCCAATCCAACAACATCACATGTCCTGAACGTTGCCGATTTTGGACGGCCTAAAATTGGCCCTGAAAGTTTATCAACTTCTTCGACGGTCAATCCCATTTCTTCTACGGCATGGAACAATGACATGATTGAATACACGCCAACGCGATTGGCGATGAATGCCGGAGTATCTTTACAAAATACTGTTTTCTTTCCAAGGAAACGTTGTCCATAATCCATCAAGAAATCGATTACTTCTGAATCGGTTTCCTCCGAAGGAATAATCTCTAGTAGTTGCAAATAACGCGGTGGATTGAAAAAGTGAGATCCACAGAAATGCCTTTTGAAATCATTACTTCTGCCTTCAAGCATTAAGTTGATTGGAATTCCAGAAGTGTTGGTCGTTATTAGCGTTCCCGGTGTTCTATGTTTTTCAATGTTTTCGAAAACTTGTTGTTTGATGTCCAAGCGTTCAATAACAACTTCGATAATCCAATCACAGTCTTTTACTCTCGCCAAATCGTCCGTTAGATTCCCCGTTCTAATTCGAGAAGCAAATGATTTTCTATAAATAGGAGAGGGGTTGGAATTTAGAGAAGAAATTAGTGCTTCATTTACAATTCGATTTTTGAATTGATCAGAGTCGATACTAACTTCTTTCTTCTTCTCAGGGCCGTTTAGTTCGCTAGGAACGATATCTAGCAATTCAACTTCGCATCCTATATTTGCGAAATGACAGGCAATTCTTGAACCCATTACTCCAGATCCTATAATTGCTACTTTGCGAATATGTCTATTCATGTTGTTAGTTTAATTTACTCTTAAGCGTAGTAAGTTATAAAAATCCACTGATGAATCCTTGTTTGAAAGCTCACTTAATCAAAAATAGTAAAATAATTAATGCTATGCATGCATAATTAAATAATAATCATGATAAATAGTGAAATTTAATTGGACACAAATTTAAATCTGGCGATTCGTAAATGATAATAATGGATAAAGGGTTTGGATATTTCGTCCAATTTATAAGTTGCTCAATTCTCTATCAATAGACATGTCTAGGCGTTCTGCAACCTCGTAGAAAGTTTTGAGTTTTCCTTTGGGAATGCTTGAAACGATTCTGTCATTAAAGTTAAGAACTACCTGACGGGCAATTCTCCGTTTCTCAAGACCGTCTTTTGTTAAAAAAACAAGAACCTTTCGTTTGTCTTCAGTATCAACTTCTCTGTAGATTAATCCCTTTTCTTCCATTGTCTTTAAGGTTCTAGAAAGACTCGTTGGCTCCATTCCCATTTTAGGGCCAAGTTGAGTACTAGGAGTCCCTTCTTGGTCAACATTCAGTAGAATAAAACCGACGGAAATACTAACGCCATAATCGTTGGCTCTTTGATTGTACATTCTCGACATCTTATGCCATAAATGACGAATCACGAAATCCACCATGTAGACTTTTTCTTCTTTTTTAGACATTGGTTTATTGATTAATTAGGTTCAGAACAATGGTTAACGTAAAATAAATGTACGATTATTTTGGTTCAGACTTTTGATGTCGGGATTGGAACTTTTCCAATTGTTCAAAATAGATGTAGGGTTGAAGTTACCATTCTTTTTGAGAGATATTAACTGTTCCCTTGAATTTAGAAACTAGTTTGTTCTCTTGATTTTTTATATTTACAGAGTAAATTCCGATTGTTTTTCCTCTATGAATTTCCTCACATTCAATTGTCAAGACATCGTTTACGAACACGGGTCGGATGTGTGAAATCGAAGTCTCAATACTGACACATTGATGTCCATAAGCATTAGAGCTAAATGCCAAAGCCGAGTCTGATAAGGAATACGTGATTCCGCCGTGTGCAATTTCAAAACCATTCAGCATATCTTTATGAATTGTTGATTGAAGCTTGCAATTCCCTTTGTCGATTGATAGAACAGAAACATTCATCCATTGACTGAACACATCAATTTCCATCATCAAATCAACAATTTTTTTAGGCGTTTTCATCTTTGATTGCTCTGTTCATTAACGTGATCATCGCAGAAGTAACAATAAACAGTTGCGTCGCTGTGTCGTCATCCAAAGAGGTTCCGTCTTCGTCTTTCGTTGTGATTTCCAACATCATGAAGCGAATCAGTTCTGGTTGATCTGTAAAATCAGTAATGAGATCTTCTTGGTCCTTGTCAAAGTACTCATCTAACATTTGAAAAAAAGGCTCTTCAAAAACCTCGATATCTTCATCACTAATTTGTTTCAGCTGTGCTTGCTCTTGCGCAAACGTTTCCGAAATAAGACAGTAGTAGTAAATAAGCAATCCTTCCAATTGATCATTTTTATACTCTACTGCCGCTGACATTACATATCCAAGTAATGTTTGTTGGGCTAACGCGTATGTTTCAGCTAGTTTTTCAAGGCCCTCGTCGTTTAAGTTGTCGACTTTATTGATTGCTTTTTCTATGCTTTCTACGGAGATATGCTTCATGTCAATTGTTTGGTTTTGAGGCAAAGGTAGTAGTATTTTAAAAACCACTTGCGTATTTATTTCATGAAGCCGTAACAACTTCATTATCTTTGGAAGGATTTTAGATAGAATAGTAGACCAAAACAAAGAATATGAAGCATTTAAAAATAGTATTTATAGCATTATTGTCGTTCAGTTCTTTCGGGCAAAGCGGACCGATGAATGAAAATGTGCCGAAGAGAGCTCAGATGAAAAAGGAATTGAGTTTGTCTGAAGCGGTGAGTCAACAGTATAGGTCACTTCGTCCAGATAGATTGAATCAGTTTGGATGGATTCCTGGTGGAGATAGTTACACCTACGTTACCAGTAATTACCAAACGCTAATGACGTCTTCAGTTAAGGACACCGAAGTTCATATAATGCTGACAATTCAGGAATTGAATACGGCTTTGAAATCAGAACTCAATAGTTTTTACGGATTGAAATGGATCGGTGAAACGAAATTCATGATCAGTAACGGAAAGAATTTTTACGTTTACGATGTTGATTCTAAAACAGGAGAGCTAGTTCGTCAGGCTCCTGAAAAATCAGAGATTACTAAGTTTCATTCTGAATCTTACAACTTAGCATACACAATTGAGAATAATATTCATGTAGTTGCAAAAGGGGGGAAAGTGAATAAAGTGACAACGCACACAGACAAAAATATTGTTACCGGTCAAGCGATTGCAAGAAGTGAGTTTGGAATTACGGAAGGCCTGTTTTGGTCTCCTTCTGGTCAATTATTGGCTTTCTATGAAAAGGATGAGTCAAAGGTTAGTGATTATCCACTGTTGGACAATAGTACAACTCCAGGAACTTTAAAGTCTATAAAATATCCAATGGCGGGTGGTGGAAGTGAAAAAGCGAGAGTAGGGATCTACAACATTAACTCGAGTGAATTGCTTTACATTACCACAAGAAATGGTAAAGAAAATTATTTGACAAATGTTTCTTGGACGCCAGACAATCAGTTCGTTGTTGTTGCTGAGGTGAACAGAGATCAAGATCATATGTGGCTGAATGTTTTCAGTGCGAAAAACGGAAAGTTTGTAAAAACGTTGTTTGAAGAAACGAGTAAGACGTGGGTTGAGCCTGAACATCCAGCTTTCTTTCCATTGGAAGGATCAAATAATTTTGTTTGGATTTCAGAGAGAAATGGATACAACAACTTGTATTATTATGATTTTGACGGAAACCTAATTCAGCAGTTAACGGATCATAAATTCGTTGTGAAGGACATCATGGAATATAAGAACAAGCAAGTTTATTATACGACAACAGGAGAGACTCCGACACAATCGCATGTTTATTCTGTAAGTCTTAAAGGGAAGGTGAAGATTTTGACGCGAGCGAATGGATCGCATTCAGTTCAAATTTCAGATGATGGAAAATTCTTTCACGATAATTTCTCGAGCCACACGGTAGCGAATAACGATTGGATCATTGACGTTAAAGGAAAGATCGTTTCTATTAAAATGGAAAGCCCAGATAAATTGAGAAATTACAAAATTGGTACCGCTGAAATTTCAACAATTGATGCGAAGGACGGAACGAAATTATACACACGTTTGATCAAGCCAAGTAATTTTGACCCAACGAAGAAGTATCCGGTTTTGGTTTACGTTTATGGAGGTCCTCATGCACAATTAGTAACTGATTCTTGGTTGGACGGCGCAAGCCTTTGGATGTATTGGATGGCAGAACAAGGATATCTTGTTTATACAGTTGATAACCGCGGATCAGCGGAAAGAGGCGTTGCTTTTGAATCGCAAATTCACCGTCAATTGGGAACCGTAGAAATGGAAGATCAAATGACAGGAGTAGATTACTTGAAATCTTTACCTTATGTTGATGCATCAAGATTGGCGGTTCACGGTTGGTCGTTCGGTGGTTTCATGACGACATCTTTAATGTTACGTCAACCAGGAACTTTCAATGCTGGAGTAGCAGGAGGTCCAGTAACGGATTGGAAATATTACGAAATAATGTACGGTGAACGTTACATGGATACGCCGGATCAAAATCCAAAAGGATATGAAAAAGCATCTTTAATGACGCACGCCGCCAACTTAGAAGGTGAATTATTGTTGATTCACGGTACGGTAGACCCTACGGTTGTAATGCAACATAGTCTTTCATTGGTTAACAAGTTTGTTGATCTTGGGATTCAAGTGGATTTCTTTCCTTATCCAATGCACGAGCACAATGTGAGAGGGAAAGATAGAATTCACTTAATGACTAATGTTTTGAATTACGTGATCGAGAACAATAAGTAGAATGATAAAAAAAAGCCGCTTCCATGACTGGAGCGGCTTTTTTGTGTTCAATTGTCCCGTTAGGAGTTTCTATCGGAGCATCTATTTCGCTTGTTGATAGTCCTGAAATGGTCAGGATTCCCGGAGTATAGTTTTGTGGTTTTATCTCGGATGAAGTGTGAAAAAGTTTCAGTTTTGATAATTTGGAATTGACAAGAGTAGTTTTTCAGTTGCTTATTTAAAATAATAACACCTTTTTGCAAATGTGAAATAATCAGCC
>TARA_B110000285_G_scaffold111713_1_pt1 | contig 11766 bp, 21 predicted proteins | sample TARA_B110000285 | Tara Oceans TARA_B110000285 (sample SAMEA4397756) | marine metagenome | biome: Polar Biome; feature: [SRF] surface water layer (ENVO:00010504); material: water (ENVO:00002006), including particulate matter (ENVO:01000060) such as... | depth 5 m
TTTACAGAAGTGTATCTATCTAATAAGATAGAAGCTCCAGAAACATCAGATATAACATCCATCCCTATAAGATGGTTGTTTTCATAGAACAAAGGTGCTAAGAAATATTTTCTTGCATCCTCCTGGTTCCATGTTAAACTAGTTGATAATACATTTGCCATTTTTTTATTTTTTTATTTGTTAATTAATTTTTGAAGAATACTTTACTATCTGATGCAATAGCATTAGCATAAACATCCCATTGACACTCTGATTTAGCTGTTGGAGTTGGGTTAGGATCTTTGCTAGGAACTACATCACTTGGAGTCCCCTCCATTTTAGCAACTTTGAAAGTAGCAATTTCTGCTTCTAGTGTTGCAATATAACCATCCTTTTCAACTATTGAACCATTTAATTCAACAATAGCTTTACTAGACTCTTCAATAGACTCTTCTATAGCAATCATTTTATTAGATACTTCTTGGTTGTCAAGAATCTTTATTTCTTTAGTTTCTGATGCTTTATTAAACATATCAGAAATGAAAGTTTTTAAGTTTTCAAACTCTTTTTCCATTTTTCCTTTTTTTTGATTATTAAATAATTTTTCTACAAGACTTGTATTCTTATAGTCGTACTTCTTTATATCAAACATAGCTGCCATTTTTATAGGCTCTTCTACTAGGTTGATAAAACCTGCTTCTTGTGCTTCTGAACTGTTAAACCAAGTTTCCTCATCCATCCAAGAACGGATTTGTTCCTCTGTCTGACCAGTTTTTGAAACATATATATTAATTAGCCTTTCCCCCATCTTATCCATAAGGTCAGCAGCTTTTCTTAAATCATCTGAATCTCCAACTTCACCTCCCCAAACATTATGTATCATATAAAGAGAGTTTTCACTCATGATTACTTCATCAGCAGCAAGTGCAATAACACTAGCCATTGAAGCAGCAATTCCCTCTATACGAGCAGTAACTTTTTGTGGCATCCTGCTTATAGCATCATAGATAGCTAAGCCATCTATAACAGAACCACCTGGTGAATTTATTCTTAAAAGAACAGATGTATCATTAGGGATTTGTTTTATCTCATTAATAAAAGACTTGGCATCAACCCCAAAATTTCCAATTTCATCATATATCATTACCTCAGTCATTTGACTTTTAGCAATATTTTTTATACTATACCAATTCATACTACAATATAACGCATTGTATTTTATATAGTTTGGAACTTAGTGGAATAAAGTTTTATACGAAATAATTTGGTAAAGTGATAAATTAGTCTTTACATTGTATTCTAATCAAAACAAAACGAAATGGATTTCAAAACAAAACTAGCTCAATATGATGTTTCAGTAACCAAAGGGATTACTAATGAATCTTCTTTAGAAGGTGCTTTTACTGTAGAATGGCAGTATTATTCAGAATTTAGAGAAAATTACATAAAAGAATTAGGAGTATATGCCACAAGAGTTATTGGAGTTGTTTATGAAGATGATGAATCTGTGCTTGAAGAGGATAGACAAGAAATAGATTCAGATGATAAGGGTTGGACTTTGAAATCAGATACTTCAGATATAGAGTGGGGAAATTGCATACAGCCTATGGACTTGTATGTAGATTTAAAAAACAAAATAATAATCGTAAACTTTTAATAATGACTAATAAAGAATATATAAAAAGTATGAAAAATCAATTAGTAACTCCTTGCTGTAATGCAGGGTACGAACCAGACACAGTAAGTGCGTGTTGTGAAGCACAAATATCAGAATGTGGAATATGTTATAGATGTAAAGAACATACAGAGCCAGAAGGATATATATGTGATGAGTGTGAGGATTGGTGTGATGACATTGATTTGGTAGAAAAAGTATATAACTGTGGTTTTTGTGGGAATGAGTTAGAGGGAGATATAAGATATTGTTCTAAAGAGTGTAGTAGAGCAGATAATAATGAGAGAGTTTAAAATAAATAATAATTAAAATAAAACAAATGGGAAAAATGAAAGAAGTATTTATGCAACAGCAAGAAGAGTTAGATGACTTTGAAAAATATTATTTAGAAATGTATAAAATATCACAATACATGGGAACTGAAGAAATGTTTAAAGCATTGTATAAAGAAGCATCAGAAAATAAAACAAATAATAAATTAAAAAAAGAAAAAAATGTCAGATAATAAAATAGCAGAAACAAAGAAAGATGTATTAAGAAGATTATTCATTGCCAATAACCTGGTAAAAGAAGATGTTTTTAAACACGCACACTATACAATAATAACTAGAGCTGGTGTAGATAAGATCATGTCTGCTCAAAATATTGAAATTCAATATGAATTAGTTAATTTATCAGATGATCATTCTCATTGCTTAATAAAAGCAAAAGGTAAGATGGGAGATAAAATCATTCAAACTTTTGGTGAAGCAACTCCTAAGAATAATAAGAACGCATATCCAGTTGCTATGGCAGAGAAGAGAGCTATGAGTAGAATTGTACTCAAGTTGGCTGGTTTCTATGAAAATGGTTTCTTTGGGGAAGATGAATCTGATGACTTTAAGAAATAGCCATGAGTGATTGGATAGATGATATATTAGAGGATGAAGAGTGTTCTATGTGGCAAGTAGGATTTATAGAACAACTAATGATAACATCTGCCAGTAACTTTCTATATGAAAATATTAATTTAAATGATTTAACTTATAATGAAGCAGAAAAGATTATCAAAGACTTACGGGAGAACGACTGTCCTAAAGACACTCAAGAACAATTTAAACAAATGTGCAGAGCAGGAGTATTCAAGCCTAAAGAATGTTAGAAGGTTATTTTCTTTAACAAGTAAAAGTGTTGCCACAATAATACCAATAGGTTCAACAATACCTATAAATTACTTTTATGAATTTTTAAATGTTATTCCTAAAAAATATTGGTGTGTTAGCCCTGTTTTTTATCATCATCCAGAAAGATTTTGTTGGGATGCTTTAGGGTTTTTAGGAGAAAGTATTCATAGATCAACTGTAAGAACTAAGTATTTGGAACTTTGTTTTAAAAAACTAGACATTAGTATATCTAAAGTTTTAGATAATGAAGAGCTTTTGTTTTCAGATTATAAAGATAATAAGAAAAGATTTTTATATGCCTTAAAATATCTAGATGAAAGATTAGATGAAAAACAATTAAAATTATTATTAATAAAAGCAAAAAAATTAAGTGATGAAGAATATAAATTTGAATAGTACAGAAGAAGCTATAGTTGGAATTGTAGAATTAGTTTCTGGAATCAAGAGAGAGGTTACTAAAGGTAAATGCAGACAAAGACCTATAGCTTTATCTCGTAGTGTATTAGGATATATGTTAAGGGATAATGGATGTACATCTCAAAGATCAGCAGAGATAATTGGTAAACATCATGCTTCTATCTTAAAATATGTTAAAGACCATGAGTGGAATCTTAAATATTATCAAGAGTATAAAGATTTATATAACAGTTGTCTTGATGAATATAACACAGGATATAGAAAAGCTAAAGTTCAATTAATGGCTAAACAAATAAAAGAACTTCAAGAGTCAATAGAATCAATAAACTTAGAATTATTATGATAAATGAAGAATTTTTTACACAAATGTATAACAATCAGGTTAATGGAACGACCTCAATAGTTTCAACAATTAAAAACAACAAAAAGATGGCAGAAAAACAGTATGTAAATGGACTTATTATCAAAGAAAAAGTCTTTGAGAACGGAGGTAATCAGCTTAAACTAAGTATTAAAACTGATGACATGGTAAAACAATTAAAAGAACTTGATGACAATGGTTGGGTAAACCTTATCGTTACAAGAAGAAAAGAACCTTCTGATACAGGAATAACACATTATTCTTATGTGGACACCTGGAAGCCAACTAAAGGTGCAGGGCAACCTTCTAAAAAGAAAGCTGTCGTTCAAGAAGAAGATGATTTACCATTTTAAATAAATTGAGGGGAGTGTCAATTTATCTCCCCTCTTTTTTTAACTTAACAAAACAAATAGCATGAAATCATATATTTTAAAAAAACTTATAGAAGGATATAAGGTTAATCATAGACATAGAGGATTTAATCTTGTTGCTCTTCCTTATCAGTATTCTAATGAAAAAATACTTGTCATACATGATAATAAGGAAATGACAATAGATCAAGACACTCCACTACTAGGATCAAAAACATTTGAAGATAAGTTTGGTAGAGGTACAAGCTATACTTTATTTTACTACAAATGGAATCCTAGTAAAAATCAAATAAAATTAGATTTATGAGTGAGAAACCAAACTATTACGCAGTTCTACCATCTGATGTTAGATACAATAAAAAACTTAGTCCAATGGAAAGATTGCTTTATGCAGAGATAACCTGCCTAACGAACCATAAAGGCTATTGCTGGGCATCTAACGCTTACTTAGGAAGGCTTTTTGATAGAAATCCTAAAAGCATTAGTAGAAATTTACAAAATCTATCTTTACATAATTATATTAAAATATATCTAGTAAAAGATGATAAAAAAAATGTAGATAAAAGAATTATTTCTCTTGTTGCTAAACTACCTAAATCTGCTAAACTACCCCCTCCACAAAAATGTGTACCCCCCCTCCTCAAAAATGTAGAGGATAATACTATAAATGAAAAGATAGTGTTATTTGAAGAATTTTGGGAAGCTTATAGTGTAAAGAAAAGCAGACAATTATGCTATGATAAGTTTATAGCATTAAGTTTAGATATTTGCAAGAAATGTGTTGTTGCTGCAAAAGAATATTCAGAATCAATAACAGATTCTACCTTTAAAAAACATCCTGGCACTTGGTTAAATCAAGGATGTTGGGATGATGAAATTGAAAATAATTCAAAGCAGGGTTTTACAGGAGGTGGATTTGATAACTTTGTATTTTAATTATGACATTTAGCGAACAAGGAATAATTATAAAAAGAAATTCAGGGCAAGTTAAGACAAAATGCCCTAAGTGTTCTCAAGATAGAAAAAAAAAGGCTGATCCTTGTCTTTCAGTTAATATAGATGATGGCATTTGGAATTGTCATAATTGTGGTTGGAACGGAGGATTAAAAAAACAAAACAATTTTATGAATGAAAAACCTTTTGTACTACCAAAAGAAATAAATGTCAATCAAGTTTACTCTGAAAAACTTATAAAATGGTTTTATGATAGAGGAATATCTAGTGATACTATGATGAAAAATAGAATTGCAGAAGGTAAAGAATATATGCCACAATTAGGTAAAGAAACAACTACCATACAATTTAAATACTTTAGAGATAGTAAATTAATTAATGTAAAATATAGAGATGCAGCTAAGAATTTTAAATTAGTTAAGGATGCCGAAAGAGTTATGTATGGCTTAGATGATTTGTTAGGTAAAAAGGAAGTTATAATTGTGGAAGGGGAAATGGATAAGTTGGCATTTTATGAAGCAGGATATAAGAATTGTGTTTCAGTACCTAATGGTGCTAGTAACTTAAAAATGGAATACTTAAAAGATTTCCCTGAAGATTTAGAGAAAGTTTATTTAGCAGTAGATAATGATGAACCAGGAAAAAAGCTACAAGAAGAGTTGTCAAGAAGAATAGGTAGAGATATTTGTTATAGAGTTACATATCCAGAGGGATGTAAAGATATTAATGATGTTTTAATTAGTTATGATAGTGATGTAGTAAAAGATTGTATAGTTAATGCTCAAAGCTATCCATTAGAAGGTGTGTTGAATGTAAATGATTTTGATGTAGATATTGATACATTGTATGAAAATGGCTTAGACAGAGGTGCAACGATTAATCATAATTCATTTGATAATTTATTTAGCTTTGCATCTTCACAATTAACTGTTATAACTGGAATACCTACTCATGGTAAAAGTAATTTTTTAGAACATTTAGCAATGAGATTATCTGCTCAACATGGTTGGAAGTTTGGTGTATTTAGTCCAGAGCATTATCCTATGCAGCTACATTTTTCTGTACTAGCTGAAAAGTTAATTGGTAAATCATTTAGAAAGATAACTAGATATGATAGAATGACTAAGACTGAATTAGGTTCAGCTAAAAACTTTATATCAGAACATTTTCATTGGATTAGACCTGATGGTGATGTTTATACTATAGACTCTATACTTGAAACTGCAAAAGGATTAATAAGAAGGCATGGTATTAACGCTTTAATAATTGATCCATATAATAAGATTGATGCTAATATTGGAGGTCAAAACGAAACTAATTTTATAAATAAGTTTTTGACTAAGCTCACAATATTTAAACAAAAATACGATATACATATATTCCTAGTAGCACATCCAAGAAAAATGCAGAAACAAGATAATGGGATGTATGATATTCCAACCCTTTATGATGTAGCAGGTAGTGCTAATTTTTATAATCAAGTAGATAATGGTATAACTGTATATAGAGATTTTAAACAACAATTAACTAGAGTTTTAGTTCAAAAGGTTAAGTTTAGACATATAGGGGAGTTAGGAGAAGCTCAGTTTAAATATAACCTACAAAATGGAAGGTATAGTGAGGTTGGAGAAGCTTTGGATGACAACTCTTATTTAAAGGATAGTCAAGAAAGTATGCTATAAGTTTTGATATGAATAAAATAAACCATTATATTGTAATATGAATAAAATAAAAGTAGGAACTTTCTTTAGTGGAATAGGAAGTCCAGAACAAGCAATGTTAAATCTAGGTGTAGAACATGAGATTAAATTTGCTTGTGAAATAGATAAGTATGCTAGAGAAACATATTTGAAAAATTTTAGTCCTGATTTTATGTATGAGGATGTAACTAAATTAGATATGAAAAAAGCACCTGCTGTAGATTTATTAGTTTTTGGATTTCCTTGCCAAGCATTTAGTTTAGCAGGAAGAAGAGGTGGATTTGATGATACTAGAGGTACTTTGTTTTATGATGCACTAAGATATTTAAGAGAGCATAGACCTAAATATTTTGTTGGTGAAAATGTAAAGGGATTATTAAGTCATGATAATGGTAAAACATTTAGAACAATAATAGATTGTATTGCTAAAACTGAAAACAATCAATATTCAATAATGCCATTTGATAATTTAGGTTACAATATTCATTATCAAGTTTTAAACACTAAGAAATTTGGAGTTCCACAAAATAGAGAAAGAATATTTATAGTAGGAATAAGAGATGATGAAGATAATGATTTTAGATTTCCTAGTACAATTCCTTTAAAGTTAAAGTTAGAGGACATTTTAGAGAAATCTGTAGAACAAAAATTCTTTTTAAGTCAAAAAATGGTAGATGGTATATATAAAAGTAATTTTATGGAGAGAAAGCCAATGAAAATTGATGGTATTTGTAAGACTTTAAAGGTTGGTGGAGATACTCCTTGTTTTAAAGATGATAGGGTAATATCTCATAGTTTATATCCAAGATCTAGTAAAACAGGAAAAGGAGGTACAGGTAGATTAAAAAAAGAAGATGGCACATCATATTGTTTAGATACAGGTAATGCTCAAGCAGTAGAAGTTGTGTGTAAAAACAAAAGTCATATAAGAAAATTAACTCCTATTGAAGCTGAAAGGCTACAAGGGTTTCCAGATAACTTTACATCTGGAGTAAGTGATACTCAAAGATACAAACAACTAGGTAACACAATTACAGTAAATGTAATCCAAGCAATTATTAACAACTTATTAAAATAATTTTACTAACTTTGGCAAATGAAATATAGCACTATAAAATCAGTATTAAGGAGTCAATTAAAAAATAATGCAAAAGTTTTTTGGACTTGGAAGAAAGATAAAGAAGAAAACTTTACTTGTATATATAAAAACTATAATGACAACCTACCAATATACACTCCAAAACAATTAATTGAAAAAATAAATGAAGAAACCAATTTATAGAGTGATAGTTGATTTCCAATATAGGAATAATGGTAGGAGTAATTACATTAAAACGCAGATAAAAAATGATACTATTGACACTTTTGCCTTATCAAAAGATAAAGATGAGATATATGAGCATATTAAAAATAAATTACTAAGAAAGATTGGTAAAAAAGAAGGAGAAGTTCAGATTAAAATTACAAATATAGAGATTGAAGGACAATATGGAGAAACCAACAGAAAAATATAGCAAATATTATTATGAAAAAAATAGAAATATGAGAGAGCCTATTAATCCTAAAATGAAATTATCTAAAGAACAATTAGGTATAATTGTAGATCAGTATGATGGTAAAACTAGAACAGGAGGTATAATGAGTGATTCAAGAGTGCCTGATTATTATAAAGGAAAAGAAGGATATGAAGCTAGAAAGGTTTGTGATAACTTTGAACTTCCCTACCACCTTGCTACAGCTACAACTTACATTTTACGAAGTTATCATAAACATGATAGTCCAGTAGAGTGTCTTACTAAAGCTATAGCTCACTTGCAGTTTGAGTTGGAAAAAATAGATAGACTAAAACAATAGATATGAAAGATGAAACATTTGTCCCATTTACAGGCTACTTTGGGGACAAATTTGTATTAATTACAGACAAAAGAAATGATTAAGTTTATAATGTCATTATTTGGATATAAGAAAAATAATTTATTTGAAAATTTAGAAGAGTATGAAAAGAGAAGAAAATGAATCTTATGAAGATTATGTTGAGAGAAGAAAGCAAGACAACATAAAAACTAAAAGAAGATTAAAAGGGATTAAAGTCTGGCCAGGAGAGTGGGGTACTTATGACTCAAGTGTAGATGGAGCAGTAGAAACTAGACTTAAATCAATGATGGATAAAATAAAAAATAAAAAAGATGTCTAAATTACTTGATCCTAATTATAAACCAGTATGTCCTTTGTGTAGTTATAAATTTAGAGGTTGTGTCTGCAATAGAAGAGAAGCTGATGATGGAGAAATAGTACACGCAAATTGTTTAGCAAAGTATAATTATAAATTAAAATTAAAAGAAAATGACAAGTCAAAAGGCAAAAACTAAAGATGAAGTAATAGGTATTGATAATAATGAACAATATAGAGTTTGTATTGATTTAAAAGCTACAGGTAATGCTGAGGGTGGTAAATTTATACAAGTTAAAGACCTTAAAAAGATGATTGATAGTCTTGAAGATAAAGGTGTAAATAAAATGGTAGGATTAGTTTATGATGGAACAGATAGACTAGAAATACTAACTCAAAATGTTAATGATAATAGTGGAATTAGAGGAGTTATAGAAAACGCAGAAACAGTTGATTAGATACAACAAAAAAGGAATGGCTAAACCAAGAATGACTCAAGCTGATTCTTGGAAAAAAAGACCTATTGTTTTAAAGTATTGGGAGTATAAACATGACATAAAGGAATGGGCAGTTGAATCCAATTTTAATTTAGGTAACGAAATATATTGTGTTTTCAATATACCAATGCCTAAGTCTTGGAGTACAAAAAAGAAAAAAGAAATGCTTGGTAAAAACCATCAGCAAAGACCTGATATAGATAACCTTTTAAAAGGTCTTATGGACGCACTTTTAGAGGAGGACTCACACATTCATACTGTTTATGCTAATAAAGTTTGGAGTGATAAAGGTAGTATAGACTTTTACAATCTAACTAATCTTGATCTCGCATAATATTATAATCTTTAGATGTTTTATATCTTTGTTTATATATTATATTTCGGCATTGTTTCTCAGTTATTCCATGTCTTATAGATATATCTATAAAAGTATTACCTATATGACCTTCGTTATTAACAATAAATTTATCAAAATCATTAAACATCATATAATTTCTTAATGCTTTTGGTGGTATTATACCATTTTCAATAAGATGATAAACTAAATCTTTAACTGTAAAATCTTCTCCCCACCTTGTTGCTGATTCATCCCATAAAATATCTAAAAACTCATCAACTATTTCTTTTCTGTTTGCCATTTATCTCCACCAATTCTTAGGACAAGATATAAATTTTTCATCTATATTATTCTTAGCTCTAAGGAAACAACCACAAGCACCACATTTTTCAAGCACATTAAGCTTTAAGGGGTTCTTATAGACATTACAAGGATTACTTCGGCATATAGCCATCCTTTTATCATAAAGCTCCTTAGATGCAATCTTTATTCCTTTTCCTAAAATTAATCTGTAAAACAATTTTCTTAAATCTTTCATACGCAAATTTGATAAAATATTATTAAAATATACTAGAATGTCCTTCAATGATATTAACAACTGATTGTGAGCTGCTAATATCTGATTCAGTTACATAAACCTGTTGAGAATTTATAGCTCCACTAATTAAAGCAGAAACATCACCAGCAGTCCAATTATCTTTAGCACTATCCATAGTTACTCTTGTTCCAGGAGTCATTCCTCCAACTGCAAACTTTTTCCCAAAACCATTATGAGAGTTCATTGCAGAAAGTTGAGGTTTAAACATTGCTGTACTTCTTTTATTTATAACAGCTTCTCCTCCTTCTAACTCTACAACTCTACCTCCAGCCTTAAACTTCTCTCCACCTTGTGCATGGCTTCTACCCATAACCATACCTCCAGTAGCGAACTTATCTAATGAACCTTCGTTTCTAACTGTTGGAGTAACACCACCTCTTTCACCAACAAATTGTCTAGAAGCAATCATTCCTATTTGAGCAGCTATTAACGCAGAAGTCAAAGGAGCAGCAGCAATAGCACCAATACCTGTTTGTGCTGTTACTTTAGTAATAGCTAAAGCTCCATTAATAACAGCCATAGCCATATCATTAGCTTTTTCCATTACAAATTGCTTTCTTTTTATTTCAGTTAGTTTGTTTTGCTTTTGCTCTTCTAATGCTTCCATGTTAATAGCGTGTTCCTTCTCCATCCCTTCTGTATTTTTACCTGCTTTTTCAGCTATTTGTAATTGCCTATCAAATTTAGTTTGCTCAATAGACATTGCTTTGTCTGCATCTTCAGTTACCCTTATAGATTCTGCTTCTGCTCTGTTTGCAGAAAATTCCATTATAGTTGCTGATATTTGACTATATACTTCTTTTATTTTCTCTAATCTAGCATCTTCTAGGGCATTTAACTGATCTGAAGCATCTTTGGCTATTCTAACTTTTGCAGCTTCTCCTTCTTGTGTACTTAAAACACCTAATCTAACATTCTCTGTAACTATAGCTAGTTCACCTAACTTAATTTTTTCTATTTGGTCTTTAGTTTCTTTATTATTTCTAAATATGCTTAATGCTCCTTTGTCTAACTCTCCAAGTTGTGTTTGAAACTTATCTTTAATAGCAGATAATTCACTAGCAGCAAAATCATTAGCTTGAATATCTAAATCTCTTTGCTTTATTTTGTCAATTTCAATTATTATCTGTGCATTTGTAAAACTTCTTTGTTGTTCTTCTTGATACATAGAAATAATCATTTTATTTCTTGCATCTATTCCATCTTGTCCAACAGCTAATAAATCCTTCCAACCCTTTGCATCAGTAGTTTTTAAAACATCATATTTCTGTTTATTCTTTACAATGAATTTTTCGTTTAAAGTATCTTGATTTTTTGCTACTCCAATAGCATAAGTAGCAATAGTTGATAAATTAGTTGCAATTAAATCCTTTTCTTTTTCATATTTCTCTAGCCTAGCTTCTGCTGTGTTCCTTATTTCTTTCCTCTCTCTAGTATTTATATCTACTATAGCTTTAGTGTTTAGTTTTAAAAGCTCTTTAATTCTATCCTTAGTTGCATTTAACATATCAACACTTATTGCTGATTTATCACCAGCCTTTCCA
>TARA_B110000285_G_scaffold53086_1_pt1 | contig 11747 bp, 12 predicted proteins | sample TARA_B110000285 | Tara Oceans TARA_B110000285 (sample SAMEA4397756) | marine metagenome | biome: Polar Biome; feature: [SRF] surface water layer (ENVO:00010504); material: water (ENVO:00002006), including particulate matter (ENVO:01000060) such as... | depth 5 m
GTCATTTGTTATGTCATTATTCTTGCTCCAATTATTTTGATCTGTGCTTTAACTTTAGTGGAAGAAAAAGAGCAAGATAAAAAGAAAGAACAATCAATTTTTTTTCTTTGGCCTCTTTTATTATTTATTTTAGTATTACTCTCAATCACAGATGCTCTTACTGAAGGTGGAATTGATTCATGGGGTTCTTTATACATGAGAGATTTTATCAAAGTAGAAGGATTTCAAATAGGTTTAGCTACCATTAGCTTTAATATATTTATGGTAATAGGTAGATTCACTGGCGATAGAGTTAAAGACATCTTAGGCGTTTATTCTTTTCTAATTTTATTAGTCAGCCTAAGCTTAATTGGTATTACCATACTTCTAAATTTCAATACGCTTATTTTGGCAATTATAGGTTTTGCAATTGTAGGGTATGGATCGTCATCGATCGTTCCAATTTGTTATAGCTTATCAGCATCCATTAAAGGAGTAGATAGTACAGTTGGAATTACAATTATATCTATCGCTATCTACGGAGTGTTTATGATTGCACCTACTATTATGGGTTATATTGCTAATAATTTCGGCATTAATTATGTCTTTAGCCCTATAGTAATTATGTTTATTATAAGCATGGTGACGATAATCATTTTCAAAAAAGAATTTAAATTAAGATAAATATTAATAATTTATTGATATTTAATAATAGATAATAAAAGTCAATTTTTTAACTATATTCTATGCTATAATTTTAATATGGATGTCGGGTCAGTAATAAAAAATCTGAAAGACAACTTTTACAAAAGGTTTGATCGAAATGATGAGGTGCGTTTTCTAGACTCCTCCAGCATTAATCATGCAATTTGTTTAGAAATAGCTGAGGCAACATTTAAAAACGAGTTAATTTCATATGAGGATTTATGCCATATCATACCAAGAAAGATTGGAGCTAGGTCAACAATCTTAAATACATTAAATTTAGGTGTATCAAAAGGTTTTTTTATTAAAAAAAATTCCATTGAAGATAAAAGAAAAAAAACTTATAGGCTTTCTGAAAAGTTTCAAGAAAGTATTAAAGAATGGATAACTGAACTTAAAAATGTGACAAGCTTAATTGAATAAGTCATCTAAATAAAAGAGCTGACCCTATAAGACCAGTATCTTTTTTTAACTTGGAGATGTTGAACTTAATTTTTTTTACATCAGAACTAAGAATATAATCTCTAGTTTTATCTATTAAAATTTTTCTAAATTGTTTGTTATGGGTAACAACACCACCACCTAATACTACCATACCAGGATCTACGGTATTTATTAAGTTGCCGATAATAGAAGAAAGAGAATTAGATATTTTTTTAAGATATATATCTTTTTGACTATCTGATCTTAACTTAGATAAATAATGAATAATAGATTTACCAGAATAAAGATCTTCTGGAATTAAAGATGTTGTTTTATTAGTATTTGGGTTAAATAAAGTAATTTTTGATGAAGTAAAAGATATGGCAAATCCATTAGCTCCATTATAAATTTTATTATCTATCATTAATGCATAACTAATTCCAGATCCTATATTGATATAGATAAAATTTTTATGACTTTTACCATATCCAAAATACTTTTCAGCCCTTAAATGATTACGTACATCTGAATCTATTTTAATATTATATGATTTGGGATAAAAATTTCTAAGATTTAAATTATTCCAATTAAAATTATAAGAATCACAAATTATTCCTTTGTTATTAATTAGTTCTGGAACGCCAATACCTATTTCTTTAATATTAAAATTTTCAATTAATTCAATTGATCTAGAAATTATATTTGATAAATTTTTTTTATCATCATTAAATGTTTTTGATAAAAGTTCTAACTTTTTATAAATTTTACCAGAATGAATATCAATAATCCCCATAGAGGTTTTAGTTCCTCCGATATCAATTCCTAATATTTTTTTCAAAGTTAATTTTTTTCCAATTTATCTCTATAAATTTTAGGCTTCTTGCAGTCATAGATTATAGAAGCGGGCCATTTTGAATAAAAACGTTTATTAACTATTGTTTGAAAAAAGGCATGATTTTTTTCTTTACCTGTTAATACTAAAACAGCTGATTTTGATAATTCAGTTATAGTTTTTAGACCTACAGTTAATCCAAACTTGGGGACTTCATTGAGTGACTTAAAATTTGAAAAAGTTTTCATATTATCTTTTCTAGTACTCGAGGATAACTTAATTACATGAGTTTTACTATTTTTAGTAGTGTTTGAATTATTAAAAGCTACATGGCCGTCAGAACTGCCTGAAGCTAATAAAAATAGATCTATACCTCCCAACCTTTTAATCATTATGTCGTAATTTTTTGGATTGTGAATTTCAGGAAAATAAATATTTTTATCTTTTAATTTTTGATTTTTATTTTTTTTATAATTTAATAATCTTTTAATAACTTGTTTACTAAATCTAACACAACTATTGTGACTTTTAGAATTTATTAATTCAAACTTGCCATTTTTTTTTAAAACATATTCATCCATCATAATTATATTTAGATTTTGAAGACTAATTTTTTTTCTGTAAGAAAGTTGACCCAAATAATAATAAGTTTTTGTTAAAGATCTACCACCAGGACAACCTAAATTAAATTTCTTATTTTTTTTTAATTTAGTTAAAATCTCAGTTGCTAATATTTTTGCCAAATCATCACTATTTGAAAATTTTTTTATTAACACTATTTATCGACTCCTGTGACCATACCGGAAATAAATCTCCTTTGAAGAAATACATAAACAATTAAAACAGGAAGAGCTACACAGATAGCTGCGGCGGCAGTAATAGCAGGATCACCATATCTTTTATTTCCTGCAAAATAACTTAAGGCTAATGGTGCAGTCCTCATATCAGCATCCTGTATCATTACTAATGCTAATAAAAATTCATTCCAAGTCCACATGAATAACAAAACTGTTAAAGTTAAAATTGCAGGCTTAATTTGAGGTAATAAAATTTTAATTAAAATAACAATTCTTCCTGCACCTTCAAGCATAGCTGCCTCAGATAAACTAATCGGAATTGTTTTAAAACTAGACCTTAACCAAAAGATACTAAAAGGTATTGATAGTCCAATTTGAGGAAGTATTAGAGACCAATAAGTACCGTCAAGCCCAAAGTCTCTCATTAAATAATACAGTGATATAATTAGTGACTCATAAGGTAATACTAATCCCAATAGTAATATTGCAAATAAAGGAGTGGTTCCAAATATATCTAATTTTTCAAATGCATATGCAGCAGGAACACTGCAAAGAATTGTTATGGAAACAACACCAATCACGACAACAAATGATGAGTATAGTCCAGAGCTAAAATTTCCCCCCGACCAAGCTTTTATGAAATTATCAAAATATATTCCAGTTGGAATAGTAAATCCAGAAACCCTTGTACCCGGTTCACTTAAAGCAAGAAAAAGAATAGAAAAAAATGGATATAAGACAAGAATGCATCCAAAAATAAAAATTGAATGAGCTATAAGTTTTTCACGATTAGCTTGTTTCATTTTTTCTCTCTTAGAGTTATCAGAATTAGTGAAATAAGCGTAAATATCAATAAAGTTAACATTATTCCAAGAGATGAAGCGGATCCAACTTGATTCATCTGAAATGCTTTCTTATAAATAAACATTGACGGTATCATTGTAGATGTACCAGGACCGCCTCCTGTAGTGATATAAATTAGATCAAAGTTTCTTAGAGCTAAAGTGACTGTAAAAACTAACGCTACTATTATTTCACCTTTTAAAGCCGGTAAAGTAACGTTAAAAAATTCTGCAAAAGGGCCCGCTCCATCTACTTTAGCTGCATCATATAATTCAGTTGGAATTTTTTGAACACCGGCGATAAATAAAATCATTGCAAAACCAAACATTACCCAAGTTCCTATTAAACCAACAAATGGTAAAGCGAAATCAAAAGAACCAAGCCAAGCTCTAGACCAATTATCCAATCCTAAAAAATCAAGACCGGTATTTAAAGGTCCTTTTGGTGCGTAGATCCATCTCCATGCAATACCAACAACTATCATAGAGAGTATTTGAGGTAGAAAAAGAATAGCTCTATAAAATGCAATTCCTTTAACTTTAACCCTAACCATTATACCAGCAATAGCTAAACCAATTATGATAGGGAAAAAAGAATAAAAAATAATTAATATAAATGAGTGTTTAATAGAAGATATAATCTTAACATCATTAAGATTATTGTAATAATTTTCTAAACCTACCCATTTTTTTTCTCCAATCCCACTCCATTGAGTAAAAGACGTATAAAAAGTATCAGCCAATGGATATAAAACAAAAATAATATAAAAAAGAAAAGCTGGTAAAATGAAATAATAATTTGAATAATCAATTTTTTTATGGGGCCTATTGTTTATGAATTTATTCATAGACCCCATAATAAATAACTTTACTTTATACTTTCAGCGGCCATCGCATCCATGAAATTATCAGCTGATGCAGCTCCACCGATAAGTTTCTGTAATTCTTGAGTTACAGTATCGTACATACCCGGTGTAGACCAATCAGTATAAAATGTCTTAGCATTTGCTCCTACTAAAGCATTAGATGCTGAAATTACTTCTGCTTGTAATTTTGAAGTAGGGTTAATAGTTGGAGCTTGAGCAGGAACTCTTCCTATCTCCATCAAATCATCAACAAAATCATTACTCATCAGATGAGCAAGAAATTTTGCAGCAAGATCAGGATTTGAAGATTTTGAACTAATGTGCCAAGGTAGGGCAAAAGACCCGCCTCCCGCTACACCGCCAGAGTTTCTAGGCATTGCAAATGCACCTACGTTATCTCCCATACCTTCATTAAGTTGTGCAGTCATCCATGTTCCAGTTAAATTAAAAACACCATCACCATTGATAAACATTGCGTTAGCATCATCATAACCTATACCTAAAGAGTCTGATCCGAAATATCCGGCTGTAGCCATTTCTTCAAGTTTCTTAGCGGCTTTCATTCTTGAAGAAGTTTTAAACTCAGTGCCTTTAGCATTAAAAATCCAACTTCTTACTTGTTCAGGCTCTACAAACGCACCTTCAATAAGACCCCAAACATGTATTATAGGCCATCCATCAGCACCACCCAAAATAATAGGAAGCTCTCCGGCGTTATTAGATACAGATAATGCATTTTCAAATTCAGCAAAATTTGATGGAACTGAGAGTCCAAGTGACTTGAGTTTGTCTTTGTTATAATAAACAATTACATCCTCAGCTACAGGGCTTATTCCATATAGAGAGCCCGAACCCCAAGTAGAACCATCATCACTCCAAGAAAATTCTGCTAGTGACCCTTCTGCAAAAAGATTTTTCCAACCATACTGATCTGCATATTCATCAAGAGGAATAACTAATCCATTTTGAATTAAAGTTCCATCCACAGTAAATCCTTGATTTCCGTGAGCTAAATCTGGTGGATTGTTATCAGCTAACTTTAACTTAATTGTTGCCATAAAATCATCCCAGCCTAAATAGCTAGCTTCAATCGTAACGCCCGGATTAGACTCCTCGAATTGAGCTGCAGCTATTGTTAACGTAGCTTCATCTCCAGCTTCTGCTAAAATTCTGAGAGTTTCAGCTTTAATATTAAAAGTAAATACTGTTAATATTAACGTAATAAAAATCATGAGTTTTTTCATAATTTCCTCCTTACCATATTTCCTAATAATGATTAAACTTCATAGTTATATGAAAATCAAATTTTAATAATATTAATTATTAAGCATATATTTTAAGTCTTAAATTTAACTTAATAACTAGTTGAATTTTATAATGTTTTTAGCTTAAATAGGATTATAAAAATTATTAAAATTCTATTAGGTATGATTTACATACTTAATTAAACTATTAAAGAAAATTAAAAAGGAGCAAATATGTCAGAAAAAATAGTTTTAATTGGTGCTGGAAGCGCAAATTTTGGACTGGAAGCAGTATCAGATATTTTTAAATCAAAATCACTTATTGGTAGCGAAATTGTTCTGCATGACACAAATATAAAAGCCTTAAAAGAAACACAAGATGTAGCGGAAAAATTCAAATCAGAATGGGGAGTAAATTTTACTGTTACTTCTAAAGAAAATAGAGAGGAGGCACTTAAAAATGCAACTTTTGTTGTAATATCTATTGAAGTTTCACCTAGATTTGAATTATGGGATGAAGATTGGAAGTTCCCTCAACAATTTGGGATAAAACAAATTTATGCTGAAAATGGTGGACCTGGTGGATTATTTCACTCTCTTAGAATCATTCCACCTATTTTAAAAATATGTGAAGATATAAATAAAATTTGCCCTGAAGCAACTGTCTTTAATTTTAGTAATCCTATGCAAAGAATCTGTCATGCTGTAAATGTAAAATTTCCAAAAATGAAGTTCATAGGTCTCTGTCATGCAATTGCTGAAATGGAAAGAGATCTTCCTGAATTATTACAAACAGATTTCTCAAATATTGAATATCGTGCTGGTGGACTAAACCATATTAGTATTTTGACTGAGGTTAGATACAAAGACACTCAAAAAGATGCCTACCCTATAATTCGGGAAAAAGCTTTAGAATATTATAAAAATTACGTTATTGATTTTGAAAAAATGAATGAACAATTAACAAGTCCAGGAGCTGAAAGAGGAATATTTTTAAAGCTACTTGAGACTTATAATTATCTTCCCATTACTACTGATAGTCATTTAGGCGAATATTTACCTTGGGCTCACAGTATAGCTGACCATAAGGCAATTCTTCATTTTTATAAAAGTTATAAAGAAAATTGTATGACAGTTTATCGCTCAAAAGAGATGCATAGTTTTTATTTTGATAGAGAAAGAAAATCAAAAGAAAGACTAGTAGAATTAATGGAAGCTATTGTTGAAGATAAGCAAATGGAAGAAGCCGCAGTTAATATTTTGAATAATAATTTTATTAAGCAAATACCTAATGACATAGTAGTTGAGGTGCCTGCTATTGTAGGAAAAGATGGTATTAAGGGAATTAAATTAGATAATTATCCAGATAATTTTGCTTCAATATTAGTTAATCAAGTTGGAACTATTCGACTAACAACGCAGGCCGTCCTTGAGGAGTCAAAAGAATTAGCATTTCAAGCACTCTTGTCCGATCCAGTTGTTGATAATTATAATTCTGCAAAAGATCTACTTGACACAATGATATATTTTCAAAAAGACCATTTAGGTTACTTAAAATAAATTGATTAACTTAGGTATCATTGGGTGTGGTTCAGTCATGCAAGGTCCTTATATGGAAATAATCAATAAATATATTTTTAAGAAAATTGTAAATCTTAAATCTGTATCTGATAGCAATATAGATTTCTTGCCGGTCCTAAATAAAAAATTTTATTTCGAAAATTTTTATAGAGATTATAAAAAAATCTTACAAGATAAATCTATTGATGTTGTTTTAATTCTAACGTCTATGAGTGTTCATTCCAAAATAGCTAAAGAAGCTTTATTAAGTGGGAAACATGTTTTAGTTGAAAAGCCAATGGCAACTAATATGAAAGAGTTAAATGAGTTAATGAAAATTGCAAAATCATCTAAAAAAATGCTTATACCGGCTCCATTTGTAATTTTAAGTCCTACTTATCAGGCGATAGATCAGGAATTAAAAAAAAATAATATTGGTAAAGTATCTTTAGCAAGAGCAAGATATGGATGGGCTGGACCAAATTGGGGGGAATGGTATTATAAAACTGGTGGAGGTCCCTTATTTGATTTAGGAGTTTATAACATAACGACACTCACAGGATTGCTTGGACCTGTCAAAAGTATTTATGCTAAATCATCACTATCTTCAAAATATAGAAAAATTAATAAAAAAAATCTAAAAGTAAAAACAGATGATAATTTTCAAATTATTCTTAATTTTAAAAGTGGTTGTATTGGAACAGTAACAACAGGTTTTACAATGCAACAGTACAATTCTCCAGCAATTGAACTATATGGCTCTCAAGGAACGATTCAAATGCTTGGAGATGATTGGGAACCAAAGGGATACGAAATATGGAGAAACTCAAAATCGTCTTGGGAATTATATAAAACTCCCTATGCTAATTGGCCTTGGACTTCGGGCTTTACTCACTTAATAGAGTCTCTATTAAAGAAAACAAAACCATTAATTAAATTAGATCATGCTTTTCATGTTAATGAAATTATGATTAAAATTTACGAATCATCAAAAAAAAATTCTGAAATTAAAATAAATAGCACTTTCAAAACATTAAAGTTTCAAAAAAAAATCAAAACTAAAAAAAGTTATCTTGATCACGATAGGAATCATGATGGCCTATAGCCCTTCACCAAAACCAGATTATAAGAAAAATACTTTTATTAAATTCTCTAATTTAAAAATTCATTTATGGGGAGATAAAGTATCAGGCTATGTAAAGGATTGGATTTATGTGTCTAATAAGAGTATTCATCAAATTATATTTGGAATTAAACCTGGATCTAATTTCAAACATTCAAATGAATATAGAACTATATTTGGAGCAGATGAATTTTTATATGTACTATCAGGAACTTTAATTATCAGCAACCCTCAAACAGGAGAGATTCATAAAGTAGAAGAAGGGCAATCAGTTTTTTTTAGAAAAGACACTTGGCATCATGCCTTTAATTATAGTAATAAAGAATTACAGGTTTTAGAGTTCTTTTCACCACCTCCTCTTACCGGTACATCTGGAGTATACGCAAAGAAAAAACCTTTTTTAAAAAAAAATATTTATCAAAAAAAAATTTTGGAGTATCCGAATATAAATTTTAAAAAAGAAAATTCATTTTTTATTTTAAATAAAGAAGATATTATTTGGTCACTTTATGGTCCAAATCAAGAATTATTATTTGGAACTTATGTTAAAACTAAATATTTAAAAGTTAATTTGATTAAATTGATGCCAGGTCAAAAAAGTCCACCTATATCATTTATCCATGATGTTTGTTTTTTTAGTCTTAATAATAATATAATGGCCGATATTCCAGGTCACAAAAAAAGTCTCTGTATGAAATTTAGAGATACTATCTACTTAAAAGGTAATAATGAAATTATCATGAAAAATAAATCGAAAAAAGAGGCTGAAATAATTATGTGCGAAGGGTTAATATAAATGTCTGATGTAAAACTTATCGATTTATATAAATCATATGACAAAACCGAAGTTATTCATGGTGTTGATTTAGAAATTAAGTCAGGAGAGTTTATTGTTTTCGTGGGTCCTTCTGGTTGCGGAAAATCAACACTTCTAAGAATGATCGCCGGACTTGAAGAAATTACCAATGGTACTATTCAAATAGATAATCAGATTGTCAATGATATCGTAGCAGCTGAAAGAGGTATAGCTATGGTTTTTCAATCATACGCACTTTTCCCTCACATGACAGTAAAAGAAAATATGTCTTTTGGTCTTAAGATGGCAAAAGTTCCCAAAAATGAGATTGAACAAAGAGTTAATGAAGCGGCAAATGTTTTAGAAATTAATTCTTATTTAGATCGTCTCCCTAAACAATTATCTGGAGGTCAAAGACAAAGGGTTGCAATTGGAAGGGCTATTGTGAGAAATCCTAAAGTATTTCTTTTTGATGAGCCATTATCTAATTTAGATGCAGCCTTAAGAGTTCAAACAAGAATTGAAATAGCTAAACTACATAAGCAACTATCTACAACTATGATTTATGTTACTCATGATCAAGTAGAAGCTATGACTTTAGCTGATAGAATAGTTGTTCTTAATAATGGTGTAATAGAACAAGTTGGCTCACCAATTGAATTATATAAATCTCCAAAGAACCAATTCGTAGCAGAGTTTATCGGAAGTCCAAGAATGAACATTATCGACTTAAATGAATCTGAATTAGTGGTTAAAAATATTAACATTCCAGATCAAAGTTCCAAATTAGGAATTCGTCCTGAACATATAGTAATTGCTTCAAGTGGTGATGGTAAAATCTCAGGCAACGTCAGACATATTGAAAATCTAGGAGAGCACTTATTGTGTTATATTAAGATTTCAACAGGTGCAGAAATAACTGCAAAACTAGATGTTAATTCTTCAATTTCAGAAGGAAGTTCAATACATCTTAACTGGGACAGATCCCAAACCCACTTTTTTAATTCATCTAACATTACAATAAAACACAATTAAATTTATTATGGAGAATAATTTTTTTATAGAGAAGTTCCCTGACATTAACGAAAGAACTTTTATGATGTATATGGTTATAGGTATTAAATTTAATATTTATTCGGGTGATTGAGTTTGAATCCAAATCCACTCACCGTTATAGTCTCTGCAGGCTTTATTTTCATACATACTATATTCAGAAAATCTAATTAGAACTTCAAGATAATCTCTACAAAAATAACCTTCATCATTTATTGTTGTGGAAATAGGTATTATATAACCCTTATAAGAGCCATTGGACCACTCTAGCTTTTCACCATCTTGATTATTTTCTAAAGCCAGAAGAAGATTTTCTGTAGCTTTAAATAATTCTGAATCTTTCATTTTACTATAAAGCCTTTCTTCTAATTCAGTATCCGCATAAACATAATTAAAAAAAGAAAAAGAGAAAAAGAAAATAAACCCCACTATAAAGTGAGGTTTATAAAATAAATTAGTTAGTAATTTAAGCTTGTAAATCAAGATCATTAATTAATCCGTCCTTATTAATATCTAAATCTACTGTTTCCCATTCAGCTTCTTGACCTACTCCGGGCTTAACTTGCTCAATAGTAATTGCCAAATCTTGATTTGTAATCAAAATTTCGCTTTCAAGTTCAATAGATTGCTGACTTAATGATTCTATATTCAAATTAGTTGTAATTAACTCTTGTTGAAGAAAATCAATATTATTTGTTGATAACTCAATATCAGTATTTACAGACGAAATCGTATTAGAAATTTCAACTGATTGAATTTGTAAAATATTAACTTCTGATTTAATTAATTCAATCTCCTCTAAAGACAGTTCATTAGTGTCATTATTGATTAAAAGATTTAAAGTATTAATTTGATCATTTAAAATATTAGATTCATCATTTAAATTTACTAAATTAATATTTAAAAGAGTTATATTTTCCTGAGTTGAAAAAATATTATCTTCAATAATAGGTATTTGTTGATTATTTAAATCAATATTTAGATCATTAGTAATTATACTAGTATTGAGATCTTCAATTTTATTTTTTAAATCATTAATACCGGTCTCATAAGGGTTACCAAAATTAGCCTGAAGAGCACCTATATAAGCTGGTAAACCTAACTTCTTGGCTAATTGGACATAAGTACTTACCCTTTTACCGTGATTATCAAAATCCTTTGAAAAAACATTTTCATTAACCCAACCACTATTTACTAATTCTCGACTTTCATCTTTATCTAACTTTTTAGATACACTAAATATATTATTTAGAAAATCCTCTTCAGCTTTATTTAATCTCGCCAGCAACTTATCTTCATTATCAATAGATTTTTTTGAATCATCAGAATTAATAATATCTGAAGCAACTTTTTGATATTTATCCTGAGCTTTAATAATCTCTTTAGAAAATTTAGAAAATGCCTTATCCATCATTTTATCAATAGATTTGGTAAACTTGGTATTACTTTTATTTTCTTTTAAAGTTTTTTTTAATAGTAGTTCAACTTGTTTTGTTGCCTCTTTATCAGCTTTTTCAGCTTCTTTTG
>TARA_B110000285_G_scaffold86286_1_pt1 | contig 11729 bp, 8 predicted proteins | sample TARA_B110000285 | Tara Oceans TARA_B110000285 (sample SAMEA4397756) | marine metagenome | biome: Polar Biome; feature: [SRF] surface water layer (ENVO:00010504); material: water (ENVO:00002006), including particulate matter (ENVO:01000060) such as... | depth 5 m
ACACTAGATTCTAGACACATTGATGTATTCGCTAAAACTGGATTTTTCATGAAGAAACCAGCACATTCAATAGGCGTTGTTTACAACGTAAAGTACCAAACGTTTGAAGCGAAATTTGGAAACCGTGAATTCAAAGGAGAAGAAAAGCGAGGGTATATCAATGCCATTTTCGATGGGATTATTGGAACTACGGACCATAAATACAGACTTGGTTTAAGCGGCGTGTATTCAGATCTGAATCAACAAATGGGTTCATTAAACGCGGACAGGCTGGAAATTGTTCCCGGTGCTTTTGGAGAATATACGTTGACAACTTCTCGGCTTTCTTTAGTTGCTGGAGCTAGAGCAGATTACCACAACATTTTTGGTCTTCTAGCTTCCCCTCGATTGCACATCAAATACATTTTAACGGAATACACCGATGTTCGATTTACAGGAGGTAAAGGATGGCGCGTTCCAAATTACATGATTGACAATGTTTCCTTGCTTGCAACATCTCAAGTGTGGGTTGCTCCCGATACTGTTTTGCCCGAAATTTCATGGAATATTGGCGGAAGCTTTTCGCAGCAATTCAAACTTTTCAACAAGAAAGGATCATTTATTGTCGATTATTACCATACACAATTTGAAAATCAAATGATTGTGGATCGAGACGCAAATCCAGGCCTGATCACTTTCGGAAATTTCAATGGAACGTCATTCTCAAATGCTATTCAAACTGAATTGTCCTATGCTCCTTCGAAAACTATAGACGTGAGATTTGCCTATAAATTTTTGGATGTTCGCGCCAAATACGGAGGTGTACTCCAACAACAAGTGATGATTCCCAAACACCGTGGATTTGTTAATATTGGCTTTAAATCCAGAAACAAAAGGTGGGAATACGATCTAACCTGTTCGGTTTTTGGAGAAGCAAGATTGCCGCAAGTTCAATTGGCCGACAGCACACTTTCAAAAGACAATGTAAGCCAGGCGTATCCGATATTGAATGCTCAGATCACTCATGTTTACAAACGTTGGGAGTTTTACATCGGAGGTGAAAACTTGACCAATTACCGTCAGCAGAATCCAATTATCGATGCGGATAACCCATTCAGTAGTTCGTTCAATGCAACGCGAATTTGGGCGCCAATTTACGGTATGAACATCTATGCAGGCCTTCGGTTTTCAATTAAACAATCGGAGGAGAAGAATTGAAAATTCTGATAGGGGAACTGGAAGTGACCTTGCAATAAAAGGAGGGTCAGGAACCTTTACATTCTCTTGGCGTAACGCTGAGATAACAGAAGACAGACGGATAATTGAATTAATTTAAACGTCCCTTATTCAATTAATCTGAGAAAGGGACGTTTTTTTTGTCAAACAATATCGTTAGTCTCTCAAGCGTTAATATCTTTACACTTTATTTGAGAGTATCCAGTGACGAAAAAATCATTATTCCATCTTGTTCTGTCGTGTTTGATAATCGCATCAAGCACATTTTCCTTTGGGCAAAAGGAAGGTTCCAAAAAAGTTGAATTCGTACCCTATGAAGATCAATTGTTTGGATTCGATGCTTATCTAGTTTCAGATTGGGAAGAAAACTACCACGTTTCAATGGTAGGTGATTCAAACAACCAGCAAGTGGCTTATAAGTCAGTTGCGCAAGGCTATATGGACTCCGTTAATATTGTTCTTCCAAAGGGAGTCAAATACGCTGATTTGTCGTTTGTGATTGCCGATTCAACCTATGAATTAGAGCATGTAAAAAGAAGCGATAATACAGTTACAATCGTTCTTCCTATAATGAATTACAATTATACCTTAACCCTAAAGAAGGGGGGTAAAATAATAGGAATGCTACGTGTAATAGTATACCCAGAAAGCACCGTTGACATTGTCATTATTCCGCTTGTCGCCATCAGCTTGGATAATGACAGCCTTTACCGGTACCTTAACCGCGTCTATCAACAAACCGGATTGAATGTAACTGTTGAAGTTCAAAATAAATTCAATACAACCGTTTTTACCGATACGGTCTTGTCAAACCCAAGTTTAGATAAGGACCGATTCACCAGTCAAATGACGGAGATAAGGAACGAATATTTCGATGAATTTATTGATCGCAATCCAAAGTCCTATTACGTATTTCTAACTAGTGGATTTGTTGATCAATCAATTGTTAGTTACTCGATAAGAAACAAGGCCGTTGCCTTCGTTAAAGCGAACACAAAAGATCTTTTTAGAATTATTGCAAAGGAATTGGGCTATGGTATTGGAGCCCTGGAGGATACATGGGTACATGACGGTCCGGATAAAGGATCGACAAGAAATTTAATGGATATAGAGGGAACTGAGTTGACCTATTCGCAATGGGAAGCCGTTCAGTTAATGCACAAAAGTGTTTCCTATTATGACAATTACGAAGACGTTAAGACGAGTAACGGGATTATAGCCTATTATCTTTGGGAAGAAGATGCCAACGGAAATATCATTCTAAATGCCGGAGGATTGAGAAAGTCGATTCGTACTGTGTTTAAAAGGAATACCTATTCACTTCACTTGGACATTGACAATTTTCTGTTTTATCAATTGTTCAAATTTTTTAGTTACCCAATCTGTTTTTTACACATTTTCGGCGTACTTCTTTTAGGGATGCTTTCCGTTTTCACACGTCGTAAAATTGTACAGAAAGTGGATCGAATTCGTAAATACCGATTGTTTCGATGGGCAACTCGACTAGTTGTTTTCAGTGCATTTTTAGCCGCTTTCTATGGAGCATTCCTTTTAATAAATGAAGGGTATTATATGTTCGAAGTAGATGAAGGTGAATTGAAAAAATACAACGGAATGAGTATTAATGATGTGTCCAGTGAATTGGTGGATAACAATAATACACGACGCTCTGAGGAGGCAAGACTAGGTTCTGAAATCCTTCTCAAGAGAGGCAATAAATGGAGTCTTGAAAAGAAGAAAAGAGTGCTTTACTTCGAGTTGAAAAAGACAAAATCAGGCGATCTAAAATGCAAATTAGCGAAAGATTTAGACTCTTTACTTTTGAAAGACGGTAACTTCAAGCGATTTGCACACAGTCACTATATGGTGTATACCTATTTAGATGAAAAGGGTCAGTTCTTAGAACAAAGAGTGTTCAATTTTATTGGTGTAGATATAACTGAAAAACTCCGGCTCCTTGATCCCGCAAAGCGAATTTTACTTTTTGTGAACGGATACAGACCGACCTCACTTGGGACCACTTTTGAGGAGAATTTTGAAGATATCAGAGGTAATGGACTGGAATTCTCTGATTCTAAAAATCTAATTCATCAGGAGGATAGATATTTGTATTGGAAACCATGGAATCAGATCAATGTGCTGTTTGAGAAAAAAATAAATCCAACAGAAACATACTATGCCGATGGACATCATTCTGTTGCAACAGCAAACCATGCAAGTTTGATTGAATTTACAACACTTTCTCAAAAATATCCTCAAAGGTGCAGGAACCCGAAGTATCACGTATGTAAAAAATCCGAAAAAGGATGGTCATTTTTTGGCTTGAGAAGTAAAGTGAAAACGGTCGAGTTACTGAATTTAGAATCCAATAAAGAAGGGTTCGATCTTCGCCGAAATAACGGAAGAATTGCCGGAAGAAACTTAATACAGCAATTAAATGAACTTCCCAACAAGTCCAAAAATGACACTTTATTTATCGTTGCTCACAGCATGGGGTATGCTTATAGCTTAGGTATGGTTGAAAAGTTAAGAGGAAAAATCAATTTTGGTGGTCTCTACATTATAGCAGCAGAAAATGCCGAAGCAGGAAGTGTTACGCCTTCCGAGTGGCAAGAAGTCTGGCAATACGGAAGTGATTTTGAAGCCCACAAGTACAGCGCTCCTTGTCTACTTGATGGAATTGCACCGCAAACTAAAGTTGGAGGATTGTCACACCGACAAAGAGCTTATATTCCTGAATCAGATTACAAAAAAATGGGATTCTTTAATTCGCATTTTATTGGTGATTACACTTGGATTTTGGACCTCAAAGAAGGTGATGCGGGGTACATCGAACAACGGTAAGCTTTAATTGATAGCTCTTAATTCAATTCTTGAAAATTCTCTGAAAGGCGCATTGGAATTTACCAAGATCAATTTTCGATTCGAAATCTTAATAATGTTGTAAACTCGAGTTTCCAATCCAAATCCAACAGTGATTGAAAGGTTCAATTTGTTTCCATTCTCACTGATGCTATAAATTACCAGAAGTAATAACTCCGTGTCAAAGTTGCGGATTGAAAATTCGCAGAATTCATCTTGCTTTAATTTACAATATTCAGATTCGTAGATTATATCAGGGTCAATAGTTCCAATACCGACTATCTCTTCAGCTTTCACGTTCCATTCCCCATCAATTTTAATGACTTGTCTCTGGTTTTGTTTGCAGGAGAAAAGAATAAGAAGCCTTATGGCAAAGAGTAATTCAGTTTTCATAATTTTTATTTGCTTTCATTTTATCTAAAAATATTCTAAAACAGCAACGCGGCCGCCCTATTGATTAGGATTAATTTGCTACTTTTGTTTTCTAATATTTAAAGCAAAATAGTATGTCGTATTTGTTTACGTCTGAATCCGTTTCAGAAGGACATCCAGATAAAGTTTCAGATCAAATTTCTGATGCTCTAATTGATAATTTCATGGCATTTGACCCTCAGTCAAAAGTTGCTTGTGAAACGCTAGTAACAACAGGTCAAGTTGTATTAGCAGGAGAAGTTAAGACGAACACCTATTTAGATGTTCAGAAAATTGCTCGAGATACAATTAAGAGAATTGGATACACGAAGTCGGAATACATGTTCGATTACAATTCATGTGGGATTTTATCGGCGATTCACGATCAATCGGCAGATATCAGTCAAGGTGTTGAACGCTCAAATCCAGAGGATCAAGGGGCAGGAGACCAAGGGATGATGTTCGGTTATGCAACGAAGGAAACGGAAAACTATATGCCTTTGGCGTTGGACCTTGCACACAAAATTTTGCAAGAAATGTCGAGTATTCGTAACAACCAGCCGACATTGATTCCTTATTTACGTCCGGATGCAAAGTCGCAAGTAACGATTGAATACTCTGATGATAACGTTCCTCAAAGAATTGATACAATTGTTGTTTCAACACAGCATGATGATTTCGCCTCAGAAGAAGCGATGTTGGCGAAAATCAACGATGATATAATAAACATTGTAATTCCAAGAGTTAAAGCGAAGCTTTCTTTTGACCTTCAAAAATTGTTTACAGATGAGATCACGTATCACATTAACCCAACTGGGATTTTTGTAATTGGCGGACCTCACGGAGATACAGGATTGACTGGACGTAAGATTATCGTTGATACTTACGGAGGGAAAGGTGCTCACGGAGGTGGTGCATTCTCAGGAAAAGACCCTTCTAAAGTGGATAGATCAGCAGCATACGCAACGCGTCACGTAGCAAAGAACTTAGTTGCAGCAGGTGTGTGTGATGAGATTTTAGTTCAAGTATCGTACGCCATTGGTGTGGCTCAGCCATGTGGAATGTACGTTGATACATACGGAACTTCTAAAGTTGACATGACTGATGGAGAAATCGCTGATAAAATTTCTGAAATTTTTGATATGCGTCCTTACTTCATCGAGCAACGATTGAAATTGAGAAATCCAATTTATTCTGAAACTGCGGCCTTCGGTCACATGGGAAGAAAGAACGAGGTTGTAACAAAAACATTCCACGCTCCAGACGGAACCGCTGTTACAAAGGAAGTTGAGTTGTTCACTTGGGAAAAACTTGATTACGTTGATATCGTAAAATCATCATTCGGATTGTAAAACTGGTTCCGATCGTTTTCGGAATTCATAAATATTCAAAACCGTATCGGCCTAGCTGATACGGGTTTTTTTTAATGTCTCGTTAAAAACCACATAATTTTTACGTGGTTTACAACAAATCAGTGATTTCATTGTCTACATTCCCTCGAAGAGTTCAATAAGTATGCTAAATTGCATAGCTTCGCATAGCATTAGCGATAATAAGCACTATGCAGAAGTCAACTATTACTTTCATCCTGCTTACAACTGTTATAAAGTATTTTTGCCTTGACTTTTACTTTGGCAATAACCTCATGGAGTGACTTTTTTAGAATGGAACGCTTGTTTAAATCCACGTCAACATTATCGCTAATAAATACTACATTTACTATTCATGAGATTTCTCTTTGCCATATCGCTTCTACTCGCGCTTAGTTCATGTTCTGATCTCAATAAATCGAAGCAACTTGAACGTTTAGAGAAGATGAATGAAATTGTAGAAAATGCGGCTGTGCTTTTGGACGATAACAAGATTGAAAATGCTTCCAAAATGTTATCGATTTCAACGGAGTATGTCAATAGAATTAAAGGCCTCGAGGATGATACCATTCAACTTGAGGTGGCTTACAAACTTGATCGATTCAAAAGAATGCACGATAATCTTGCTCCAGCTTTGGTTCAATATGATCGTTTTTCAGCCGCTGTTCTTGCTGAGAAGGAAGCATTGAAAAAACTAAAAGGAGACATTGATCAAGCCAGCGGTAAACGCCATAAATACGATGAGTACCTTTCCTTTGAAGAGAAAAAAGTAACGGAATTGGAAACGGGTATTACATTGTATGTCGAACACAAAGAATTAATTGTTACAGCTTATGATGAATTACACAATGAAATTAATGAAATGCTCGCTGAACGTTTTAACGCAGATGAGGTACAATAATTGATAGAAAGAACATTGATGAAGAATATAATTTTTGCCATTTTAATCGTCCTAAGTCCACTAGTTGGATCCGCACAAGAGTCGGATCAGCAATTGGCGCAACATTATTTCGGTAATGAGGAATACGATAAGGCCGCTGTTTATTACGAAAGACTGTATGATAAAGACCACTCCAAATTCTATTTCAATCGCTTGATAACCTGTATTGAAGTGACCGGTGAAACCAAAGAAGTAGAAAAACTATTGAAGCGTCAGATCTCTTATTTTAAAATGGATCAGGAGTATGAAATCCAATTGGCGAAATTTTATGAGACCAACGAAGAAAGTGGAAAAGCAGATAAAATCTATGAGGACTTAATCACTAAAATGCAAGCTCAATCGAGAGATGTTATTGGACTTTACAATGCATTCAAAGCCCAAGGGAAGAATGAGATGGCATTCAGAACTTTAGAGAAAGGGCGTAAATTGTTAAAGAATTCATACCCGCTTAACTTTCAATTTGCTGAGTATTATGGATCACTAGGTGATACTGAAAAAATGATGGGAGAGTATCTCGATTTGATCGAATATCATTCATCCTATCAGACAACATTAAAGCGAATTTTGGTCAACCAGATTGATTTTACGGAAGATGAATCTGAAGAATATGAAATCTTAAAACGTGCTTTAATTGAAAGGACACAGCAAAATCCGGGTGATTTAATTTACTCTGAATTGTTGACATGGTTGTTCATCCAACGTCAGAATTTTAGTGCCGCGCTTATCCATGTTAAAGCTGTAGACAAAAGAACGGATGCCAATGGAAGACTGGTTTATGACCTTGGCACTATTTGCATTGAGAATAAGGATTATAGCACGGCAAGAAAAGCATTCAAGTATGTAGTTAATATGAGCGACAAAACTTCCATGTATTTGCAAGCGTACAATTCTTTGTTGAACGTCAAGTTTTTGCAGGCAACGACGCAACGTAATTTTACACAGGTAGAATTAAATCAAACCATTGCCGATTACGATGTAGCTTTGTTTGAGTTCGGGAAAAGACGGTCTACTTTCTCACTGATGATGGAGAAAGCGCATATTCAAGCGTTTTATGCAAATGACGGCGATGGAGCGATAGCAGGATTGAATGAATTGCTTGAAGTCTATGGGTTAACAGATATGCAAAAGGCTGAAGCAAAATTGGCTTTAGGTGATATTCATGTGCTCCATGGCGATGTTTGGGAAGCGTCACTTCTCTATATGCAAATTGATAAGCAGTTCAAATACGAACCGATTGGTCACGAAGCGAAATTTAAGAATGCGCGAATCTTCTATTACGACGGTGAGTTTGAATTTGCTCAATCGCAATTGGATGTCCTTAAAAGATCTACTTCGAAATTAATTGCGAATGATGCGATTAACTTGTCCTTATTGATTCTTGAAAATTACGGAATGGATAGCAATTATATCGCGATGAATTGGTTCGCGAATGCCGATCTTTTGATTGAACAACACCGCTATCCAGAGGCTTTTGTCTTGTTTGATAGTATCATTAGCGAATACCCTGCAACAGGTTTAGGCGATGATATTCAAATGAAAAAAGCACGTTCAATGGAGCTTCAAGGAAAGTGGAGTAAAGCGATTCAAGAACTGGAAGAGTTAATTGAGTTCTATGGCGATGATATTCTTGCAGACGACGCTTTATTTAAATTAGGTGATATCTATGAAAATCATTTGATGGACAATGCAAAAGCGGCGGAGTATTATCGGAAAATTCTGTTCGATCATAAAGGAAGTTTGTATTCTGAAGAATCCCGAAAGCGTTTTCAAAAGCTCAAAAAGAGCCTTCCAAAGGAGGTAGGAGCCAATTAGACGCATTATTTCCATGAATATTATGGGGCTGTATGTCCCTAGGCGATGCCTTCTACTGTTATTAATTTCAAGTTTCATGTGTTGATTACAACATTTTCCACATATTGAGACAACTCTTTTACCTATTTCTTGCGTTGTTGTTTTGTGCTTATACTAATTAAGACATAACTTCATAATGACACACATATTTAGAACTTTAGTCTTTTTGTTTCTAAGCTTTTCTGCTTTTTCGCAAAATAACGTAAATGGAACGTATCAATTGATGACTTCCAATCCGAAAGCTCAAGAAGTTTTCTCCTCAGAACTATTAATACTGATTGAGAATGAACGCCTAGACAATAGTGTCTCTATTGTTAAAATTGGTGATTTCTCATGGGTTCGAATTCTTTCACTTGCAACTATAAGTGATCCTAATTTCACTCCTCTTTCGGATGAAATTATTTTCATTGACCCTAACGATGTGACTATTAGAACAACAATTTCTAACGAATCAAACAACTAAGAAGATGAAATTAGAATTGAACAAAATAGTTGGATTGATACTAATGGTAGTATTAATGTCACAGAATGCGCATGCGCAACCACCAAACGACTTCTGTTCTGGTGCATTTGCGATAACTGCAGATGGAACGTGTTATGGTCCAGGACTTGCGGAAACAACTACGGCGGCATCAGAAGATAATTGGATTGGAACAGTAGCATGTGCAGGAAACAACCCAGAAGTTTGGTTCACGTTTGTTGCCACAGGAACAGATTTGAATATTAGTGTTACCGGCGGAACGATGGGAGGCAACATTGAATTCATCCTCGTCGAAGCGACTGGACCTTGTTCTGGATTAACACTTGAAGGAAGTGCCTGCGGTGCGAGTCCACTTAATACACTTGTTTCAAACTCGCTTACGGTGGGTGCAACATATTACTATACAGTTTCGAGCACTGGCACAGATGGTACGTTTACAACATGTGTTACGAATACAACGCCTCCCCCTGTTCCAGGACAAGATTGTCCATCTGCTGCACCATTGTGTGATAACTCATCTTTTTCACAAGGAGTATTTACAGGTGTTGGAGTTGCTGAAACAATATCGACAAATTCATGTTTTGGAGGAAACGAAAGACAAGCTAAGTGGTATACGTTTACCGCAGGAGTTAGTGGAACTTTTGGTTTTGATATTTTGCCGACGGTAGGTACAAACGATTATGATTTTGCCTTATGGAATACAACTGCGGGTTGCTATACTTCAGGAACTACGATGGGAACACCTTTAGCATGTAACTGGAGTGGAGTTACTGGTCCTACGGGAATAAATCAATGGGGAAATTTAGGCACAACTACACCGAACCCATGTTCTGTGTTTGGTGCAGCAGATTGCACAAATGGTGGTGGTCCAAATTCTGGATGTCAGCCGTGTACATATGATGATCAAATCAGCCTAGTTGCTGGTGAAACTTATACTATACTAATAGATAACTTTTCGGCATCAGGTACAGGTTTTAATACTTCATTTGGCGGGACTGCAGTAATGGGACAACCTGCTGATTTCATAGCGTCGATAGATCCTACTTGTCTAATCGCTACGCTGGACAGAACAATCTTTTACACAGGACCGAATTCAACTTACTTGTGGAATTATGGAGACGGTAACACGTCAACGAGTGGTAACCCAGGGACGTATACATATTCAACAACAGGGGTATTTACTATTTCTCTTACCGTAACTGATGCTGTTGGTTGTGTTAAAACATTCTCACAAACATTGAATGTGGGCTGTATACTATTGCCAGTTGAGCTTTCTGCTTTCACTGCTGAATCAATCAATAATGAAGTTGTCGAATTGTCTTGGGAAACAGTAACAGAAGATGATAATGATTTTTTCACCATTGAAAGAAGTGAAGATTCTGATTCATTTGACATAGTAGCAATCGTAAAAGGTGCTGGAACTTCCCAAGAAGCTAAGGACTATGTTTTTATAGATCGATCCCCTTTCTCTGGTATTTCATACTACAGATTAAAACAAACCGATTTTGACGGGAAATGGAGTTACTCAGACATCGTTTCCGTTTCGCTTCAATCTTCTTTTGGAGATGTTGCTGTTTTACCCAACCCGGTAAAAGGAAATAGTATCCTTTCTTTTGGGTCTGCTAAAGCGGTTTCTGTTAAAGTTTCAATAAAAGACATAACCGGAAAAACAATACTTGAGAAAAATCATATTTCTTCTCCAGGTAAAAACACAGTTAATCTGGACACTGAAAACTTCAACCATGGTATGTACTTCCTTATTTTAAATAATGGAACAGAACTAAACACCATTAAATTTATTGTTGAGTAATCGATAAATTTAATAGTGTGTTATATTTAAGCGAAGAAACTAACATTTCTTCGCTTTTTTCATGTAAGTTATTTTGGTTTACTTCGTTCTAAATAAAAAATGTAAAATGAAAAAAATTATTTTTCTCTTCGTAATTGGAATTTCTTTAGCCTCTTGTGCTCAAAATAGACCAGAACAACAAGGCTCTTTAGAACAAGACCATATAAGTAAGAACCTCGACTCTTTGCAAGTAGCTTATTTCGCAAGTGGTTGCTTCTGGTGCGTTGAAGCAGTTTATGAATCTGTTGAGGGTGTTCAGGAAGCCGTTTCGGGTTATTCTGGAGGTATTATTAAGAACCCAACGTACAAACAAATCTGTACGGGACGGCTGGAACACGCAGAAGCTGTGAAAGTCTATTACGATTCATCAATTGTGAGTTATTCGATATTGGTGGATGTGTTCTTTAATTCCCATGACCCTTCCACTCGAAATGCGCAAGGCCCAGACCGTGGTCCTCAATATCGTTCGATTGCTTTTTATACGAATGACGCGGAGAAGACAATAATTGATGCTAAAATTTCAGCCCTTAAAAAAGCAAAAACGTATAGTTCTATCACCACTCAAGTCAAGAAATTTGATGTGTTTTATGACGCAGAAGATTACCATCAAGATTACGAGCGCTTGCACCCTGATCAAGGATACATTCAAAGCGTCTCTGTTCCAAGGCTGAATAAGTTCAAGAAGAAAATGCCGGAAGTGTTGAAGAGTTCAGGAAAGCATTGATTTGATCCAACAATCCAACAATCCAA
>TARA_B110000285_G_scaffold4256_1_pt1 | contig 11706 bp, 6 predicted proteins | sample TARA_B110000285 | Tara Oceans TARA_B110000285 (sample SAMEA4397756) | marine metagenome | biome: Polar Biome; feature: [SRF] surface water layer (ENVO:00010504); material: water (ENVO:00002006), including particulate matter (ENVO:01000060) such as... | depth 5 m
TTTGCAAGACTTGAATTTATCCGTGGAGAATGGAGAAGGTATTTCGATGATTTAGTGGAAGATGGGGAAGGGGTACAGGTAGACCCTAATTTAACGACCTTCAATGTAGGGGCTGTTAATATTCAAGAGAATAATGATAAAGAACCTGTAAACTACGTGGTTCCGCCTGGAATTGATCAAGAGGTTGATCCATCGCAAACATTCCAACGTCTTTTGAATGAACAGTCGTTGAGCTTAGAGATTTGTGATTTACAAGATGGAGATGCCAGAGCCGCATATAAAAATGTGCAGTTTGATGTTCGTTCATACAAGCGTTTGAAAATGTTCGTTCATACCGAAGAAAGCGATCCATCAAAATCATTGAATGATGATGACGTAACAATGTTCGTTCGTTTAGGGACGGATTTCACAGATAACTATTATGAATATGAATTACCGTTAAAAGTAACTAGTACCAGTGGCTCTAGTGAATTGTCCGATACGGAAGTTTGGCCGGAGGCAAATTTTATTGAAATTGTTTTTGCAGACTTATTAAACTTGAAGAAAGAAAGAAATGAATTAATTAATGGAGGGTCAAGTGCTGTCTCTTATATCATCCCTTATTCTTCTGTAGATCCGGCTAATGGAGAAAGAATACTTAGGGTTAAGGGTAGCCCGAATTTACAGGGATTAAAAACAATGATGATTGGTGTGAGGAACCCACATAAAGACTCACATACTTTGGATAGTTGGGGAGATGATGGCCAACCGAAATGCGCAGAAATATGGGTGAATGAATTACGATTAACGGATTTCGTGAGTGAGGGTGGTTCGGCTGCAGTTGCTCAGATGCAAGTGCAATTGGCGGATTTTGCCAATATAAATATGTCAGGAAATTATTCTGGCGTTAACTGGGGATCGATTGAAAGTAGAGTTCAGGAGCGTCAGCGTGATGAACGGATTGGGTTGGATATAAATAGTAATATTCAGTTAGGACAATTCTTTGGTAAACGAGCAAAAGTGTCATTACCTTTTTTCTATGCCTATTCTTTAGGAATTGTAAATCCAGAATACGACCCTTTTAATCCTGATGTTCGATTAAAAGAATATACAGATCCTGATGTGAGAAAAGAGAGGTCTCGTTTAGGCCAAGACTTTACGGAAAGGAAATCATACAATTTCACCAATGTGCGTAAAGAAATTAAAGCAGGAGCTACCGCGAGAATGTGGAGAATTTCTAACTGGTCGGCGAATTATTCTTATTCGGAAAATTTAAACCGTGATTTCAACACGAATTACGACAGAACGAAAACATGGAATGGAGGATTGAATTATAACTATTCTTTTACTGCGAAGCCATTTATGCCATTTAAGAAGGCTAAAATATTGAGGAAATCTAAATGGTTGGCTTTACTGAGAGACGCGAATATCTTCCTAAAGCCAAAGAATATCTCTTTCAGTTCAGATGCATTGAGAAGTTATAATGAACGACAAGTAAGAAACAATATTGTGCCAGATTATGAGTTTCAACCCGTTTATGTGAAGCGCTTCAATTGGAACAGAACGTACGGAATCGCTTACGATATTACAAAGAAATTAAAGTTCAAATTTGGAGCAAATAACAGATCCATTTTCGAAGAGAGTGATGGAGGGGTTGATCGAAAATTGGATCCTGTAGGTTATCAATCATTTAAAGACTCTATTGGTACTCAAATAGGAACGTTTGGTAAAGCGATGGACTATACACACAATTATAGTTTGACATATACTTTGCCATTCGATAAATTACCGGTTACAGATTGGATGAGTGGAAATGTTAAATATTCTTCCACTTATAATTGGCAACGCGCGCCTTTAGCACAGAGACAATTTGGAAATACAATTCAAAACAGTCGTAATGTGAATATGACAGGTCAGATGAATTTTACGAACCTGTATAACAAGGTACCATTCTTTAAGAAAGTTAATTCTGGAGGAAGAACAAGTGGTCGTAGACCAAGTATTAGCCCAAGACCTAAAACATCGGATGGTAAAAAGACGATAAACCTAGATGCGGGAACTTATATCGCAAAAGTGTTAGAGCCAGAGAAGCCAATTGATTCAATGACTCCGAAAGAGCTCAAAAAGTGGGAAAGAAAAGTAAAACGCTTTGATAAAAAAGAAAAACGTAAAGTAGAACGATCGAAAAGAAAAAAGGAAAAAGTAAATCCTGCTGCTGGTTTCTTTGCTCGACTTTTGATGAGCGTAAGAAATGTATCTGGAACATATGCCTTAACGGATGGAACATTACTACCGGGATATAACCAAGAGGTTGGAGTTTTAGGATTTAATCCAAGTTTCAATTCTGGGATGAGTGGTTTTATCTTTGGACAACAAGGTTATGACTTATGGGGTAAAGAAACGGGGTATAATATTGGCGATGTTTCTAGAGCTAATAACTGGTTGGTAAAAAATCAAGACTTAAATTCTCAATTTACAATTACACATAATAAAAACTTAAACTTAAGGGCAACATTAGAACCAATTAAAGATCTTTCAATTGAATTTTCTGTGAATAGAACAATGAGCAGAAATTCTACGGAGTTTTATAGATGGAATGAAACTACGACAAGTTTTGAAAGTCAAAGTAAGGTCGAATTAACAACTGTTTCTTATTCAAACGTTTCATTAGGTTCTGCATTTACTAAATTGGGGAAACAATATGAATCATCTGTTTTTGACGAATTGATAAACAATAGACAATTAGTTTCTCAGTTATTGGGTGGTGAAAACGCGAACTCTTCTTCTACGGCTTCAGCTTACTATAATGGATATGGTGGTGCTCAACAAGAAGTAGTATTAGGGGCATTCTTAACGTCTTATTCCAATAGAAAAATTAGCAATAAAAACATCAACCCAATTAAAAACTTACCACTCCCAAATTGGTCTTTAAATTATAATGGATTGAAGAAACTACCAGGGATGAAGAAGTTAGTTAGAAATTTTGTGATACGCCATGGTTATAGTTCTACGGTTAGTGTCTCAGGAATGCAATCAAACTTGAATGCAGAATTTGATAATAATGGAGATGCAACGGCCCGTGATTTAAACAACAACTTTATTGCAACAAATCAAGTTCAAAATGTTGTGATAACAGAACGGTTTTCTCCATTGATTGGGTTTGATGCTACCTGGGTCATCAAAGGGCAAGGGTTAATCACGAAATTTGAATACAAAAAAGACAAAAGCTCATCACTTTCTTTAAATAACAACCAGGTGACTGAAGTACTGGGAGATGAATGGGTAATAGGTGTTGGATATAAATTCGGAAAAGTGAAGTTACCATTTGAGAAAATTGCAGCTAGTCCAGTGAATATGAGGTTCGATTTTTCTTATAGAGATAATTTAACGGTGATCCGTAAGATTGTTGAGAACACAAATCAAGCAACTGCTGGGCAGAAAGTAATTTCTATCAAGATGTCAGCAGATTATAACTTGACAAAGTACTTAACTGTTCAAATGTATTACGACCAAACATTAAATACACCGAAAATTGCAACATCTTACCCGACTGGTAATATGAGTACAGGTCTTCGATTGAGGTTTAACTTAGCAGGTGTTCAATAATGATAATTCGTTCAGCTGAACCCAAAGATGTTTCGAGAATCCTAGATTTAATTAAGGGATTAGCGGAATATGAGAAAGATTTACCGGCGGTTAAAAATACAGTCGCTAAATTACATAACGATTTATTTGTTCATAATCATTGTGAAGCGCTGGTTGGTATTGTCGAAGATGAAGTCATGGGTTTTGCCCTTTATTACACATCCTACTCAACATGGAAAGGACCCTGCATATATTTAGAAGATTTATATGTAGAATCTTCACACAGGAGTACAGGAATGGGCTCAAAATTATTTGATGGCGTTGTGAACATTGCGAAATCGCGTAAGGTATCTCGGATGGATTGGCAAATTCTAGACTGGAATCAACCCGCTATTGATTTCTATAAAAGGAAGAATGCTCAAATAGACGAAGACTGGCTAAACGGAAGGTTGTTCTTCGAAGAATAAGCACGATGAGAAGTTCCAAAACAATTCTCATTACCATTGGTATCATTTTTTGCTCCTATTTAGTTGTATTGTTTTTTAGTGGGTCTGTAACTATGGCGGATGCATATCGTGGATATGAAGCAATGCATCAATTCAATAATGATGGTGCTTGGAATACGCTTCATTATTCTTCAGTTAGCAATTCAGTTTATACAAGTTATATTTCTTGGTGGGCTCCAGGACAATGGATTGATTTTAATAGAAGATTATTGGCAATTATCGATTGGCCAATGGGAGAATGATAAACTCGTGGTAGCTGTGAACGGGAATAAAGTTCGAGTGGTTTCAGGAATGGAGTTGGACTATCCTGATTATATAGAAGACGTTAACACTTTGATTCAAGAATATGATCATCTTCTTCTTGTTGGCAGAATAGAATCTAAAATCAAATTAAAGTTACCTGATTTAAAATGGAACCCTTCTATTTCTACAGAAAGGTTCCAAATAGTGAGCGCTGACTTAAAGTAGGTCGTTGGCTAAATTCGCTAATTCTGAACGTTCTCCTTTTTCTAATTTTACGGCCGCAAAAAGATTCTGTCCTTTTAATTTAGAGATTAAGTACGCTAATCCATTACTGTATTCATCCAAATAAGGAGTGTCAATTTGATTCACATCTCCAGTAAAAATAATTTTTGTCCCTTCTCCAGCTCGTGTAATGATAGTTTTTATCTCATGTGGTGTTAAATTTTGAGCTTCATCTACGATAATCATCATGTTAGATAAACTTCTTCCACGAATGAAGGCCAACGCTGAAATAACAATTTTACCACCCTCTTGAAGTTCAGTTATTGCTTTGTGCTTGCGTTCATTCTCCCCGAATTGTGATTTTATAAACTTTAAATTATCCCATAAGGGTTCCATATATGGACTAATTTTATCATTGGCATCACCGGGCAAGAACCCAATTTCGTTATTTGATAATGGTACAATTGGTCGTGCTAATAATATTTGTTGGTACTTTTTGTGCTGTTCCAAAGCGGAAGCCAGTGCTAACAATGTCTTTCCCGTGCCCGCAACACCTTGTAAAGCAACTAGTTTTATGTTGTCATTCAACAATGCATTTAGCGCAAAGGCTTGTTCGGCATTCTTAGGCTTAACACCATAAACAAATTCTTTCTCAACACGTTCAATTTTATCTATGTTCGGGTTATACACAGCCAAAGAAGAGGTTTTACCATTCTTAAGTATATAATAACCGTTGGCTACTTTTTGTGGTCCCAGAATACCATTCTCATCAATACTTCCTTTGGTAAATATTTGACGTATTTGGTCCGTATCGACATTTTCTATGGTGTTGACATTTGTTGTTTTTGAGACATCATCATCATCGATTTTATCGGTTTTGTAATTTTCGGCATTAAGACCAAGCGCTTTGGCCTTGATGCGGAGGTTAATATCCTTGGTGATAAGAATTACATCCTTATTTTGCTCTGTTTCTTTTAAGTAAAGTGCGGCATTAAGAATCTTGTGATCGTTTTTTCCTGGTGCATAGATGTTTTCTGCATTCAAACCTTTTAAGCTTGTTGCCAAAATAATTTTAAAACTACCACGATATTCACCCAATGGAATCCACTCTTGTAAACTCGCAGCTTCTGAAATTTTATCAATAAAACGGATGACCTCTCTTGCTGAAAAATTCTTAGTGTCGTGGCCTATTTTGAAGTTATCCAGCTCTTCTAGAACTGTAATCGGTATGGCAACGTCATTATTCTTAAATGAAAGAATTGCTTGATGGTCATGTAATAATACAGAGGTATCAAGTACGGCAATTTTTTTTCTTTTAGGCATAGGGAGGTTTATTTTAGCATTAAGTTAATAGAAAATAAGAGAAACAGAATTTATTTAGAATTGTAGTTATTGACAATACTGTGTTGAATACAAAGAAGAGCCTATTCTCTCAAATTATCCGATATTATTTTTTTCAAAGGAATTTTAATTCTCCCAAAAAGATCTTTCGAATTCGTTGAGTCAAGAAAAAACTGGACAGCAGTGTAATTGAAGGTCCACATGATTTCGTTTTGTGTATTGCTTTCTGGCACTGGTGCATACTTATTCGTGTAGAAGAGCACAGAAGAATCAGTTTGTTTTAAATTTAAGGGTGGAGAATAAAGTAAACGATATTTTTGATTTTCTTTGGATAAAATTCCTTTCTCTTGAATAGTCGTTAAAAAACCGTCCATCAAATTGTTGGAAGAAAGGTAAAGTGCAAACCCAGAGATTTTAACTTTTTTTGTTCTTGCTACTTCTGTAACGTTGAAATCATCATCCAAAACGGACTCGATGTACTTTTCTTGAATATATTCTATTCCTCCGCGGCGGAATGCCAATTGACCATCCCAAGCGTTGAGTAATTCATCTATTGGGAAGTTTATTTTATCACTCAATTTATTTATAAATAATCGATACGGGTGATTTTTATCTTTTCGTAGTCGTTCAATATCAAAATTTAACTGTGCCATTTGTCGAGTAAATTCTTGACTGGACAAAGCAGCACCATTTTTTTTAATTTGAAAAGTTAAAGTATCATAATGATTTAATCGTGCATTAAAGACCAAACCCGTGGAGTCATTGGAAAGAGCAATGAGAGCAGAGCGCACACCAAATTCTTTTAATTGATCACTTTGAATTTCTACATTGAATACTTTGTCGTTTTTTTTGGATTGATAGGTTAAGTTCTTCCATCTCGGATGCGTTTTGTGTAAAGTAGCGGCAGTAATTGAATACATGACAGATTCAATAGAATCTCCTTGATAAAGTAATAACCAATCTAACCCATAAGACATGTAAATATTGAATTCTTGTGCGAAATAAACGGTTTGTTTAGCAATTGTCGTGTCAATTATTACTGTTCTTTTACGCAATAAGTCAATGGCAGGAAATATTTTACTACTGTCTTGAACCTGTATCATTCCACCCCAGTTTTTGATTTTTGTCAAGCTGTCATCGGCAAAAAAATAGAACGGAGACTGGACATCTAACCCGTATTTTTTTCCTTGACTCAAAATAATATTAGGATCAACAAAATCACGAAACGGGATTTGATAGTAATAAAGTAACTTTGAAACTTGACTTGATAATTCAAGTAAGTTTGTTTCGCCAATAATCGACGAAACAGGCAATCTATTTTTTAAAATTGGTTGCTGAGAAGATGCTTTCTTCCATGGATAGAAAAACAAAAAAGCTCCAAAGCTAAGAGCTAGCAAGAAAATTAACAGCAGCTTTCGCAGCATGGATTGCTATTTAAAATTTACGTAAAGACTATTGATTAAATCAATAATATACTTAGCCGAGTCTTCGCTTTCCCCATCATGGTTATACGCGAGTTTGAATGAGGTTTTCTCATTTGTAATACTTGAGGAAGTCAATTGAACTTGTCCTGTTTTCCCTTTAAGAACATCAATAAATTCATTCTCTTTATCATTAAACAAGGACTTAGGAAGCCCTTCGATAGCTCGATTTAAATCAGCAGCTCCATATAAGAAGTTACTTTTCTTAGCTTTTTTGGCCAAGGTTTTACTCAATGAGTTACCTCCATACCCTAAAGAATGATTCAGAGCAAGATTTTCATTATTTGTGTAGATGAAAAGGTCATTTTCAAAAATAAGATAGAGTGGTGATGAATTCATCATCCCATTCTTAATCACCCATACACCATCACCCAACTCTTTAAAATCGTCTGATATTTTGGTGTTTAACCGCATTAATTTACGAGAGAAGTCTAAGTTGTTGTTTGTAAATCCAAAGGTAAATATTGGCATATCTTCTTCTGCTTCAACCTCCTCTTCAGTGTATTCAAATGTTTCATCGTCGTAATCGAAAACAATTTTTTTTGTTTTCACTTTCTTGATACCATCATAAGTTCCAAACATGCTTCCGTTGTATGAATCAAACAAAGCATCTTGATCGATAAATTCATTAAAGATTTCAAAAACAATCATTGAAGGGACAGCGTTTTGAGAATCCGATTCTTCTAACATTGGCATTATGATATCATATGATTGTTCATAAGCCTCTTGCATGTTCATGTTCATCGTGAAGAACCCTGTATTGTCTTTGTGAATATATTTTAAAACATTCTTGTCAAATTTCGCATCGGACAAGCTTTGGTAAATAGAACCTAATTCACCGTTATAATTTGCTTCTACGACTAGATCGATAGACTCATCATTGATTTCTATGTCACCAAGAATAATGTTATCAGAATAAAGCGTTTCAATTTTACGAAAGACAGATTCAAAGAGATAAGAATGCCCTTTTCTTTGATTAAAACGACCATTGTCAAAGTAAAATATTCCTTCTGAATTATGCGTTAATTGCTCAGCAAATACGGGTGTTGATTTCTTTAAATTGTTCCCTTTGATGAATAAATCACTACTCACTTCAAACAGGTAGTCTTGCATTAAAACAGCCTCAATAGAATCGCGTAATTCGTAATATGTTTTTTTAGTTGGATCTTCATCTGCGATAGGCAGTTCAACATCTTCGACATCATCAACCTTAGGAACGGACTCTTCTTCAAGTACATGAATTTCTTCAACTGCTTGAAGCGTTTCATCTTCTGCAGTCTCTTCAGTTGCGGAATCAATCACATCATCAAGGTCAAAATAATCATACGAGCTCCAATTTGGTTCATTTCCTTGAGCCATCCAAAGAGAATCGGTTACTTTAGATACGATGTCATAATTGGGAGTCACTCGAAACAGAATTCCACTGTTTCCTTTAATTGCTATGTGATTGAAATAAGAGCTGTAAAATTCCACACCTGTAAAATCGCTTAATGCTTGTTCAAAATCATCAAACACCTCGAAAAGTTGATCTTCGTTTTTTACGCCGAAAGTAAATCCTGAAACTTCATACTTTTCCCCTTTTCCAAAGAAAACGTTGAATTTTTGATCAAAATCGATCCCTGAATCTTGTAAGGTTTTATCTTTTGTAGATCCATCAAATAGTTCTTGCTGAATCTCTTCCATGAATTCATATTTGACCAATTCATCGAGTGATATTTTTTCAAGAAGACTAACATTATTTATACTAAACACAGAGACTGCGCTGGCAGGAATTAAATCATCGGATTGCTGAGCGTTAACTTGACATCCAAGTAAGGTTAACAGGGTAAGAGTGAATAACTTCATAGTGATATTTTTTCCTTTTAATCAAAGGGTCTTTATACAAGTCAAAAGTAATGAAAATGTAGGCTATTCAGGAAGTTTTTTTACGTTCTCTTTGATATGTATGATATTGTCGAGTAACTGAGGGTTCTGAATCAATAAATATGGATTCGTACGTACCATTACCGCTTTTTTATTCTTTGAAATTTGTGCTGATTTATTTTCACTTTCAATCACTTCATTTTCAAAACGAGTTATTGAAGTATACACACCTTCTTTCATTAAATCGGTGTCCGCCTTATTAATTTGACTTACTTTTGCAATCGTTATGGGTGGGATAGATCGAATTAAAGAATTATTCTCAAAGATTAACCATTCAAGATCAAGTTCTGGAATAGCCTTTCCCTTATTTTCTTTAATAGCAATAGTCTTTACTGCAGTTTGTAAATTTTGTAAAGAAGAAAATTCACAATTTATTTTGAAAATGAAGTTGGTATAATCACTGGTGAAAATTAAATTTGAAATACCTTCTTGTTCGGCTAATTGAGTCTCTAACTTCTCCAGTTTGGAGGAGATATCTGCGATAGAAGGCACTTTTTTCCCATCAAGGCTATCAAGGGCGAGAATAGAGTTTATTTTGACTTTGCTAGAGCTTAAGTTAATCGTGTATTTGAAACTCCCACTGCCATCGTTATTTACCGTAATATCATCAACGATTTCAATGCACGAAATAAGACTGGTACAAAATAGTAGGATTAAAGAAACGAAAATCAACTTCATAATACTAAAGTATTTAAAATTCTGTATTTCAAGAATGATACCAGGTTTAAAAATGCAAATAATATAAAATATCATCGCCTCTGTTAAGCATTAAATTGATAAAGAGAAAGTAAATAGGCTTCTTAGAATTTCATTTTTTTATAACGCAGATAAATTCATTATTTTCACCACATGAATCGGAAGATCAGTTCGGAAATAGTTATAAAGGGCGCGAAAGAGAATAATCTCAAAGATGTCTCAATTTCTATCCCACACTATAAATTTATTGTAGTAACAGGGATTTCTGGTTCTGGGAAATCGAGTTTGGTTTTTGATATTCTTGCTAAAGAAGGCCAGCGGAGATATTTTGAAACATTACCTTCTTTCGCGAGACAATTTTCAGGTAAATTAAATAGAGCTAACGTAGATTCAATCGAAGGACTTTCTCCAGTTATAGCAATAGGCCAGCAAACATCAGGAATTAATCCCCGCTCGACCGTTGGCACAATCTCTGATTTATATGATTTATTGCGACTATTATTTGCGCGAACAGGTAAAACCACTAAAGCGATTGAGCTTTCACGGTCTTTATTTTCATTTAATTCGGATCACGGGAAGTGTAAACGGTGCAATGGAATAGGAAATGAGGAACAAATTGATCTAAATAAACTCATTGAATTCCCTCAAAAAACGATTAGAGAAGGGGCTTTGGCTCCAACATTGCCTACAGGGTATATTATGTATTCTCAGGTTACGATCGATGTGCTGAATCAAGTTTGTGAGGCCGAAGGGTTCAGTGTGGACATTCCCTGGGTCGAATTGACAGAATCTCAAAAACAAATTATTCTTTTTGGCAGCGAGAAAATCAAAGTTCCATTTGGAAAACACAGCTTGGAGTCGCGTCTAAAATGGACCGGTATTAAAGCTAAACCACGAGAAGAAGGATTTTATAAAGGAATGATTCCAATCATGTCTGATATTCTTCGAAGAGATCGTAATGCGAACATTCTCAAATATGTGCATGCCGTCCAGTGTGAGGAATGTGAAGGAGCTCGACTCAATCAAGATGCATTGAGTGTTTTAGTACATGGACAGAGAATTATTGATTTAACAACATTGGAAATGAATGACCTGAACTCATGGGTCAGGAAGAATGATTGGGATGAAGTTGGTAATGTAATTGCACAAAAGATAGGTGAACAATTAACGTTGTTGGAGGACCTTGGATTGGGTCATCTAAGCTTAAATCGACCAGCAAAGTCCCTTTCTGCTAGTGAAATTCAGCGCATTCGAGTAGCCAATCAAATATTGGTTCCATTGAGCGATGTCTTGTATGTTTTTGATGAACCTTCAATTGGTTTGCATCCTGCCGAGAATAGAAGAATGATTCATCATTTTAAAGAATTAGTTAGTCGTGGAAATACAGTAATTGTTGTTGAACACGATTTGGAAACTATTTCCAACGCAGAACATATTATAGATATTGGCCCTCGAGCTGGAGAGCTTGGAGGAGAAGTTCTATACAACGGAGCATTCTCTTCTTTCCTGGAGAATGAACAACTGAAAGGAATAAGTTTAACCTTCGATGCATTGCATAATTCGATTGAGATTAATTCAAAAAAACCTATTCTTAATAGAGGAACACTAAATTTAAATTCTTGCACCAAGAATAATTTGAAATCTATTCATGTTCATTTTAAATTGGGCGGATTAAATGTTGTTAGTGGTAAATCGGGTTCAGGTAAATCTAGCTTGGTTAAAAACACATT
>TARA_B110000285_G_scaffold85744_1_pt1 | contig 11706 bp, 11 predicted proteins | sample TARA_B110000285 | Tara Oceans TARA_B110000285 (sample SAMEA4397756) | marine metagenome | biome: Polar Biome; feature: [SRF] surface water layer (ENVO:00010504); material: water (ENVO:00002006), including particulate matter (ENVO:01000060) such as... | depth 5 m
AAAGACCTAGTACCATCTATTGGATCAATGCACCATTCATACTCACTGTCAGTTATCAAGCTTTGCTCTTCGCCTATAATCGAATGATTTGAGTATTTTTTAATGATTAAATTATTAATACGCTTTTGAATTGCTAAATCTGCAATTGTAACAGGATCAAATTTTGAACTAGATTTTGAATTAATATCAATGTTTTTTTTATAATATTTTAATGATATTTTTCGAGATTCATCTGCTAACATGTTGCCAAATGACAAAAAATATTTAATATCCATAATTAATTCTAATTTATTAAACTATACATACACTAACTAAAATTAAAGAAATGTTAAGGATAAATGCATGCAATACATAATAATACTAATTATCATGCTCAGCATAAATAGCTTAAAAGCAGAAAATGTTTTTACAGAATCTGATCTTGGAGGAAGAACTCCAATTACAAGCCCTGTTGCAGGCTATGATGCCAATTCAAATAGCTATGTTGATCCTTTTGAAGAAGACAAAGTTCAATTTGAAATTAATGCAAGCAACTTCAAAGACTATAAAGAACATCTTACTGCTGGACAGATAGGTATGTTTGAAGCATATCCAGAAACTTTTGCTATGAAGATATATCCTTCTAGAAGAAGTTGTGCAGTACCGCAGGAAGTTTTAGATTTGACTAAAGAGGGTAACGTTAAAATGATAGCAGAAGGCGAAGGGGTTGAGGGAATAGTAGGTGGAATTCCTTTTCCCAATGCAACTAAACCACTACATCATGTTTGGAATCACATTTTAAGATATAGAGGCGTCGATATTATTGGTGGAGCACCATATTATGTTGTTAATATTGATGGCTCAATAACTAGAGGAGCAGGTGAGGCAATAGCAAAGAATTTTTGGAATCCATATACACAGGATGAAAGTGGCAAGGGCCTTCAAGGGATGCTAATGTCAAAAGTTACTCATCCACCACGTCTTGCTGATGCATCGTTACTGGTAATTGAGTCTTTAAATGGATTTAAAAACCCTAGAAGAGCTTGGGTATATTCTCCTGGAACCAGAAGAGTTAGAAGGGCACCTGATATTGCCTATGATTATCTAGGTTCAGCGTCACAAGGGCTTAGCACTGCAGATTCATTCGATGGCTTTAATGGTGCAAAAGATAGGTACAACTGGTCTGATGTTGGAACTGAATTAAAATTTTTACCTTATAATTCTTATAAATTTTACAATGCAAGTAGAGACAATGTTTTAAATACAAAACACGTAAACCAAGATTTTATGAGATATGAGTTAGTCAAAGTTAATATAGTTAGGGCAGACCTAAGGCCTGATAAAAGACATATATATCCTCATAGAGTAATGTATTTTGATGCAGATAGTCATGGTATGATTTCAGAAGAAGTTTTTGATGGCCAAGAGAAGCTAATGCATTACCGCGAACTTCCTCTTATGAATTTTTATGATGAGCCAGCCTGTTTAGCAATCCACTCTGCAACATACGATGTAACAACTGGCAGATACTTACTAAACAATGTCAGATCAGCTGAAATTAAGAAGATTATATGGAGAAGTGAAATACCCCACAAACTTGACATGTTTACACCCAATGGATTAAAGAGATTTGCTAAATAAAATCGTTGATTTATATGAATATTTAAGAACTTTACTGTCGTATTAAGCTAAATATTAAATAAATATAGATTTTTATAATTTTTTAATATAAAAAACTCATAATTAATCATTAATTATGCAAAATGCGACAAACTCTGATTCCAACATATAATCTTAAAGATAAGACTAATAAAATTGTACCCTGGGATACATCTCAGGTGCAAAAATATACTCAAAAAGATATTAGTAAAACCTCCTTAAGAGCAGCAGAGAGATTAATAGAAAAATCTGAAATAATCCCAGAGCCAATTAGATATCAAGATGTTTTAGATGAAAAGAATTGCTCACTAAAATCTAAAGTACTTAATGAGCAACTTTTAATAGCTAAGAAAAAAAGAAATTTAATATATACAATGCAACTTAGTAAGGTTGATAAGAAGCTATATGTTTTATTGGCAAATGATGGAAGATCAGGAAGAAAGTGGTTTTGGTTAAAAGAGGAAGACTTAACTAGCTCATTTATTGAAAGCTGCTTAGTTGCACTGCTAAGAAATACTGGAAAAAATATTTGTTTTATTCCATCTGGAGGCCTTGTTGAATATTTTAGAATAATAGACCATAAAATGGTTGATCAAATAATAGTCATTTATAAAAAAACAATTGGTACATTTCCATCATCAGCCTATCAAGAATATTTAGTAAAAAAAGATTCTAAAACAAAGCCATCAAGTCGAATATTAAGCACATCTCATTTGGACAACCTTGAAAATGAAAGTATCCATATAATGAGAGAAGTAATAGCTGAGGCTGAAAATCCTGTAATGTTATATTCTATAGGCAAAGATAGTGCAGTAATGTTGCATCTAGCTTTAAAAGCTTTTTATCCCAATGTGCCACCATTTCCATTGCTACATGTTGATACTGGTTGGAAATTTCAAATGATGTATGAATTTAGAGATCAAATTACTGCTAAGACAGGGATGCAACTTATTATTCATAAAAATCAAGATGGATTAGATAATAATATAAACCCATTTGATTCTGGCTCTCAAAAGCATACTGAGATAATGAAAACTGTGGCACTTAAGCAAGTCTTAGACAAAATGAATTATGATGTTGCATTTGGTGGCGCAAGGAGAGATGAAGAAAAGAGTCGTGCCAAAGAAAGAATTTTCTCGTTTCGAGATGAATTTCATAGATGGGATCCTAAAAATCAAAGACCAGAAGTTTGGAATTTATATAATGGTAGAATTAATAAAGGTGAAAGTATTAGGGCTTTCCCTTTATCAAATTGGACTGAATTAGATATATGGGAATATATTTATCGAGAAAATATAGATATTGTTCCTTTATATTTTGCTGCTCCAAGACCAGTGGTAATAAGAAATGAAGGTATTTTATTAGTAGATGACAACAGATTTAAATTTGAAAAGAATGATAAGGTTGAAATCAAAAAAGTACGATTCCGAACACTTGGGTGCTATCCTCTTACTAATGCTATGGAGTCTGAAGCATCAGACCTTTCATCAATTATACTAGAGGTGTTGAATTCACGAGTTAGTGAGCGACAAGGAAGACTTATAGATAATGATGAGTCTGCCTCAATGGAAAAGAAGAAAGTAGAAGGGTATTTTTAATATGTCTTTAAAAAAGAAAATAGCTCCCTTATCAAATAAAGTTTCAGAAATAGGTAAATTTTTACAGAATCAATCGTCTTTAAAAACATTAAGATTTATTACCTGTGGAAGTGTTGATGACGGCAAAAGTACACTTATTGGTAGAATGCTCTATGAAGCACAATTAATTTTTGATGATCAAATCATATCTCTAGAAAATGATTCAAAGAAATCAGGAACACAAGGTGCAGATATTGATTTTGCTTTATTAGTTGATGGACTTGCGGCAGAACGTGAACAAGGAATTACAATTGATGTGGCCTATAGATATTTTGCTACCGATAAGAGAAAATTCATAGTTGCTGATACACCAGGCCATGAACAGTATACAAGAAATATGATAACAGGCGCCTCAACTGCAGATGCTGCCATTATTTTAGTTGATGCACGAAACGGCCTAATGACGCAGACCAAACGTCATTCATATCTATGTTCATTGATGGGAATAAAAAATATTATCCTAGCAATTAATAAAATGGATTTAATCGCGTATAAAAAAAATGACTATCTAAAAATTGTTGAAGAATATAAAAGCTTTGTTTCAGATTTTAACTTTAAGCAAGTAATACCCCTGCCAATCTCTGCACTTAAGGGAGATAATATTGTTGAGATTTCAAATAAAATGAAATGGTATGATGGCAAAACTCTAATTTCATTATTAGAGAACATAAGTATTAGTAAGAAAAAAACTAATGAGCAGCTAAGGCTGCCTATTCAGTGGGTAAATAGATTAGATTCAGAATTTAGAGGTTTTTCTGGAACAATAGTATCAGGCAAACTTAAAAAAGGAGATTTAGTAAGTGTCCTACCTAATGGAAACAAAGCAAAAATTTTAGAAGTAATTGTAAGTGGGAAGAGTGTGCCCTCAGCACAAGTAAATCAAGCAGTAACGTTTACTCTTGATAAGGAAATTGACATTTCTAGGGGCAACATGCTCGTGCCAATTGATCAACCTTGTGAAATTAGCAATCAATTTCAAGTTAAGCTAGTATGGATGAGCGATACAAAAGGACTGTTAGGCAGATCACATTTAATTAAGATTGGCCATCAAACTGCTGGTGCTCAAATTACCAATATTAAACATAAAATAAATGTTAATACGTTTGAAAAATTACCAGGAAATACACTCGAACTTAATGATATTTGTTTAGCGGAAATTAATTTAGATAAATCAATAATATTTGAAAATTATAATACAAATAGAGCCCTTGGTAGCTTTATATTGATTGATCGTGTCACAAATCAAACCTTAGCAGTGGGGATGATTAATTTTTCCCTTAGAAGATCACAAAATATTTATAATCAAAAACTAGATGTTAATAAAAAATCTAGACAAATTTTAAATGGACATAAAAGTAAAGTAATTTGGCTTACAGGCCTCAGCGGCTCTGGAAAATCTACTATAGCGAATGCGCTTGAAACAAGACTTCATGAGCAAGGCAAAAGAACTTATATTCTAGATGGTGACAATATTAGACATGGATTAAGCAAAGACCTAGGTTTTACAGATTCAGATAGAGTAGAAAATATTCGACGAATTGGAGAGGTTGCTAAGCTCATGGTTGATGCTGGTATCATCGTGCTTACAGCATTTATATCTCCCTTTAGAGCAGAACGAGATTTAGCTAGAAGCCTATTAAATGAAGATGAATTCAAGGAAGTATTCATCGATGTTCCATTAAAGATTGCTGAGGAAAGAGATCCTAAGGGGCTATATAAAAAAGCTAGAGAAGGTAAAATTAAAAACTTTACAGGAATAGACAGTGATTACGAAAAACCATTACTGCCAGATTATACCTTTAAAACTGATAAACTTACTGTTAAACAAATTGTTGAAGAGCTCCTTATCAAAGAGTTTAAAGATTGATATAGTTATCTTAATAAATTAAGACTTAATTAATAAGTAAGGGCACGTAGCTCAGTGGTAGAGCATCACGTTGACATCGTGGGGGTTGTTGGTTCGATCCCAACCGTGCCCACCATATTACAAGAATTGATTGAAATTGCTCAGTATTTTGAATAGTAATGAAACTAAAACACAGCTAGTAAATTTTAAAATAATGAAGAATAACAGTTGTTTTTTTTAGCCTGCTACTGTAAAACGACCCTTCAGAGATACTATGAAAAAGCCAAATAAAATCAGAGAAGCTAAGCTAAATAAGATGCGTTCTAGAAAGAACAATATTAGAAAGCAAAAAGTTAAGCTAAAGAGAGCCGAAGAAGCAGCTAATCCAACAACTGCAGAATAGATATATATATGAAAGTAAGAAGTTCACTTAAAAATCTTAAAACAAGAGATAGAAATAATAAACTTGTTAAGCGTAAGGGCGTACTTTTTATAATTAATAAAAAGAATCCTAGAATGAAAGCCCGTCAGGGTTAATAAACAATTTCATGAATATTTTATTGATCTTATCACTATTGATAGGAATTCCATTTGGGTATACCCAATATTCAATTGCTCAAATTGAAAAAAATCATCCACCAGCAGGGCAATTTAAAAAGATAAACAATATAAATATGCATTATCAAATTACGGGTAGCGGTCCCGTTGTAGTTCTTTTACATGCACAGCCAGCCAACCAAGAACAATTCAATAAATTAAAAGAAGTTTTAAGAACTAGTTACACTGTAATTAGCATAGACCGACCAGGCATGGGCTATAGTGAAACACTAGAAGAAAAATCATCTAAAAGACTTAGCTTACAAGCGCAAGTAGTAAGAAATCTTGTTAATGAAATTACAACTGAAAAGCCAATTATAGTTGGCCATTCTTATGGTGGTGGCTTAGCTCTGTCTTACGTTACTCAGTTTGAAGATGAAGTAGCCGGTCTAATAGTTGTAAATACAGCCTCACATGCATGGAAAAAAGGAAAACCATGGTTGCCTTTTAGAATTCTCTCTAACCCAATTTATGGAAAATTATTTGCCAATACTTATGCATCAATATATGGACAAATGACATTAGCTTCTAGCGCAGATTCAAATTTTCCAAATAACAAAGCACCAGATAATTATGCAACTGAAACAAGTGCAGCTTTAACTTTAAGACCTAAAACATTAACTTCTTATGCAACCGATGCTTTAAATTTAAGGATGGCCCTAGAGATGCAACAAACCAGTTACAAGAAAATAAATATTCCTGTAACTATTATGTTAGGGGAAGAAGATAACGTTACGCCTAATAAAGTGCATTCATTCAGACTTCATAATGATATTATTCATTCAAAACTTGTTAAGGTATCGGGAGTTGCACACAGTATTCCAGAGCTAGAACCAGGCTTGATAAAACTAGAAATTGAGAATCTATTAAAATAGAAATAATAATAAATTATTATGATTAATCCAAATTCACCCGAATGGTTTCAAGAGGCATTAGCTGTAGAACCAGAGACTTTTTCAATCGAGGTAGAAGGTGCAAAAATATCTTATTTAGCGTGGGGTAAAAAAGAAAATCCTGGAATTCTATTTGTACATGGTGGCATGGCACATGCGCACTGGTGGAGTTTTATAGCACCTTTTTTTGCAGAGACACACAGAGTTATTGCTATGAACTTAAGTGGCATGGGAGATAGTGAGTGGAGAGAAGATTATGCTTCTGAATTATGGGGCAAAGAAATTGTAGAGGTTGCAAAGCATGAAAAATTAACTAAACCAATTATAGTAGGCCATAGCTTAGGTGGGATGTGTTCAGTTGTTGCAGCATTTCAATTTAAGAAAGATTTATATGGCCTAGTTATTGTTGATACAGCAATTATGCCGCCATCTAAAATTCCTGATAAATTTGATTTTAAAATTAAGGCAAATAAAACATATAAATCAATTGAAGATGCGAAGGCCAGATTTAGACTTGTGCCATCACAAGGCGGTTCTTTAGATTTTATTATGGACTATATTGCTGATAAATCTTTAAAGCAGGTAGAAGATGGGTGGAGTTGGAAGTTTGATCCTAAATACATGAGTATTTTTACCACAGAAGGCTTTAAGGCTAGGCAAGCTATCTTAAGTGACAAGCTGGTTGCACTTGATTGTAGAGTTGCAGTGTTAAGAGGTGAGAAATCAATGCTCTTCCCTGAAAGTGCCGGCAAGTATATGCATGAGCTAACAAATAAAAAGATGCCAATTATAGCTATTCCTGAGGCTCACCACCATATAATGGTAGATCAGCCACTTGCTTTAGTAGCAGCATTAAGAGCTTTAGTCACAGACTGGGATCATTCCGTCCCAGCAAAAGCAGAATAAAAAAATTAAAAAAAATTCTATTAAAACTGGATTTTCTGAATATTATGGCTATTTCTTAATGAGGTTATAATGAATACAGATCAACATAAAAATACATACTCCCTATTTCAAAAAATGGTCTTTAGATCAAGCATATTGATTATCCTTGTTTTAATACTTATGGCTATTTTCTTACTATAATAACAATTTAAATGAAAATTTTTATACCAAAAGAAATAAATGACAAAAGAGTGGCTGCTTCACCTGATACAGTCAAAAAGTTGATTGATATGGGGCACGAGGTTTTCATTGAATCGGATGCTGGAAAAAATTCGAATTTTAATAATGATCACTATATTAATTCTGGAGGGAAGATTTCAAACGAATCTGGTGCTGCAGAAATAATATTAAAGGTGGGAAAGCCAACTTCAGTAGAAATTTCAACCTATAAAGAAGGCTCTATTTTAGTTGCCATGCTTGATCCATATAATAATCGAGATCTAGTAGATGAAATTCGAAATAAAAATATTACAGCTTTTGCTATGGAGTTGATGCCAAGAATTACTAGAGCTCAATCAATGGATGTGCTTTCTTCTCAATCAAACTTAGCAGGTTATAAGGCGGTTATTGAAGCGGCAAATAGCTTTAATAAAGCAATGCCAATGATGATGACAGCAGCTGGAACTATTGCGCCAGCTAAAGTTATGGTTTTTGGTGCGGGTGTTGCAGGGTTACAAGCCATCGCAACTGCAAAACGTTTAGGTGCAGTTGTATCTGCGACGGATGTTAGGTTGGCAGCAAAAGAACAAGTTCAAAGTTTAGGTGGAAAATTTGTCATTATAGATAGTGATGAGCTAAAAGATGCAGAAACAGCTGGAGGCTATGCTAAGGAAATGAGTGAAGACTTTAAAAAACAACAAGCAGAATTAATTGCAAGCACATTAGCAAATCAAGATATTGCTATCTGTACAGCTTTAATTCCAGGTAAAAAAGCGCCAGTTTTAATTACTGAAGAAAATGTCAAATCAATGAAACCGGGCTCGGTAATAATTGATTTAGCAGCACAAAGTGGTGGTAACTGCACATTATCAAAACCAGGTGAAACAGTTGAAGCCCATGGCGTTACAATAATAGGTGCTACCGATTTTGCTTCTGAGATCCCACAAGATGCATCTGCACTATATGCAAAAAATTTACTAAATTTTATGGCAATACTTTTTGATAAAGAAACCAAAGAGCTAAACATTGATTGGGAAGATGAAATCATTGTTAACACAGCACTAACAAAAAAAGGTGCATTTATTCATAAGGAGTTTATTTAATGGAAGCGGCAATTGATCCTAATATTTTTAGACTAACTATTTTTATACTATCAATTTTTGTAGGTTATTATGTTGTTTGGAGCGTAACTCCAGCTTTGCATACACCATTAATGGCAGTAACCAACGCTATTTCATCAGTGATAGTTGTGGGAGGGTTGTATGCCTTAATCTCAAGTTCAGGTGATGCGTGGATTGCAAAAGGCTTTGGTTTTTTTGCAGTTGTGCTGGCATCAGTAAATATTTTTGGTGGTTTTTTGGTTACACAAAGGATGCTTGCAATGTTTAAGAAAAAACCTCAGCCAAAAAAAGAGGGTCAATAAATGTTAATTAATCTTGTTGCTATAGCCTATGTAATTTCAGGTGTTTTATTTATTACAGCTTTAAGAGGTTTGTCTTCACCGGAGACATCAAGAACAGGAAATATCCTTGGCATGACAGGGATGGCAATAGCAATTATTGCGACACTTTTTGCAACTGAAGTTATTCAAGAATTATCAAGTCGATACATAGATGCTGTCCTAGTTTTACTTGCAATTTCTATTGGTGGAATAATTGGTGCTGTTATTGCAAAACGCATTGCGATGACTGATATGCCGCAATTGGTAGCTGCATTTCATAGTTTAGTTGGTCTTGCGGCTGTATGTGTTGCAGTAGCTGCATTTTATGATCCACAGGCTTTTGGAATTTTTGATAGCAATACCAATCATATTCATACGCTTAGTATTGTTGAATTATCTATTGGTGCAGTCATTGGGGCAATTACATTTTCAGGTTCTATTATTGCTTTTGCTAAGCTTCAAGGAATTATGTCTGGTTCACCGATTGTTTTTAAAGGTCAGCATTTACTAAACTTATTAATAGGAATTATTATTATTGCTGGTGTTGTCTATCTTTGCGTACAGCAAGATCAAAATTTATTTTGGACTATTATAGCACTGTCTTTTTTAATTGGATTTTTAATCATTATTCCTATCGGTGGTGCTGATATGCCTGTTGTTGTGTCTATGTTAAACTCATATTCAGGTTGGGCTGCTGCTGGTATTGGGTTTACTTTACAAAATTCAGCTTTAATTATTACGGGTGCACTAGTGGGATCATCGGGAGCTATTCTTTCTTATATAATGTGTGCTGCTATGAACCGATCTTTTATAAGTGTTATATTGGGAGGTTTTGGTGCCGAAGTTAGTGCAGACAGTGGCACGAGCACAAAAGAACAAAGACCAGTTAAAGAAGGTAGTGCAGATGATGCAGCTTTTATTATGAAGAATGCAAGCTCTGTAATTATTGTGCCAGGCTATGGTATGGCTGTAGCACAGGCGCAGCATACCGTTAAAGAAATGACTGATAAATTAAAAGCACTCGGTGTTAAGGTTAGCTTTGCCATTCATCCTGTAGCAGGTCGTATGCCAGGACATATGAATGTCTTATTAGCAGAGGCGAATGTTGGTTATGATGACGTATTTGAATTAGAAGATATTAATTCTGAATTTGCCCAAGCAGATGTTGCTTTTGTTATAGGAGCTAATGACGTCACTAATCCAATAGCAAAGACCGATCCAACAAGTCCAATTTTTGGCATGCCAATATTAGATGTTGAAAAAGCAAATACAGTTTTATTTGTTAAACGAGGCAGAGGCCTTGGTTATGCAGGAGTAGATAATGAACTTTTTTATAGAGACAACACAATGATGCTGTTTTCAGATGCAAAGAAAATGGTAGAGGGAATCGTTAAGTCTTTATAGTGATTAACCGTAGATTTTTTTTCTAGCATTCTTACGAGAACGTCTAATATTTTCAGCTTTTTCTCTTAGCTTTCTTTGACTAGGCTTTTCAAAGTGAGAGCGCATCTTCATTTCTTTAAAGATACCTTCACGTTGCATTTTTTTCTTAAGAATTCGAAGGGCACCTTCGATATTATTATCTTTTACACTTACTTCAACTATGGGACTGCCCTCCTAAGGAACATCTATTAATTAATTGAAGGTTTTGTAACACTGACGTATAAATATGTCTACCTAATTAATATAAATAAATGACTGAAAATATCGATAAAAAGCAACTTCTAGCTGAGTTTATCAACTCTTTAACTGATAATAGTTGGTCAAATCGAAACTATTCAGCTGTAATAAGCGCTAGTAGTAAAAATAAAGCTGAATGGGACAGTAATTTTCCCTTAGGTTTAGAGGATCTTACTAAATTTTTTATAGAAGATTCATTAAGTAATGTGCCCCTCCCCGAAAGAAGTAAATTTTTAGAAATGAAAACCCAAGCTAGATTGGAGTTTATTTTAACTACATATCTAAAACAATTTAATAATAAGGATATTATTATAAAATTAGTTACGTACTTTAAGACTCCAGAATTGATTTTAACATCATCAGGGTCAGTTTATCTTATTTCTAACAAATTCTGGAATTTGATAGAGGATACTTCTATAGACTTTAATTTTTATACCAAACGCTTTATTCTTATGAGCGTTATAACACCAACAATATTATTTTGGACTAAAGATGATTCTGAGGACAATAAAGATACAGAGCAATATATGAAAAAATGTTTTAAGAGATCAATGGGCTTGGGGAAAATTAAAAATAAAATTAAATCTTTTTTTTCAAAAAATACGAACTCTTAACTAATTCATAGAAAAGCATTAGTTTTCCCTGTTTAAGTTCACTCTCTAACCGCTCAGCTGCTAGACTAATACCGTTCATACAGTTTGCAAATATCATTCCTGCAAGTGGAATCATTATGTTCTAAGAAAGGAATGAATAATTTTTTTGAAATATTTTTTTAGCTTATGTGTTACGCCGATATTTAAAATAACTTCTATTTTTTATTATGCTGAGGGCTGATGGAATTAACTCAGTAATATTTACAAGGAATAAAAC
>TARA_B110000285_G_scaffold226441_1_pt1 | contig 11700 bp, 8 predicted proteins | sample TARA_B110000285 | Tara Oceans TARA_B110000285 (sample SAMEA4397756) | marine metagenome | biome: Polar Biome; feature: [SRF] surface water layer (ENVO:00010504); material: water (ENVO:00002006), including particulate matter (ENVO:01000060) such as... | depth 5 m
GTTAGTGATGCCAATTGGTTATCACTTATATTAGCATTAACCATTCCTTTAACTTTATGTGAAGTATTCATTAGACCACTTGCTGAATGCATCTGTGTTCCTACTGGGCCCATTCCTTTTCCTATATCAATCATTTTTACACCAGGTCCACTAAAGATTGTAGAGTCACCATCTGGAATAACACTTATACCTTGCTTCTCTAATAATCCTTTAAGTTCTTCTGGACTTTGTGCGCCGCCTTTTGCAATATTAATTTTATTTTGTATTGTTTTGACATTTGCTGATTGTAAGTCTGCAGGTAAGCCTTTGTTATCAAATGCTAATAACTTTGCTTTGTTCTGCATATCAGTAACCGTACCACCCAGTCCTGCTATTCTGGAACCCTGTGGTGTTATCTTTGGAGTTCGTATTGCAGGAATACTAGAACCTAACGATGCCGCTAATTTACCTGCCGCTCCTGCTTCAAACTTTTTAGACTTTGCTTGAGCAAAATTATTCTGTACTTGGGCTGGACTAGTATACTTAGGTCTGCCGTCGGCACCTATTACACCTTTTTTAAGTCCTGCTGGCGTATTAACATCTGCTGGTCCTCCGCCTCCTATACCGTTACTGTTTAGTGGTAGACTTTGTGATATTGTCTCGTCCGGTACCATATCGTCTTGATTGTCTTTAGAAGGATCTGGTATACCGTGTCCTACAAACGGCTCTGAAGTAACCAATGTACCTACAATAGTTACTATAGATGCTGAATCGCCTTCTCGACGTCCACTAGTTGTAACTGGGCTTTCAGCATCTCTGTCGTATCCAGGCGCACTAGATGGATTGTCTGGATGGGTATCTGTTATGATAGGTGTTGCTGATTCTGCCGGGTCTGCTGTTTCTGCACCAGGGCCGCCACTGTTCATTAATACTTTAGGTGCTTTCTCAACTATGTTGCCGCCGGCTTCTAATACTTGCACACCTGCAGACTTAGTTGTAACTTTACCACCGGAGTCGTTTACTATATCAGATGTTACTTTGTTATATATTGCTGCCCCAGTAGTGTTATATATTGAGCCTGCAGAATTAAAATGCTGTTCACCTTCTACTGTGGTAGTAAATAAATTTGAATTAGATACAATATGTGTGTCTGCTTTTGATTCTAGTGTTACCATACCACCAGCACCTTCGCCTTCGCCAACATAAGCTGCACCATCGTGGTCTTTGGCGGCTTTAATATTTACATTTTGTCCTGCTTCAATATTTACATTGTTATCTGCTCGTAAATTAAAATTACGTTTTGTTCGCATGTTAATATCGTTTTCTGCATACATAAACACTTCACCGGAACTAGCAAACTCCATCCAAACATTTCCGTCTCTGTTTATCAAGTATACCATACCACTAGTATCATCTAGTAATAGTTGACTACCTTGTGCTGAACGTATTCTAATTTGTCTTGAACCTAAGTTATCGTCAAGTGTGATACTGTGTCCACCTAAACGATTATTGAATTCTAATGGGTCTCTTGGACCAGGAGTTAGTAAACCAAATACTTCACTAGGTGATTCTCTTCTTGCACTAGACGATCCTGCTCCTCTAATTGGATCGAGAGCCAAGCCTTGTTTAACTATTGCTTCCGATAACGTATGCTGTATAGGTCTAAAGGTATCGTTATGATTAATATCTTCTGTTCTTTTATTCTTTTCTACTGTAGGCAACTTTAAGCCCGGTGCTTGATATGTTTTGCCGCCTGCATTACCAGGAAGACTGTAATTAAGTTTGTCAGCAAATAAACAACTTAGTACCATAGGGTACTTTGTGTTACCGTCGCCAAAAGCTATTAACACTAAGTTACCATTATCTGGAACCGGCGCCCATAACCCGTAACTGCTCATCGACTGTTTTGGATTTTTTATTTCTTGACCTACAGCTCTAGGATCTGTACTTCCTGCAAACGGACTTGTCCATACTGCATCAAAGTATCCTGCTGTTGAGTTTTTGTCTTTACTAATTGCAGGAATAAAAACACGCACCCTGCCTGTTCTGCTTATATCTTTTGTCGACACTATCTCTGCAAGATATATGCCAAATACAGCACTTCTACTTTCGTTCTTTTTACCTACATTGCTTTTTTTGCTTGTTGTATTTTGATTGGATTTAATAGCCATTATGCATCGCCCTCAACTGCTTTTTCTTGTTTCTTTAAGTCTAAAGCTGTTTGCTTGTTCATTGTTAAGTCCGTTGTAAACTCGCCGCCTGAGAATGTACTCCTCATATTGAACAGCTGGTACACTCCGCTGATAAAATATGATGTACCCATTTTGCTCCAATACCCACTGTTCGAATCTTCATCTTCAACATTAAAGTCAAACAGTCTAGGTGTTTGTAGATCAAATAATATATAATTCTCATCGCCGGTTAGTCTAAGTCCGGAAGCATCTGTTTGGCTTTCGGCTATTTCTTTTCCTGTTAGTTCTGACCAGTTATCACCAGATGGTACACCTAAGTACCATGGGTCACCTTTAATTTCTATATCTAAATTTACAAGAAAATCAGGTATTGCATGCTGTTGCATTAAGTAACCAAATATTGTGTTTCTCGGTGTGCCGTTATATGTTGCATCTTCTGCTGGATTAGGAACTGACTGAACCAATATTGATTCTTTTGGGCCGCTTGCATCATCATCGGGTTCTTTTGGCCTTAATGATTCTGCTAATGCCTGCGTTGCTGTGAGTGCTGCGGACTGGGCTAATCTGTCGCTAACACTGCCTATTATATCTGCTGAGTATGTGTTGCCACTAACAGCAGGGGCATAGCCTGAGGTGTTAGGATTTTTATTATTATCACTAGTGGTAATTGTTCTGTTAGCATTTATCTGTGCGTTTCGTAGTGCTTCAGCAGTGCCTTTTCGTTTGAGTGTTTCTTTTAGAACTCTAGCATTTTCACCTTTTCTATTTTGTAAAGCATCTTTAGTTTGGGCTGGCGTAAACTTCAGTAAAGTTGCCAGCGATGTAATGTCACTTTCTCTGCCCGGAGTTTTTTGATCAAAAAGTTTGTCTATTGCAGCATCTTGATCTTTTCCTTTTGCAGTTTTAACTGCTTCCGCAGCAAGAGTTTGTCCTGTTAAATCTTCATTAGGTGATGCACTATTACTAATAGTCTTAGCAAGTACTGTACCAAAGTCCCCACTTACACCGCCTGCTGGCGCAGCTAGGATAGCAATACCCGTATCGTACTTAATAGTACATTGTTTAATTTGATCGTTTAATCCGGTGTACAAATAATGATACGCTTTGTATATTGCTAGTCCGTCTATTCTAGCTCTTACATCGTTGCTAGTTAAATCTGAATTTTCATTTGTTTTTGCTTGTACAGTATTTTTTGCTGTCTTAAATATAGTTGGCTTGTAAACTGTTTTCTTAGCATACGCATTACGTCTATAATCAAACCCAAGATATTCTACGTGGCCGTTAATTTTAAACCAATCGATATGTGGTTGATCTTTTCTAACTTCGTCATCGCCTGGGTTTTCTGCTTTTACTGCTCTGGTAGCTCTAGAAAAGAATTCCTCGTTCATAGATAACAGTGTGGCAATATATCGTTCAATTGATACATCTTCCCTAACTGTTACTTTATTTTCAGATACAACAATCTCAAGGCCACCTTCGTCCTTTGCACTATCTCTTAATATGTCTTCGTATTCGTCTTCTGTCTTGCCTTCTAACTCAGGATTCATAATCCTGTTAATCTCTTCTGCCTGGGCATCATCTGTATTTGTTAGTTTTGTATCTTTTAATGCATACGGTCCAGCAGTAAAACCAGATAAGTCAATATCTATCTCATCTTGTATTTGATAACTGTTATAGTTTGTTACATTGTGTTCGTTAATTTTTGCTATTAGATCTGCAACGTGTTCTTCAATCGTAGTACCAATTGATTCTAGTTTCTTAGGCATCTTAAACGAACTGTCAATAAATGATCGTTTTTCGCCTGGTACACATTCAAATGCATAAGTGCTTCCTATGTCGTCTATCTCTAACGATACCTTTCCTATGATTAGTTCGTATCTATATGGGCCTGCCGCATAAATTGCTTCGCCGCCTTCGTCTTCGTCCTTGGCTGCTTCTATATCGCCGTTGTATCCTTTAAACACAATTTCTAAAAACATAGGAATGTCATTTGCACCAAGTGGACAACCAAGTAGCACTTTGGCTGCTATGATCTGATCCATGAAGTCAGCTGCACCGGGCTGTATAATATCAAAGTTTATGTTTGAAGTAATTACGCCGCCGCCTGGCCCAGTAGTTGAAACAATTTCTAAGTTATCAATCTGTGCGCCTGTTACACCTGTTTGTGCAAGTATTACTGTTTCTGATGGATTTGCTACAAATGAATTTTGTAGGTAGCCGCCTTGGCCGCTTGCATTCTTAACATTCGATGGCTTGTCTTCTCTAGCATCTGTTGGCCCAGTTCCTGAGCCGTTCACTGACGATGGCTGAGCGCCAACAGGTGATGCTACTGGAGGTATCATGTATAATTTTAAATTGTATTGATATCCGTCGACTTGGTCTAAAATGTTACCAATAACATTTTTCTTCAAAAACGGTTCATACTGTTCTGCTGCTACTAAAGCCATTATTTTCCTGCTAGTGTTTCTGCTGTGTTTTTACTAGGTAAGTAAATTTCTAATCCTGCTACTGCATCTCTAGATGGATCTTTTAATATGTCTAGATTTCTTAATGCAATTATCCACCACAGCCTAGATGATCCATATTCGTCGTGGGCAAGTAAGTCTAATCTGTTAGCATACTTTGCTTCAATAATATAAGTTTCGTCTGAAATTAAAGTAGGAACACTAGGTAAGTTATTAACATCTAGAAAGGTATCAAACACACCAGTGTTTCTTAAAAAACTATCGCCTCTATGAAAGTTAGCCATTATACAAATCCGTCTTTGTAGTTTTTACCTGTTGTAAAGGCTTGGAGATCAAATCTCTTACGCAATTTATGAGGTGTATAACTTGGTTGTAGGTTGAGCTGTAAGTTAACCATTGTAGGAACATACGTTGTCTCGCCTTGATCAACTCCAGTGTGTACTGGAACATAGTCTACATCTGCAGGATAACTGATACTGTATGATGTTAGCACTACTGGTACTTTGTTAAAACCATGATGACCTAAGTATTCAAACAATAGCACCGGAGGCGGAGTACCGTAGTATCCACTTGCTACAGCTGCATCTCCACCAAATGACTTAGTTGCTACTTTACAGAAATGCATTACAGCTAATAAGTATTTTGCTTCTGCAATTGTGTTTGCACTAAAGTCTGCTGTTACTGGAATAGCAGGTGGCATTGTATTCTTGTATGTCATTATAGGATAGTTCTGACCGTGGAAGTCAGTTTGATTATAATTAACCTGGGCACTTACTAACATGTCTGGAGTATACTGCCAAACTAAACCGCCTGCATCATGCAATGGCTTTAGTAAGTAATCAACATTGGGCCTAACAGGTCCGGCCTTTCCTGTAAGTGACGGGTCATCGCCCTTCCAAAATAAATCTTTGCCGCCATTCTTTGGACGCAGTCTTGCTCGCCAATCAAAATCTGTTTGTATGCCGGGTTGTTTGCCACCTTTTTCGGCCGCAAACCGAGATACGTTATTTAAATCTGCTGCTAACGTAGATAGATACTGTTGCCTGCTGAATTCACCACCAGCTAATGTTGCTAATTTAGAGGCTGCTTTTCCACTGTTTGACATAATGTTCTCCTATGCTAGTATTTACCTGATTCGATATATACCACTATAATTGCTGAAACTGGCCAAAAGTGGGTAAATAATACTTGACTTTCCTACTATCCAATGTATAATAATGTATAAACTTAGAGGTACAACAACAAATGATAAAGAAACCAGCACCAGTTAATTACTTAAACAACAAAGATATACTCAAAGAGATAAATGCAAGTAAACTTACTTATTGCCAAATATCAGATGAAAAGTATAGCAACTATGACATAATTGTAAATAATATAGCTGATATCAACGATACTATTATTACAGAGGCAAGATTAAATAAATCAAATAAATTGCAAAGTGAGGCGTATGCAGTAGCAATGTCTACACACGATAGGGCAGATTACAAGAACAAGCCTAAGCAAAAAGAGTTTGCAGTAGACCCAGACTCGTTTGACCTAGACGAATTAATTTTCCGTGTTATGAACATGGACCACATACCTTTACAGCCTGGGAGAAAAAAGAATCCTAAGACTGAAGCAGATACAAAGGCTAAAGTAAACTTCCCAGCATTTAAGCACTACGCATACCAAGGCGACAATCTAGTCGAAGTTGTTCGTAGTCATTGGCTAGGCAGTATTAGTAACGGTGAGTTCAGTGTTGACCACGGCAGGATTACAAATAAATTAGGTACTATGTTTTTAAAACTAGTAGAAAGATATTCGCACAGAGCTAACTGGCGTGGTTATACTTATGTAGACGAAATGCGTGGACAAGCATTAGTGCAATTATCTCAAATTGGATTACAGTTTAACGAATCCAAGTCAGATAATCCATTTGCTTACTACACCGCAGTTGTTAATAACAGTTTCACAAGAGTATTAAACATTGAGAAACGCAATCAAACTATCAGAGATGATATTTTAATTGATCAAGGTCACATGCCTAGTTTCAGTAGACAGATTAAACATGAAGAAGAAATACGAAACCTACGAGAAGCCGCAGAAGCTGCTGCAGAACAAGAAAATAACCCAGAGTAGTTTTATATGAGTCAGTTGTTTAAAACAGCAGCCTGTTTTACGGATATCCATTATGGATTAAAGCAAAACAGTCGCTTACATTTAGAAGATTGTGCTAGATACATAGATTGGTTTATTGCAGAAGCAAAAGCAAGGAATGCAGAAACATGTATTTTCCTTGGCGATTGGATGCATCACAGATCAAGTATTAATGTTGCAACCATGAACGCAACTGTTCGTGATCTCAAAAAGTTAAATGATAACTTCGAAACAGTATATTTCATAACAGGCAATCACGATCTCTATTACAGAGACAAACGTGATATGAACAGTATTGAATTTGCTCGTGACTTATCTAACTTTGTTATGGTAGACGACATGTATGAAAAAGACGATGTTGCTATTGTTCCATGGTTAGTAGGAGACGATTACAAAACTGTTGCAAAGATGAAGTGCAAGTATATGTTTGGTCACTTTGAATTACCTTACTTTAAAATGAATGCAATGGTAGAGATGCCAGACCATGGAGGCATTAATGATAAAATGCTTAGTGGACCAGAATATGTATTTAGTGGGCACTTTCACAAAAGACAATTTAAAAATAACATACATTACTTAGGTAATGCGTTCCCACATAACTATGCAGATGCACAAGATGACGAACGTGGTGCTATGTTCCTTACATGGGACGAAGAGCCTATATATGTAAACTGGAGCGAGTGCCCTAAGTACAGAGTGTTTAGTCTTAAACAATTGTTAGACAATCATGCAAATTTACTTGACAGTTATACCTATGCTCGTGTAAAATTAGATATCAGTATATCATATGAAGAAGCAACTTTTATTAAAGAAAAATTTGCTGAACAATATAATGTAAGAGAGTTACAACTTATTCCTATCAAAGAAGAAGAGCAGGAATTTGAAGGTAGCGAAATAAAGTTTGAGAGTGTTGATCAGATCGTGTTGCAACAATTGGACACAATCGAGTCAAACACAATTGAAAGAGATAAACTAATCAACATATATAACGAGTTAGAAATTTAATATGCTAAAGATTAAAAATGTATCAGCCCGTAACTTTATGAGTGTAGGCAACAATACCCAAGCGGTAAATTTTGACAACTGTCAACTAACACTAGTACTAGGTCACAACTTAGATATGGGTGGTGACGGCAGCAGGAATGGTACAGGCAAGACTACTATTATTAATGCATTAAGTTATGCATTGTATGGAGAGGCACTTACTAACATTCGTCGTGATAACTTAATCAACAAAACAAATGCCAAAGGCATGATGACCACAGTAGAGTTTGAGTCTAAAGGTATTGATTATCGTATCGAACGTGGACGTAGGCCTAACGTACTAAAGTTCTTAGTCAATGGTGAGAATACTGTAAGCGAAGAACAACAAGGCGACAGTAGAGAAACACAAAAAGAGATTGAGAAAATAATCGGTTTTCCGCATAATATGTTTAAGCACTTGGTTGCACTAAACACATACAGCGAGCCATTCCTTAGTATGAAAACAAATGATCAACGAGACATGATTGAGCAGTTGTTAGGTATTACTGATCTAAGTTTAAAAGCTGAACAGCTCAAAGAGAAAACTAAACGTTCCAAAGATGATATTAAAGAAGAAGAATTAAGAATACAGGCTGTTCAAACTAGCAACCAACGTATAGAAAAAAATATTGCTGAAATTGAGAGTCGCAAGAAAGCATGGGACGGTAGTCACAATACTAAAGTAAAAGATTTAGAAACAGCAATTACTACATTAGGCGAGCTTGATGTTGATACTGAAATTGCATCGCACAAACAAAACGTTGAAGCCAAAGCTCAACAGGACCTTGTTGCAACTATTACTAAAGAAGTAAAAAGTTTAACAACAAGTTACACTCGCAGTAAAGGTAGATTAGTAGAGCACGAAGCAAACTTGCTAAAGGCTTTAGAGGGTGTATGTCCTACATGTGAGCAAGGTACAGCACATTTAAGCACACACGAAGTGTATACCAAAGAGTTAGAGGGCAAGATAGTAGAAGAGAAAGAATACACTTCTACTAGCGAAGGTAAACTAACCGAACTATCAGAAGCACTTGAAGACATTGTTGTTCCTGTAACACTAACTACATTTTATAAAAGTGTAGAAGAAGCATACGAACATAAACACAATTTAGAATCACTTGCACAGCAATACCAAACTAAGCAAGATGAAGAGAATCCTTACATTGATCAAATAGACTTGCTCAGAGACACAGGTTTACAAGAAGTAAGTTTTGACTTAATAAACGATCTTACACACTTAAAAGACCATCAGGAGTTCTTGTACAAGCTATTGACCAGCAAGGATAGTTTTATTCGTAAAAAAATTATTGATCAGAACATTGCATACTTGAATCATAGGTTAGCATGGTACTTAGACAAGTTAGGTTTACCGCATGATGTAAAATTTGCGAACGATCTAAACGTTGAAATAACAGAGTACGGTAGAGACTTAGACTTTGATAATCTAAGTAGAGGCGAACGCAATCGACTTATTTTAGGCTTATCTTGGGCATTCAGAGACATGTATGAGAGTTTAAATGCGCCTATGAACTTAATGTGCATAGACGAACTAATAGACTCAGGTATGGACACAATGGGTGTAGAGAACGCACTAGCTATCCTTAAGAAGATGAATAGGGAACAAGGTAAGAACATTTTCCTTATTTCACACAAAGAAGAACTCGTAGGTCGTGTTAATAATGTACTAACAGTTGTCAAAGAAGGCGGCTTTACTGCATATAATACGGACACGGAATATGTGGATTGACATACACTTAGGTCGTGATGCAGAGTACACACTCACATACGAACTATTTGATAACCGTGTTGCTGAAGTAATTTGGAACAACTACAAAGATAACAATTACGAGTTTGTAAGTCGTACTCAGTTTTATAACTGGGGCGAAACAATAGCAGAAGTACAAGCAAACTTAGATCACAGTATAGAAAACATCAAACGCATCAAGCCTGAAATATTCACAGGCAGTGATGATCTAAATAGACTACACGAAAACTTTCCAGATCATGTACACTCGGAGACAGGAGAGTTGCGAGAGTGGCTTAGTATGTTTAACTATCACTTGCATCATTTAGAAGATATAACAGGCAATAAAAATAGACGCTTCTTAATTAGTACAGCAACTGGCGAGCCTGCACCGCAACCACTAGAGGACAATGATTACGAATTGTTCTCACCTACTAGACTAGATAATCATTTGTACATGAACTACCCACATGTAGGTAAACACATAATGGAAATATGCTACGACAATGATGTAGATGTTCCGCAAGAACATATAATTCCTACCAGTATAATTAAAAGCGATTTACTTGCATGGTTTGCACCGGATCAGTGTGTTGATGCAAAAGCAGTTACAAAACATGTAAAGCGTTGGTGTATGCAAGTTGCACACAAACTGCCACACCCAATCGACGACTTAAAGTTAGCAATAGGACATATTACGTTAGGTAAACTTACACAAAAACCTGACTTAGAAAAGATTAGCCGGTATAAGTTCGTGCATGGCATTAGCAGTAGATAACTATGTACTATGTCGCAATGGACTTTTCAAAACAAAAAACTAGATGTGCTACCTGAGGGTTGCGAAGCATTCGTATACTTAATCACAAACACAACTAATGACAAAAAGTACATAGGCAAAAAGTTAGCAAAATTTAAAACAACTAAGCCTCCACTTAAAGGCAAGAAGAACAAGCGTCGTGGAACTAAAGAAAGTGACTGGCGCACTTATTGGGGTAGTTCAGATAATCTCCAAGCAGATGTTTTAGAGTTAGGTGAAGATAAATTTACAAGAGAGATATTGCATATATGCCCAAGTCGTGGCGTTGCAAGTTACTTAGAAGCGGAAGAACAATTTAATCGCAAAGTTCTCTTGACAGACGAGTATTATAATGGTATAATAAACGTCAGAGTAGGAGGTTCACAAATCCTCCGAGAAGCTTTAAAATAGATATAACTATATATCGAACACGGCACATATAGACACCAAGTCATACACGCAGACACAAAGTCAAACACATAAGGCACTACACCGCCCCGACAGGGCCATAAACTGTCACCCTTGACAATCCGGCAATGCAATGCACCCGGTGCGAGATACTGGGTTGTAGTCGTAAAGATGCAAACAACGATATGGCATTAAAACGATGCAGGCAATGGGAAAAAGCAACCTGCAAATTTGTATAACTAAACTATTCAAGGTTATATAAGTTTCCGTGAGGTACCGCAAGGTACAGTGACGGTAGTGTATGGGGACAGAAGGCTCACCGGTTCCTAGTAGCACCCGAGTAATAGTGACGAAGCTCATCTTGATGACGACCATCAGATCCCTTTTTTTATATTCACCTGGCAACAGGTGAATTATGACTCCACTTTCTTGATAACGTTTAATAGTTCTTCTCTAATAAATATATCTTACAAATGAATGAGTTTCATGAAATGAAACGATTGAATGTAGTAAGGTAAGACACGAAGTGTCTATATACTGTTATAGATGCAACAAATTGTAACAAACGCATATAAACTGCTCTAGAACTTATTGTAATAGGTTAAATACTATACAGTTCCAGGAGATATATAAATGAAATATATTACAGCAGCACTAGTAGCTTTATTCCCACTTATCCTATCAGCACAAACATACACTAACGAAGTAGCAACTATCATCAACGATAATTGTGTAGTGTGTCACCGTTCTGGAGGCATAGGACCAATGAGTTTCGAGACATACGAGCAAGTACGTCCATGGGCTCCATTAATATCACTTAAAGTAATGAAAAGAGAAATGCCACCTTATGCATACGATCACGGCATAGGCATACAGGACTTGCAAGGTGATTGGCGTTTATCGCAAAAAGATATAGACACAGTAGTCGAGTGGGTAGATACCGGAGCAAGGTAT
>TARA_B110000285_G_scaffold33236_1_pt1 | contig 11697 bp, 5 predicted proteins | sample TARA_B110000285 | Tara Oceans TARA_B110000285 (sample SAMEA4397756) | marine metagenome | biome: Polar Biome; feature: [SRF] surface water layer (ENVO:00010504); material: water (ENVO:00002006), including particulate matter (ENVO:01000060) such as... | depth 5 m
TTATTATAAATATATTATTTTATTACTACTATAGTACCATCAAAGTTGTTTATGAAGGTAATATCTATTGAGTTTACTCCTGTTGATGTTATTGAGGATGGTATCTCTTGTGATAGTGATACCTGTTCGTATGCTTGTACTATAGGAAAGTTTTCGTTTAAGTTATGTGTTATAGTATAACTTGTTGTACCTGTTACTGCTTCTCTATATGAGTTGTTAGTACTACTACCACCACCTAAAACGTATGATGCTGTTAGAGCATATGATGATGTTTGAGAGTAGGATGAACTTACTTCATATGTAATTTCATGTGAGGATGATATAGCATAAGAAGCTGTTAGAGCGTATGATGATGATATAGAGGTTGTTGAACTAGCAACACCCTTACCATCTGTTACTATTACATAACCACTTACGTTTGCTGCAAAGGTTATTTGAGCATTGTTAACATTAGTCAGCGTAACACTTTGTGGTATTACTAGTTGTGGTAATGACCCTCCTGTTGTTTCATAAACTGCTACTATAACATCTTCTGATCCTATATTATGATTTACAGTTATACTATTAACATTAGTAAAGTTTTCTCTATAAGCATCAGCCATCTTAACATACGATGCTGTTGTAGCAAAAGAAGCTGATTCAATAAAACCATCTAAGTATGATGCTGTTATGGCATGTGAAGATGTTGTGGCATATGAAGCTGATTCAATAAATCCTTCTAAATATGAAGATGTTAATGAATACGATGATGTTAAGGCAAATGAAGCGGATTCAATAAAACCATCTATATATGAAGCTGTTACAGCATGTGAAGATGTTGTAGCGTATGAAGCTGATTCAATAAATCCTTCTAAATATGAAGCTGTTAATGCGTATGATGAGGTTACTGAATTACCACTACCGTTTAGAGCATATGATGCTGTAAGGGCATATGATGATGAAACAATATTAGTTAATTGACTTCCATCTCCTTGAAATGAACCACTAAATGATCCTGAATTACTTGAAGATGATCCTGAAACTGGGTATATTTTGTCCCAGTTAGAGTTATTGGTGGGGTCAGATGTATTTGTTAAAACATATATTTCATTTGTATCTTGTTGGTAAACAAGTAAACCTTCATATACGTTTGCTGCTGAAAATAATAAACGTGCTGTTTGGTTAGCTACGCTTATTCTTGAATCAACTGCTTCGTTGTTTGTTATCTGAAACCCTCCAGGTAATATAATTGCCATCTGCTATATTTTATGTTAAGTTATAGGTTATACTAGCACCACTACCACCAGCTTGTAATACATTTGTTCTATACACTGTATAATCTCCTACTGTTGATTTTGTAAATTGACCTATCACTCCAAATCCACTTGTTGAAATACCAGTTAAATCACTGCTATTACCATCATAAATAATGTATTGATATTTATCTCCACTCCAAGTTATAGTTAATGTATCTCCTGAAGGGTTTGTATTTCCTTTATCTATTGTTCCTATAGTTCCCCCTAATCCTGTATCCCATACTGCTAAATCTTCAAGTTCTGTTTGTGTAAATGATGTAGCAGTAGATGCTCCGTATCTTACACTACGTATTTTACTAAATGTTGTAGTAGCAGTTCTACTAGTTGATAATTGAGGGTTATTATCACCTGTTGGTGATTGATATGCTGTTACTGATTGAATAGATATACTAGTTGAACCTGCTCCAGTAAATGATATTGGACTACTAGGTGGTGTGTTTGTTATTGATACTTGATCCCACCCATTTGAAGCTCCATAGTTAGTAGTAAAAGCTATATTACCTGAAGCACCTTGTTCAAATTGGTTATTAGTGTCTCCTAATTGAACTGTTACTGTATCTGATATAGATGGTAATCCAGGACTACTTTTACTTAAATTACTAGTTAGATTTTGTGATAATTTAACTTCTGAACCATCTAACGGACTGGAACCAGTATAGATTAGAGTATATGATTGGGAACCAGCTGTTGATTGGGGAAGAGTTAAATTAGTAATACCAGCTGTAGTTGTAGTATCTAAAACTGTATTTCCTTGTAATATAGAAGCTTCTACAAATGTGTACCCACCATTATCCCAATTACCTATAGTATTATAAGAATCTGATACTTGATTAAATCGGTCTGTAAGGAATCCACTATTAAAGAAGCTTGAAATAGAAGGTATTACTGGTGTACCAAATGTTAGTGTTAATTTAGAATCTTGAAATGTTACACCTACATTATCATCAAAATCATTAATTTTTATTTCGTTTAAGCCTGTTATCACACCTGAACCTGAGTCATATCTTATTGAAGATGTTGCTGCATATTCAGCGTATGATGCGGATTCAATAAAACCATCTAAATATGATGCTGTTAAAGCATGTGATGAAGTTGTAGCATATGAAGCGGATTCAACGAATCCTTCTAAATATGAAGCTGTTAATGCATACGATGAGGTTACTGAATTACCACTTCCATTTAAAGCATACGATGCTGTTAAGGCGTATGATGATGATTCAATAAAACCATCTAAATATGATGCTGTTAAAGCATATGATGATGTTTTTATACTATCGAACCCATAAGGACCATCTACGTTTGAAGATGAAATATATGATGCTGTTGATGCTATTGAAGAAGTTATGTTAGTTAGTTGACTACCATCTCCTACAAATGATCCACTAAACGAACCACTACCAACTACTTCAATTAAAGTTGAACTTGAGATAATAGTATCTGTAATAGTTGAACTTGAAATAACAGTATCGGTAATTGTTGAACCTGAAATTACGGACCCAGATCCAATAGTACCACCATTACTAATATTTTGAGCGGTTACAGCATGTGAGGATGTTAACGCGTAAGATGATGATTCAATAAAACCATCTAAATATGACGCTGTTAAAGCGTATGATGCTGTATTTATGTTGGTTAGTTGACTTCCATCTCCTTGATACGAGCCTGTAAACGAACCACTAATGGATTCTCCAAAAGTACTTCCTGATAAGTATATTGACCCCGGTTGTGATGCTTCTTCTAATTGAGTAAAAGTAATAATCCCATTAGCATTAGATAATGTAGGAGCATTAGTATAATCATATCCAGAAGCAGGAGCTATATATATTCCAGGAGATGGTGATGTTATAAGGTTTTGTAATTCAACCTCAACTGTACCTACAGTGTCTGTAATTCTTATTCTTTTACCAAAAGTAAATGTTGAAAAATTACCATTAGTGTAAAAAGAGGTTGGGGTATTTAATGCTTGGAAATTGTAAGTCGAACTTGGTGGTACTGATAAAGTACCAGTGGTTGTTATGGAGGTTGGTAAGAATGTAGTTGATCCTGTTCGAATTGATATAGGTGAATCTACAAATGTAGTAGCATCACTTCTAACTGGTAATACATTATCAGTTGGGTTAATAGTTACCCCACCCCCACTTCCACCATTCAGAGCGTATGATGCTGTTAAAGCATATGATGCTGTAAGTTGGTTAACTATTGAAGGTGTAACTGTTATACTACCTGAGTGGATGTCTATTGACCCAGATACGGTTAAATTACCCGCTACTGTTGCAAAATCAGTTTGTACAGATGTTCCAATTAAAGTTATAGCACCAGATGTAGTGTATGTTTCTACTACCGATGTAGTAAATGTTACAAGGTCTGTGGATGTAGAGGCAACAATCAATGTTTCTGTAGTAGCTCCTTGTATTAGTGTAACTGAGGTTCCATCAGCAAGTGAAGAAAAATCTCTACCCCCACTATTGATAGTAGTACCACTATTCTGAAAAATCCATGCACTACCGTTTAATACAATAGGGGGTGGAGTGGATCCTCCTATTACCCCAGTTGATATTAGTGAATCCCCAACTCCGTCTGATGAAGTATCAAACACTGGAATGGTTCCTATTGTTCCAGACACACCACCACCACCTCCACCATTTAAAGCGTATGATGCTGTTAAAGAGTATGAAGAAGATTGAGCGAATGATGAACTTATTTCATGAGTAATTTCATGTGAAGATGATATAGCATATGATGCTGTTAGAGCGTATGATGCTGTATCTATATTGGTTAGTTGACTACCATCTCCTACAAAGGATCCACTAAAAGAACCACTACCAATCACTTCAACTAAAGTTGAACTTGATATAATGGTGTCTGTAATAGTTGAACTTGATATAATGGTATCGGTAACGGTAGAACCTGTAATAGTAGTATTGGTAACCGTTGAACTCGATATAATGGTATCTATAACCGTTGAACTTGTAATAATGGTATCAGTAATAGTTGAGTCTATAATTATAGACCCAGACCCAATAGTACCACCATTACTAATATTTTGAGCGGTTATAGCATGTGATGAAGTTGCGGCATAAGATGCCGATTCAATTGAACCTACTAAATATGAGGCTGTGAGAGCATATGATGAAGAGAGGATATTAGTTAATTTACTACCATCTCCTTGGAATGAACCGCTAAATGAACCACTATTATTTCCAGAAGGCCCTACATTAGGGAAAAACTGATCAAATGTACTCATATTGTTTATTTGTTTTTATTCTATTATAAATATTATCCCTCCATCCTATGGTGTAAACATTTTTACTTTTTGTTTTATTAGTTATATTATAGTGTAATAATATAAGAATTCTATTTATAGAATCCAAATTATTTTATGGTATAGGAGCAGCGTTTTTGTAGGGGTGGGCATTAGGTAAATTTCCCTGTAGCCCCCATTTCCAAGCTAAATACCCTTCGTCTTTATCTGAATATTCATGCCAGTCTGTTGAATTTGGACCTGATGAATTTTTGTATAACATCAACTCCCCAAATCTACCTTTTTGATCATAATTTTTACCTCTATTGGTCATTATCCGCAACTTTTGAGAGGATGTGAGGGTATTTAAATAACTAGTTGATTGACTAGAATTTACATCTCCATTTATCTTTATATCAATGCTTTGTAAATTTGTTTTATTAAATAGAATAGTTACTATTATCCATTGATTTTCTCTATTAGTAGAAAATGAACCTAAAGATCCATTTGCGGCAACACCATTTCCTAAATCTATTTCACCTCTCCATTGATTTGACATTTGGGCAGAAATGTCATAATCACGAGTGCCCTTCATACTCCATATAGAATCTTTAACATTACTTACATATTGGGGATAAAATAACCCAACAGCATAATGATTACCTATTGGGCTTACCAATACATCTGTAGAATTATTGTATAAAGCATTAATTCCACTAAAATATAGGGTATTTAAGTTATTTTGTTGGGAACCTAATTGAATAGTACTTCCTATAGCACCTAAATCATCACCATATATATCTTGAGATTCAAGTCCGACAATTGCTCCTCCTGAATTTATGTGACTAGACATATCACTTGCATCATACCATCCTGCTAATGATGGATTATTAGATGGTAACCATGTCGGTGGTGGAGTTGGTGATGTAGGTGGCCCTCCCAAATATGCCTGTGGTGTAAATATAGACATATTAAGAGAAGTTTTTTAACCCAGTTGCATACCAATTATTACCATCCCAAGTTATAAATGTAAATACATCTTCATCACTTCCTCCAGTTGAAATGGAACTATCAAACCCATCTGGAAATTTAATATTTGAATTCCATGTAATAGTACCTAGAGATGATGATGCTTGTTTAATTTTTACATTTATAGTTTGTCCTGGGGACCCATTATTAACAAAAATTTGGTTGGTTTGTGAGCCTTGTATTGTAAATTGAAAGAAGTTAGCATCTGCTGCATTATTAAGAAAGTATGTAATCCCTGCAAATTGTGCAGTAACGGTTACAACTTTACCATAAACTGAACCATTAAACTGGGTATCTCCTGATATCGCTAAATTTCCAGTAATACCAACACTATTATCAAATTCTGTTGAAGAGCCAGTGGATATATTTACTCCTAAGGATTGCAATTGGATTGATGAGGATATAATTCCTACCCCATTTGAATCTATTTCATCATATTGAATAGTTTTATTTCTAAAAATACCAGCATTATATTCTAAATACTGACCAGTAGTGGGGGATGTGATTGTTACATCTGTAATTTCTCCTAAGTTACTAATAGTTGATGTTCCACCTCCAGACCCACCTACAGTGTTTCTAAATAAACCTGAATTAATTATATTGGCTTGATTAATATCACTTAAATCAGTAGCATCTGCTCTAACTACAAAGTAACCAAGAAACGTTAGAGATTTAGAGGTTGTAAGAGATTCAACAAATTGTTCTGTAGATAATTTACTAACAGCGGTTGCGATACTATCATATGTCTCTTGACCATAGTATACATAAAATCTTTCACTAGTAGGTCCTACAAATAATCTTTGTATTGTGGTGGTAGAACCACTTATATTAACTAATGTACCGGTACCACTATCGTATTTGGTTGGGTCTATATTATTATAGAAATTACCTGAATTGATATCACCTATAAATTCACTTCCTGATTGGTGTACCCTTACTGTTTTACCTGAAGAGGTTAATGATGGGGTGTCATATACACTAGGGTTATTTGGATCTTTTGAATAAAATCCTCCTAATTTAAATGTAATACCATTAGCAGTATTGAAATTTAAGTTAGAACCACTGGGTGATATATCGTACCCTTGTTGTTTTAGAGGACCAAATGATCTAATAAACTGATTAGATTGAGCTGGGCCTGCGTAGGTTGTTTGTTTTTCTTCCCCAAAGGCATCAATATAAGTATTGGTTAAGTGACCTAAAGTACCTAATGGTATTTTTTCTAAATATTGTGATGTAGTAAAGTCTTCTACTTGTTGTTTTAAATCTCCATACTCATCTATATAGAGATGAGAGAATTGAGAAGAAGTTAAGAAAGTAGCACTTGAAGTGATTGGACCCCATTTAACTTGTGTTGGTACTACTGCGTTAGCTGAACCAGTTTTAGCATTATAGTTTACTACTAACCCACCACCAGGTGAAACAAATAAATCTGTACCACTAAAAGTTACAATACCACCATAAATAAGACCTGATCCTACTCCGTATTCTAACCATTCTTGATCCCATAATGTGCCTTTATTTCTATAATAGAAATCACATTCATCTTCACTAAAGTTAGAAGCTGAAGTAAATAGGTAAGTTGCGTTTAAGTTACTAGTTCCGGGGTCATTAGATGGTGCTATTACTACTGAACCACTTATATATTGGGATGATTTAAAATCATTTGAACCTGTTGTTGCAAAGGTTGCGGTATCTTTACCATCAAATAAAACTGAATCTAAAGATACAGAAGCAGTACCCTGAAGTGATCCTGTAATCCCGCCTATAACATTTAAATTACTATTAATATTTACTGGGGCTGTAAATAATGAAGTGTTAGATGCGGTTATAGGGGTTGATATTTGTAAATTTTCTCCAAAAATAGCAGTTGAACCACTAAAATTATTAAATCCTTGAAGGAATGTATTCCCTACTACACTAAACCCTTGAGGGTCTATTACAGTAAGAGAACCAGTAAATGAAGTATCCCCTACAAATGAAGTTGAACCTGAAAATTCTGTAGACCCGTTTGCTGATGCTGAAACGAATCCTAAAGAAGTTAATTGTGCTGAAGATGAGATACTTCCAGTTGGGAGATACTCATCTAAAGAGGTTGATGTAACAAATCCTAATCCCTCAATTTGGGCTGAAGATGAAATACTACCTGTAGGTAGGTATCCATCTAAAGAGGATGATGTAACGAATCCTAATCCTTCAATTTGAGCTGAAGATGAAATACTCCCAGTTGGAAGGTATTCATCTAATGAAGATGTTGTAATAAATGATCCTGTATCTATTGTTTGGGATGAAGTAATAAATCCTAAAGATGAAATTTGAGCTGAAGATGAAATACTACCTGTTGGTAGAATTGCATCACCTGCTATTGGTGTTATAATACCCCCTGATATTTCAGTGTTTACAACTTCACCAATAACTATCATATCGTCTCCACTACCACTTACTATTGATATGGATCCTGTACCTATAAAAATATTACCAATACGAACACCACCATCTTCTCCATTTAGGTCAGCTATAACAATAGCATCTCTAACAAATTTTAATGATGAAGTTGATACATATAAATCTCTCCATGGGTGGGTAAGTGATCCTACATCGTATATTCCATTACCATTTATTGCTTCTGGAATAAGAGAACCAGTAAAGAATTGATCACCTTTAAATTGATTTGAAGAGGTTACAGCGAATGATCCTGTATTAAAGCTTCCTGCACTACCAGTAATAGCTCCACCCCCACCACTACCAGCTCCTGTTATTACCCATCCTTGGAGTCCAGAAGCATATGTAAACATAAATGAAGCTGGAGGAACGTTTAATTCCATATCTTCTGCTATACCCATTATTAATTCACCATTTCTACCTATTAAATTGGTTGTTATACCTGATCTATTAGATATTAAGATTGAGTCTCCATTTGTTGGAGACAGTGGTAAAGTGAGGGTAAATGGAGTAGATTCTTCAAAAACATATATTCTATCCTTTTCAGCTGTTATATCTGAGGTTACATAAGTTGAAGTATATGTTCCACCTCCACCTCCACCCCCGTTGAGGGCGTATGATGCTGTTAAGGCATATGAAGATGATAATGCATTACCAAATGGCATTCCAGCCATGGGTCCATTTATTAATATTTCACCATTAATAAAATCTTCAGCGGTTACAATCCCTATAGGTTGTATAATAGCAGACCCTTGTGGTTGAGTTTCGGTAATCCCACTTCCTGTTTGTACATAGATGTTTTTACCAACAGTAACCCCAAATGTATTGAGGTTTTTAACTTCACCTATTACTAAAAGTTCAGTTGATTCACCTGGAGCTGAAGATGATAAAGCAACCCCAGCTGCTGGCATTTTATTAGGATTGGCAGCATCTGCTATCCTGATCATATAGATACCATTATCTACTTCCTTAACATATACAGGAGTACCGGCTGTTATAGTTAAGGCGTCATCGTTATATGCAGGGAAAGATACTTGTCTAGTTAGTTCTGCTCTCTCAGCATATGAGGATGATAATACAGGTCCTTTAATATAGGATGATGATAAGGCCTGTAATGAGTATGATGAGGTTACAGCATATGATGATGAGGGGATTGATGTAATATCCACCCCACCATTAATCTTATTAAATACAATGGCATTACCTAAAGCACTTGATGATATGTAAGCGTTACTATCCCCATTTAGGGCATGTGATGCTGTTAAAGCATATGATGCAGTTTCAGAATATGATGAAGTTACTCTTTGAGTAATATTATGTGATGCTGATATAGCATATGATGCAGTTAATGCATATGATGCTGATGTAATCTCGTTTGTTACTTGTGAACCATCACTTTTGGTAAACGTTATAGTATTCCCACTAATAGAAGATGACAAATATGATGCACTACGTTCACCTATTAAGTATGATGCTGTAAGAGCATATGATGCTGAGGTTGCTGTTTGAGCATTTAGTGTTTGTAATGCAAAGAATGATGAAGATGCTAATTTAGCAAAATCAGCAAGGGATGATGATGGAGCGTATGAAGCAGTTTGGATTGAATCAGCTCCGAACGGACCATATACATTAGATGAGGTTACATATGATGCTGTGTCAACTGTATCTAAAGGTTGGAGTGTAATATTCCCAACACCGTCAGTAACTAATGATTGACCTGCTGCACCATCAACTAGAGGATATTTTAGGTTATTTACTGTTAGTGATCCTGATATTCTTATGTCGTAAGCCTCAGCACCAGTTAAAGCATTAACCGATTGAGATACGTGTTCTGCCTCTACGGGTAATCCTGTAATTATGCCTGCATTTGATAGTATCTTAGCCATTGGTTTTATTTGATATATTATAAATACTAAACATTCTTAGTGCCTATCGATGTTTATTAAAATAGTTGTGTCTGTTGTTTTAGATGTCGGTAGAGGTTTTGCTAACTTACCAACAGCTAGTAATTCATGTGCGTTATTATATAAACCTATAGTTGAAATATAGGGTGTAAAATATGAACCTGTTATAAAATTAAATGGTATTCCATCACTTCCTGATATTGAGGATGGGTTTTGAGAGTAGTTAAATTCACTTTCACCTACTGTTACTTTATATTGTGTTTCATAAAAAGTATATGATGAGGAAAGAGAAGCTGTTAGGTTTGAACCTGATATAAATCCTTTATAAAAGTCTCTACTAATCTGATTGTCATCACCATAGTTACTATACTTATAAGGGTTAGCCCCATATCCAAACTTATCAGGGTGTGGTGTAGTTATTGCTATCACTCCATGGGTATATATTATATTACCTACTACATCACCTGATTGGGATATTATTCTACCCTCTCCATCATCTGTGTAACTACCACCACTTGAAGCACCATATTCCCCAAAATCAAACTTAAAAGATCCTGGTTGTATTTTATCCCCAAATATATTTGAAGGAATGGATAATACAGCCATATCAGATGTTCCAGGTTTTGTTTTTGTTTTTCTAAGAGATTTTTGTTCTAGTAGATCAGTTTGTCTATAGTTATCGTATATTGTGTTATACTTAGAACCAGTTACTACCCCATCAGGTTGGAAATACGGTAGATTAGCATCGGACATTATAAGATCTCCGTTACTATCCATACTACCTGAAGCATAGTTACTATAATATAGATGTTTTATGGAGTTGTAAATAGATGATTCTGAATATGAAGAATACAGACCAGATGAATAGTTATACTCACTATTGTAATCAATATTTTTACCTATATACCTTTCTACTTGATCATTATAATTATAAGCGTCAATCCTCCCTAAACTTTCTGAGTAACTACCAGTACCAAACGATATAAAAGAAAACCCCCCAGATGAGGATAGTACGGGTACAATATTAAATTTATACCCCTTGTTTACCTCTAATGGTGAAACTATTATGTCTGAAGAATTGAATTGTTTGTATGCGCTCATTCATTTAGAAATCTAACTTTACTCTAACAAGTGATTCTTTTGTAAAATCCTTTAACAGCGGTTTTGACAACTTAGCTACTGCTAGTAAATCGTTTTGGTCGTTATATAATCCAATCGTTGTTACATACGTTTGTGGCGCATTTATATATGAATCCCAATACACCTCACCAGTTGATCCTTTGATAAACGATGGGTTTTCGGAGTAGTTAAATTCTGAGTTTCTTGATCTAACAAATATAAAATCTGATGATAAGGTTTCTTCACAGTTTACTTTAAATGATGAGCCTCTTACAACAGCACCAAATAGTTTTGAGTTATTTTCTCCTGCTAAATCTAAGTTTCTATTAGTTCCTAAACCAATACCTATATTAGGGTTTTCAGCGGATGGGACTCCTGGTTGTTGATCTAATGCTGAACCATTTAGTAGGATTAATCCTGTATCTGGTAAGAATAAACCATATGATCCTGAGTTAGTATAACCATTGTTATATGGATCTGAGGTACCTGGATTTGCTCCTTGTCTTACTATTTGATATGCTCTTTGAGTACCAAAATATGTTGGTAGTGTTACATCGTTTGAGTTATCTGTAAGTGTGATAGCGTTACCTAGTGATCCTTGTAGTGTTAAAGATAAAGTTCCAGGTAGTAGTTTTTCTTTATATCTTGCTCTTTCAATTGATAGAGCGTA
>TARA_B110000285_G_scaffold235524_1_pt1 | contig 11693 bp, 15 predicted proteins | sample TARA_B110000285 | Tara Oceans TARA_B110000285 (sample SAMEA4397756) | marine metagenome | biome: Polar Biome; feature: [SRF] surface water layer (ENVO:00010504); material: water (ENVO:00002006), including particulate matter (ENVO:01000060) such as... | depth 5 m
AAATCGTCTAAAAGCAAATCTGAGAAATCGAAAAAAACACAGGAAAAGTCGTTTGATAGTGGACGTCTTTTTGCCGGTGGCGTGCTGGCAGGTGGTGTTGTTGGGCTAGTTGTAAATGCAATGGGCGAACGTAAAAGTCCTAAGCCCCATGTTCATACTCCTACAAGTCCGAGACATAGATAATTACATGTAGAAAATACAATGTTCAATTGGAGGGTGTCAAAAAAGTTGAGTTTCATGTCTAATATTTTAAATTTATTAGTTAATATTTCTTATTTTTATTTGTTATATATTTGTTATTAGTACATTAGTTGAACATATGTTATTTTTATAGTATAATACTATAAAAAAGAAAAGAAATGCACATTAGTGATTATTTGGGGTTTAATCCATTACAAAGACCATCTCCTTATAAAAGACAAATAATCAAATCAAATCCGAATGCCCAATGGATAGAACCATCTACTGACACTGAAGGACTAGGGAGTATTTATTTTGGTTATGGTATATTCACCGCGACAAACACCAAACGCAAAACGATCGTCGTGTTTTTTGCAAATACAAATACATTAGAATACCATGATGTTTCAGCATCTTATGCCGCCATAGGATACAACAGAAACGCAACGCCACTCATTTAAAATAATAAATATATTCTTTTGCGACAACTAAACCACATGTCCTATTTGTCCACGAATTCATTTGTTCAGTAAAATGTTTTATTGTTATATAGGCCCTAAAGAATGTAATATGTACACGTTCTCTATTCGTCATTCTTAATTGTCATTACATATCGAGCATAGTACCGTGGACCCGTCAATGTCACACCACATATACGCGTTATGAAGTATGGCACGAAATAAACCTGTCAAGTCAGAATGACAATGAGATATTAGGTGCTTTAGATATTCTTAGTACTACAAATTCATAATTTCACATATATTCTATTTCTACTTGTACTACAGCCTGTGACCGAATATGATTGGAAAACAAACTCTCGACGTATTTATCTGTTTTCATTATCTCTTCTTCGTGTTCTTTTGTATTTAGAATATGAATGGTTGTTTTTGGTTTTTTAATTCTACCACCATAGACCAACGCCTCGCACACGTATGGTCCACAATACGTGTGAATACGGAGAGGTATCAATTTTCTTAAACCCATGACAATCGAGTTATGGTCTAACGCATGAAATGTTGGGTATAAATCGTGTTTTTTGGTGTGATTCGGTAATAGTTTATGTGTATTTCGCAACCTTAATTTTTGAAGTGCAGTTTCTGAAATTTTTATAATAACATATTCTCGTCGTCGTCCCTTGTCTATAATTAGTTGTATGAATTGTGATAATACGACTTCAACGTCTGCGCCGTCTTCGTTTTCTTCTTCTGTTGTTAATTCCCTTTTCATCCGTACTCTTTTTGGACCTCGCTTGTGGTCTTTAACAATTTTTTTCCATGCTATGCTTTTGGTTTTGCCTCTCTTTGACATGATTGCTTTTAAATAGAATGTACTTAAAGATGATTGCTTTTAAATAGAATGAGAATTTTGTTGGTGGACTTCTATTCAACAAAGGATTTGAGTGAAGAAGTAGAAATTTTAATTACAAATGACCTTTTAAACATTTTTTAATCGAATAAACCAATAGTGCCACGGTAAAGGACATACTAGCAGACGAACCGACAAACTCAGTCGTTGTAATTGTTGTTGCAAATGTGTTTGTAATGTTCAAACACTCACATATGCCTAAAACAGACCACGTGTATTCTCCAACAAAACCACATACAATATATGTGAAAACGCTCAACAATATAATTATCAAACAAAGTTGTATTAAAAAAAAACACTTAAACAATAATTTACAAAAATGGAACGAATCGCGAAATTTTTGTTGACATATGGTGCAATGGATTTTGTTACGCTTAGTATTGAACTCGTGTAGACATTTGCGATGCACAGGAGCTTTACATTCACATGGAGAAGTCGCATAACAGTCTTCCATGCAAATATAACACGAGTTTGTTACTAGTAATTTTTTATCCATTCTATTCTAATCGTTTTGCTCCAATATAATATTGTTTGGCAGGATTGGCGATCCACTTGTCAAAGAGAGTTCCTTCTAACGGTTTTCGTATGTTTATTTCTAACCATATCAAAACAGGTAAAATTTGTGGTGGCGGTGGAGCGTCCGCTGCTGATTTTTTTATACTTGACATATATTTGTCAAATAAAATGTGCTTATATAGAATATTTATAATTTCATTTATGTTCATTTATGTTCATTTATGTTCATGTTCATTTATGTTCATTTATGTTCATGTTCATTTAATATATTTCGAGTTGCTCACGCTGCACGGTTTCACGTGTATTATCATTGTACTGTATTTCGTAATTACGACCTCGGTTACATGAAATCTTATTTATAACACGTACAAGCGTTCGACGAATAAAGTTTTCAGATGGTAGTTCTACTTGTTTGATGTTTATAATGACGGCGTGTGTAACTTTTCCATCTTTAATAACGTATACCACTTGACCAATTTTCATATACTCAGTGTACTTCAATAATTATATACTTCTTTTTCACCATACAGCATATAAACAGGTGCGAATATTTGGTATATGACTCCACTAGAAGAAATTGCGATATCATTTGGAAGTTTATTGGTGGTGTTTGGTCTCGTTGCAATCCTGGTGTATTACGATGAAATAAAAAAAACTTTAACGGAAATGTAAAAAAATTCATTTCAAATAAAAAAAATTCAAATAAAAAAAATTCAAACATGACAAAACTTTGCAAGCAATGTCCAAATGGCCACCGCGCCGGTTCCAACAGTCAGAAGAAATGTCATGAATGTGGCCACCACTTTTATCGAAAACGATATACGCCCAGAATCAAATCTACAAAGAAATGTCCTCTGTGTAAAGTACGTGTCGGAGGTAATAATACCAAGACCTGTCAAAAATGTGGTCATATTTTTCAAAAAAATATTCCAAATTTAAAAAAAGAAAAACACATGGAAGAGATTCTCGACTGGTACTTGGACGAGTTGGCCAACGATGTAGAAACCGAAAAAGATTTATCTTGCAGTTACTACACTGTAAATAAAGTGTTTATGCTTTAGTAATCTTTTTAAATAAGCGTTCGTGTTGTTTGGCGTGTTTCATATGTAAATTATGTACTTCTTCCAATAGAGTTTGTTGTTTTGTACGTAATTTGAAAGACATTTTTGCGCCACGTTTTTTGACGTATCGTTTCCATTTAGTAATGATTTTGTAAATGCGAACCTGTTCGTCCGTACATTTTTGGAGTTCTCGCTTGGTCAGAGTTTGGTACCCGATGTTTTTGTTGACGTGCCGAAAGACTTTGTAACTCATGTTCTTGGCACCGCACACGGGTAATGTATTCCATTCATCGTCGACACCATACCGCCCAGTTTTACGGAAATATCCCTTGGTTTCGTAGACGTGGTCACCGACTTTGACACCCTTTTCTTGACCAGTGACCAAACAAGTCTGAAGATTTAGAACACCGCAAATTTTTAATTTTTGTTGTAGGTCTTTTTTCGTAAACGGCGGGTTGATTCCATGGCTTAGGGGTTTAATGTGACAGTTTAGGATGGTAGATTTACGTTGTAAGAACGTAGCACGACGAAACATTTATTTTACTCATTTTTAGGACAACAAATAGAAAATAATATATGGTTAACTTAATTCATATTTACACATCCGTTAGTTCCCATGTGGTGGCGTTGTCCAGGATGTGGTCCATCATGTCCGCGATTGCACCCAGTGCAGTATGGATGTGAGGGCACCTCCAATTCGTACATCAGCTCGACGACACTAGACATTTTTTTTTTATCGCGCCGTACACGATGAATAGTACTATATTCGTACTCGTCTTCATCTTCACTAGACGAATATTCTTCAGCGTGACTAAGAATAAGGGTTGTACGGTTTAAAATTTCTTGTCGGTAACTCTCGAGTACCTGTTCTGCTTCTTCTTTTAATTCTTTGATTTCACCGATCAAGTGTTGGCGTTCGCTTTTGGTGTGTTCGCTTTTGGTGTGTTGTACATAGGTCGGCGTTTCAGACATTTTTTTTTCTTGAACATCCATTTCTGTTCTATTCTAATCTTTTATATACTAGTTTTATTCAAAATGGTCAAAACAAATTTCAAACCGCGTACAAGTTTCTTGTCTGTCAAACGCCCGAAAAAAGCCACAAAAGGATTTGGTAGAACGTGTAAATCGTGTGGGAAGCGTTTTGGAACAATTACAAGACTCAAAGACCACGAGAAAATGTGTAGAAATACTGGGTTTCGCCACGGAGAGGTTGTGGTCTTTGATGGTCACCATAAATGTCGTCGTCCCAAACGGACCGCAAAAATGATATGGATACCAATACGGTCGACAATGAGAGGTAAAGACGTCGAATTGTGGGCTGGAATTCACCCCGTCACTAAAAACAAGGTATATAGTCTGAAAGATTGGCCTGAAAAGTCGAAGATTGAGGGATATTTTCGGGTCACACGCGTGATGTTTGATACAGAGGGTAGAACAAAAGACCGTTGGAAGACCGCTGTAGAATGGGTTTAATAATTATTTTTTTTAAGTTGACATACTGTATTTGTGATCATGACCACGTTTTTTTTGCGTTCTAGAAAACATCTCATCTATTCCTGGCGCCATGGGCACCGCGTGTGCAATAGGAAGTCCCTTTTGAATGTTGGATTTGTGTACTGCCAATTGTTCTTTCAACTCTAACGAAGCAAGAGTTCCCAGCTCTTCGAACATTGATTTCATTGCCAAATAAATGTATTCAACTTGCAACCATCCTTTAATTACAGAACTGAGTGCTTCGGTTGACCAACCATTATTGTTCATACATTTGAATTTAACCTCCTTAATGTTCCCACAGGTAAATGGGCTAAGCGGTTGATAAACACCTCTGTATATGGACGTTTTGTCGACCCATGTAAATTCGTCGGAGCACTCATCAAGAAGGTCGTCATATTTACCTTCAGCGGTAGTATCGTATGGTTGTATGTATACGCTACTTAGGCCTTTTAATAAACGTATTTCTTTCGTTATTTTTTGGACTTCATCGAACCACATTGGTTTTGTTTCACCTAGTAATTTGTCATTGAACCAATAATTGATTTTGTATTTGTAGGTGTATCCTGAGATAGGATTGCCTTTGTATTCTTTTGTTTTATACACACTGACGTAGGCAACGTCAGTCTCAGAACCACGTTGTTCTTCGTTTGGCACAAGCTTCGTAATATCTTCATTGAAGACAATAAATGGGTCGTTTCCTAATGTAACTTGTGGGAATATTTTGTGTAAAAGTTTGTTGGAATCATTTGAACTTTCAAACTTTAACCTCAAAGCTTTGAATAATTCGAAATTATTTTTCGATGTTCGAATTCTCACGGACTGATCAAATCCCATCGCATCTCGATATGCATATTCCAATTCACGGAGTCGACATTTGTATGTTTCGCTCGGTAAATGTTTTATAATTGTGTCAATATCATCCATGTAAACTTGCATGGGAATAAGTTGTTGCTCTAAGTAATATTTATTGCTGAAACCTGCACCTATCGCGCTAAATATAGCAGACATTTTATTTGACATTTCTAAACATATTTATATACATCAATATTTTTGTTGTTGTATGAAGTTGTAATTTGACACTATATATTAGCAAATAATTTTATATTATAATGACCACCGAAAAAAGTAGACTGATGTTCGATTTCGAAGCATCCGAAGATATCAAAGAAGATTTCGCAAAATTCACAACCAAATCGTCATTAATGGACACGGCCAAGAAATGTACCGTCGAAGCTGTTGGTACCTATTTTTTGGCCTCAACTGTCGCATTAAGCGTAGCTAGAGCGGGTGATTTCGCCCCACTCGCTATCGGGCTAAGTCTTGCAGTTATGATCTACGCATTTGGTCATATTAGTGGTGCACACCTCAATCCAGCCGTCACTCTTGCCGTGTTTATTCGTGGAAGAATCGATTACATGTCTGCAAGTGCATACGCTGTTGCACAACTCGTCGGTGCATTTGCTGGTGCGGCTCAGCAAAAAGAGGTTCTTGCCGCACTTGTTCCTCCAGAGGCGTCAGGATATCCTATGAAACCGTTGGGTGTCGAATACGGCACTGCTTTTTTATTAGAAGTCACCTACACATTTGCTCTGGCCATTGTTGTTTTGAACGTCGCGACTGTCAAAAAACATGCCACTAATTCGTTTTACGGGTTGGCCATTGGATTGACTGTCACCGCTGCTGCGTTGGCGGCCGGGTCGATTTCTGGAGGCGCTTTCAATCCAGCCATTGGTATCGCATTGCCCGCTGTACACGGTGTCACTGACGATTTTTCGCTGTACTTGTTCGGCCCATTGCTTGGAGGTGCATTAGCAGGAGGTTTCTTTCGTATGACAGCCGACGCAGAAGAACTTAAAGTTCTTAAAAAAACTTAACAATTAAATTTATTATATAATAATTGTCATTTTGACATGTGGCTACTTTGTTGTGGGATTTTATCAAAATGTTTTGAATTGTATCGTTCATGTTGCTTGGCATACATTTTGTATCGTTTCTTTGTTTCTTTGTTTCTTTGAGTTTAGACGGAGTTGCGTCTAGACGCCGTTATTATATTTTGGATCTCGTTCGGTGTTTTATTTCTCTTGATTTTTTTCTTCAATTCCATCCTTCCATTTGCCAACATCCTTCCATGCAAAAATTTAGTATTAAAGAATCATTTTTATGTTCATAATATGTACAACTACAATGCCCTATTACTCGGTGTTCTTTCGTGCGTTTTCGTACGGTCTTCTTACTACGTCGTCGATCGCTTGCTATACAAACAAAATGTTTACTATGATAATTTAATGGAACATCGCAGACTATATGTCCAGAAAAATATCGTCAAGTCTGTCTATCTGGCCTGTATGGTCGTGTGTGCTACTGTAACGGTAGTCATTCCCATTTTGACAGAAAATCACTGGAAAACGGAGTTAATACATTATTTTGCAGTGATGTACGGCTCGAACGATTTAGTGGGACTTTTATGTGTACCAAAGTTACCTTCAACGACAAAAATACACCATTGCGTGAGTACATTTTTAGTACTAGTGTCGTTGTCAATCGATTTTCAACATTCTGAAATTGGCCAGTCCATGTTAGTGTACACCTACGCGTCCGCTTCAGCATACATCGTCAACTTACATTTGGGGGTTCGCCTGCTTCATATTCGAGGGAAATATAATTGGTTACGGTACACCGCGGGCTTCATATATTCGATTACATGTGCACTGTCTTGGTCATGGCACATATGGTGGACATACACGCGGAACCAGTTGTATTGGTATCATTTTGTGTACATCGGATTATTACTTTGGATCGTGCGTGATGATATTATTTTAATGCGTTGGTTAACAACTATATAGGGTATTCAAAAGTGAAAGAATGCGTTGTGTATTTCTTGGTGATTCTGGCATCGGGAAAACAACATTTTTAAAAAAAGCCGTTCATGACAACAGTCCCACAGCCCCTACCATTGGTGTTGATAGCATCGTATATATGTCCAACGATAACAAACTTCACTGTTGGGACACAGCAGGAACACAAAGATTCGAACGTATTGCTATTATGTTTGCTACTTCGGTGGATGCCATCATTTATATGTACGATGTTTCTACACCTGCAACATTGGAAAGAGTTCACTACTGGCGAAAACTCACTGAGAAAAACGATAATCAACCCGATTTACACATACTGATAGGGCTGAAAGGAGACCGTCAAAACTGTTGCTCGTTAGAAGGATATGAAAATTTTCTTCATGTAAACTGTCCGACTGAACAAGAAACTTTGGACACTATCGTTGACATTATTAAATTCAATCAACCGAAACCACCATCCACTACTCGTCAAACTTGTTGTTTCTAATAAAAAATGTAGGTATATAAGAACATCCAAATTGTACATAATAAAAAATGGGTTATTTACCAGAAGTTGTACGTATTATTGCTGCTCACGGCGGTGGTGCCAAAGCTATTGGAACAGGGTTTTTCTTGTCCGTGGACGGTAAACTCGTCAAAGAAGAAGGACTTTTACTAACAAATGCACATGTAGTGACCAACTCGCCTGTTGTCAAAATTATGACAACCTACATCGAGCATATTGCGTTGCCCGTGACTGTCGTCTCGGTCAACCACGACCGAGACCTCGCGCTTTTGAAAGTAGAACCGCAAACTGTACAGTGGTTGAAACGCGTTTTGCGCGACCGCTACGAATTAAATCACATTCCTTCATTGGGATTTGGCGATTCAGACACATTGCGAACAGGATACGAAGTGCATGCAGTCGGTCATCCGTTAGGTCTCATTGACCAACAATTCACGACGGGAAAATATCAGGGATGTGTGCATCTCAACAACGAAATCCGCGGACTGTCGGGAGCACTCATCAATGGTGGCAATTCAGGTGGACCACTGCTCGCGACGTTTCAAGAAAAGGAACACAAAGCGGTTCCGGGTCTTCATTACTTTGTCCCCACCAAATATAAAGTTATGGGGGTTAATACATTCAAACTGACTGGGTCAAACGTGGATGGAGAAAACGGGTTCATACATGCGAATACTGTGAAGCGAGTATTGCCAACTCTCATGAAGCCACTCCAATTGCGCTATAAGCGTGAAAAAGCGGTCCAGAAAATGTTGAAAAACATGACTATGAAACAAGTCATGGCAGCACAACCTGTTGCACACGCAATCGCCGACCATTTAACCACCAGCGAACAACAATCATTTCACGCAAACTTTTCCGACCTCGAATATCAATGGGAAAGTAAAGAAATTGGCGGTACCATCAATGGGAAACCACGATCGTTTCAATCTTGGATGTGGAGACATGTTGTCGAACCTGGTACACGGCACACACACCGCGGTGGTCCAGAACTACTCTCCAAAGTATTGTCCTTTGTCAACGACTGGGACGGTCTTCTGGACTGGAAAAACAACAGACGTTGGGGTGATGTCCGTGAAGAGTTGGTTTCCACGAAAGCACCTGAAACAGCACCCGCCGTCATTCGCATATTACCACCGTCAGCCACACACGTGCACTCACCAAGAGTGGGCATCAGCTCACATCCCATCTACACATCCGATCTGCTCGTACATTACAAATGCCCCGTTGGGAAAGATGGGAAATGGACTGCAAAAGGCGGAGTGATGGTCACTGATGTGGAACCTAAATCATTGTACCAACAAGCAGGTGGACGTTCTGGTGATTTAATTTACAAATTCGAAAATGACAACACCGTCGCCGATTTTACTCCGGCGGGCACTTGGTACTCTGAACATCGAGATTTGCCCATGTCTCTCACCGATTTATGCAATGACACCGACATTGGTGGAACCATCACTTTGCACGCACTGCGTCAAAATGTCGGAAATGTGGAAATTCACATAACCCACCGCGAACCGACCTACCAAGAATTGCCAGAAATTCGCCAAACATATGGCTACTGTGACGAGGGAAAATTCGAAGCCAAACAAAAAGCACAAATTCAAGGCATTGTCTTTGCACCATTGCGCTTACAACACGTGGGAATGTTCAAATTACTCGATTATATGGCACCAACAAATCAATATCAATTCAAAGTTGTAGTAGAGGGTGTCTCTCCAGAGTCACCCGCCTACGCAACCGAAAGTGTGCATGCAGGCTCCATCGTCACACACATCAACGATGAACCTGTGGCAGATTCGTGGAAAGGAGTATTGCAACAACTTTCTGCGCCACACAAAGAAACAAACTGTTGGGTCGTCGATACAAATTACAACGGTCAAAAGAATAAATTTGCCATGGTCGTGCGCAAACAAGTTGCGGTGAAGTAGTATATAATTACCCTTTCCAAAGCAAATGAGCGAGTTTATTAAAATTAAATTGCGTTCATTTACACCTAAATTGACCATAATAACGCCCACGTCGAAAACAGATGCGCGACCATTGTCGGTAGAAAGAAGAAAAAAACAAAAAACAGGTCGTATTAAAGCGTTCATTAGAGAAATAAAATATAATAAAATATAATTGAATTATTTTCCGAATATGTTAATTTGTAATTAACATACAATATCAACAACAAAAAAGCCATGTCATGGTCCATCGTCCAAGTGTTATGTTTATGGGAAAATAGTCCCGGGAAATTACCAGCAGGTAAATTTATTCTAACGGACGGTCGGACCACCAAACAGGCCAATGGATGGCTACCATGTCACCACAGAAATATTTCCTACGACCTTGTATTCAAACCAAACGGTGACATTTTGAAAATTAATAATATCACCATGAACAAAGGAAAGAAAAAACCCAGAGTCGTCGCAAAAGCATTCAAATTTTCAATTACGCGTGACGAGTACAACGTCAAAGCAGATATTGCGTACAGAGACCAGGCCACATGGACCATTGCCGTATTATATCGACAATGGAGAATTAGGCACATGGACATTCAGCAAACATTTCAAATCATTACCAACAACCCCGAACAATTGTACAATCGGTATTCAGAAGTTTCCAGGGCAGAATTACACTACAACAAAGAAAAGGCACTCAAAGCTGTTAATAGAGCGCTGTCTTCTTGGGGAGACGCACCTTTGAAAGATTTGTCAGGCTTTAACGCGCGCATGGATTGGCAAATTGCCACGAAATACAACACAGCTAGTTTTAAGTCACCTGGTAAACACATTCATAATCTACAGAAATACCAGGAATTGTGGACCACGCAAGAAGAAATTGAGATGGCAAAAACAATTCGGAAAGCCATCCGAACAGATAATTGTGATGTACACTTGGGCTCCCCTACTTTCGCGGTGGGTGGTATTATTGTCGTCAAATCTCAAGAGGATTATTACCGAATTCAATGTTACGCAGAAACCGACAACATTGTCATTCTGAATAACAAAGAAATATCACTCAACAACGAACGTGTTTGCATACCATGGGCACATACATGGGGAATCGACGATTGGTTGAAACTCATCGAACACCAACCAACACATTACACGTGCATTGGTAGATTAGACCAATATGCCCGAGGCAGAGGGCAAATATTTCAAAACATGATCGATGCAAAGTGGAACGTAAACAAAACCATTCATATCAAAGTACCCATTGTTGAAATGACACAAGTCGAAGACGTACACGCCTTTCTACAGACGATCCAAGCAAAAGTCATTCAATGTTTTTCAGACGAAAAATGGCCGAACGTAGACACAGGACGACGTTGGCTCTCAAATCCCAGAAGAATACGTACACTGACAAACAGAGAAGATGTACTGCCACCAAGAATACCCTTAGTAGAGGAAGAATTCGCCCTGCATGTAGGAAACAACGCATCAGTACTTCCAGTGTGGTCGTATGAAGGACTGCCCGTCGAAGTGGGCGTATACTTATGTGGACCCAAAACAAAAGCGTTTGACGTGCATGTCGCTCGAACACACTGCAGGTACAAAATGTACATTATCAATTGTACAACATCCCTCTTCAGTTGGGAAAATAAAGTATCAAAACGAATAACAATCAATCCATTTATTTAGTCTACAGCACGGTGCGAAACTATTTTTGTTCTTTTTAACTGTAAAAAATCAACAAATGCAGAAACAACATGTCTCAATCACCCTAACC
>TARA_B110000285_G_scaffold187648_1_pt1 | contig 11685 bp, 12 predicted proteins | sample TARA_B110000285 | Tara Oceans TARA_B110000285 (sample SAMEA4397756) | marine metagenome | biome: Polar Biome; feature: [SRF] surface water layer (ENVO:00010504); material: water (ENVO:00002006), including particulate matter (ENVO:01000060) such as... | depth 5 m
TTCAGGTTTTGAATTATTTTCGGTTTTCAAAGCGTTTGCTGCTTTTGCCGCTAAACCTGCTTCCACCTTTTTACGAGGATTCGGTCTTGGTTTTGGACTTTTATTTTGCGCACGGTTATCATTTTGAGGCGCTCGCTCTGCCGTTTCTTTAGTATCAGACCCATTAGCATTGCCGCTAGACTGTGCTGGTTGTCTTTCTGATTCTTTCTGCGCCGGAGCTACTTGAGGTATTATCTCTTTAATAGCGGCTGGATTCGAAGCTTGATAATCTAAAATTTGATAGACAAGATCCAATTTTTTTAGAGACTTAAATTTTGGCACAGCCAATGTCTTCGCTAGTTCCTGAAGTTCAGGCAGCTTTTTTAGTTTTAATTCTGAAATTTCAAACATTTAAAATACAATAAGTTTAAATTGATATATTATTTTCTTTGAAGGGGATACGTTTATTCTGAAAATATGTTGAAGACTAAGTAACCTAAATTGAATTGGTTACGAATTTGTTCTGCAATTATACAACAATAAATTAAATTCTGCATTTATATTTTTAAAAAGAAAGAGTATTTTTGTAGCTCGATATTTACAAAATAGATGTTACAGCGCATTCAAACCTTATATTTAGTATTATCTGCCATCTCAATGGCGGCCTTGTATTTTTGGTTTCCATTGGTAATGGATGGGGCTGGAAATGCGGTAATTGAAAGAGAAGAACCTTTGGTTTTTGGTTTGGTATTTAGTTCTATCTGCTTTACGATTGTGTCGATCCTTACATTCAAAAAGCGACAAATGCAGTTTGTGTTGAATCGCTTAAACATCATATTAAATTTTGTATTACTGGGAGTTTTCGTTTATAGGTCGCTAACTTTATCCGGAGAAACCTTGGTTTCTGAGAAGGGTATTGGGGTGCTACTTCCTATCATTTCTATCGTTTTGTTAGCGATGGCCAATAGGGCCATCAAAAAGGACGAGGACCTTGTGAAATCTGTGGACCGTTTACGCTAAACCGATCTTAGTATATTAGTGCGAAACCCCGAAGAATGCCATCTTCGGGGTTTTTTTATTGTAAAAAATGAGATTAAGACGACTGCCTACTGGATTGTGGGGTTTTGATTTTCACTACAGATTACCGTCACTTTCTCTTAAACTCAATTACTTCTAAATTTTTAATATCGCTTCCATCTATTTCAAAACGCAGCATGGTGCGTACTTTATGAAAACCGTGTGTGCCTACCGCACCGGGATTCATATGTAGTATGCCTCTTTTTTTGTCGTTCATTACCTTTAATATATGAGAATGACCTGAAATAAAAATGCGCGGGGGGTTGGCATAAATTTCATCCCTAATGGCGGGGCTATATCTTCCAGGATATCCGCCAATATGCGTAATCAAAACATCAACACCTTCACAATAAAATCTATTGTTGAGCGGAAATTCGACACGCGCTTTGGCATCATCAATGTTTCCGAAGACGGCGCGAAGTGGCTTTAGTTTTAAAATAGCATCTGTTACCTTTAAGTCCCCAATATCCCCAGCATGCCAAACTTCATCTGCACCTTTTACGTATTTTAATATGTCGGCATCCATGTAACTATGGGTGTCACTTAAGAGTAATATTTTGGTCAATGTGTGAGCCTTTAAGAGATTCAATATGCAAAGGTACAAAAGTAGAAGGTTCTAAAGTGGCTTCGTTTATTGGTTCGAGTACTGATATGGTTCGTTGTTTTAACAATCATTAAAGACATTCGTGACTCTCGTTTAAAAGCAGTATTAAACTTAGGTGGTATGTTGCGTTTTCAGCAATGTAATTAGTAAATTTGGAGCTCGAAAAACGCACGCGCTTGAGATATTTTATTGAAATAGCATATAATGGCACCCATTATTTCGGATGGCAAATACAGCCCAACGCCATAACGGTGCAGGAGGTTTTGGAAGGCGCTATGTCCAGTTTGTTGAGAAATCAAATAAAACTGGTAGCTGCCGGTCGAACAGATGCAGGCGTGCATGCAAAACAATTGTTTGCTCATTTTGATTTTGAAGAAATTAAAGACCTCGACCATCTGGTTTTTAGACTCAATGCTTTTCTTCCGAAGGATATTTCTGTAAAACGCATCGTTTCTGTAAAAGATGATGCACACGCGAGGTTTCATGCCACTGAAAGAGAATATGAATATGTAATCTCTTTAAAAAAAGACCCCTTTTTTGAAGGTTTTACCTATTTACTGCATCAAAAGCCAAATGTCGATGCCATGAACGTAGCAGCCGAGACCTTATTGCACTATCAAGATTTTCAATGTTTTTCACGAACCAATACCGATGTAAAAACGTATCATTGCACTATTCATAAGGCTTATTGGCGGGTGGAAGAGGATCGGCTCATCTTTACAATTTCAGCAAATCGTTTTCTGCGAAATATGGTTCGGGCAATTGTAGGCACCCTATTAAATGTTGGGTATGCTAAAACATCCTTGGAAGAGTTTCATGCCATTATAGCGAGTAAAAACAGAGTAAATGCGGGTTCGTCGGCCCCAGCAAATGGATTGTATTTAACAAAGGTGTTATATCCAGAAGAGCTATTTACTACATAGAAATCTTTGAGAATTAATTAAAAGGAGACCCGTTTTCCCGTGAAGAACATGAAAGAATCAGGTAAGGCATTCGATTTTAAATTGTTTAGGCGCTTGTTAGCGTTTACCAATGCCTATCGGCTTATATTTTACTTTGTCGCTTTTGCAGCTGTGGCTATGTCCATATTGGCAATACTAAGGCCTTATTTACTTAAAAGAGCTATAGACGAGTCTATTCTGCCCAAGGACACCGAGGCTTTTTTGTATTTCGTGGTTTTAATGCTGGTCGTTTTAATGTTAGAGGTGCTGTTTCAGTTTGCCTTTATATTTTATGCCAATTGGTTGGGTCAGAACGTTATTACCGATTTAAGAGTGAAACTCTTCAAACTAATGATGAGTTTCAAGATGCAGTATTTTGATAAGAGTGCCGTGGGCCGTTTAACGACAAGGGCCGTAAGTGATATTGAGACCATTTCAAGTATATTTAGTCAGGGCTTATTCATGATCATAAGCGACCTGTTAAAAATGGGTACGATAGCTGTTTTTATGCTATATCAGAGTTGGCGATTGTCACTAATTGTGTTCGCTATTTTACCGGTAATCTTGTATGCTACGCGTGTATTTCAGAGAGCTATGAAGGTGGCGTTTGAAGAAGTGCGAACTCAGGTGGCTGATCTCAACTCATTTGTTCAGGAGCGAATTACGGGAATGAAGATCGTTCAAATTTTTACAAGAGAAGAGACCGAGCACAAAGCATTCAACGCGATAAATGAGAAGCATAAAAAAGCATGGGTAAAAACGGTTTGGTATAATTCAATATTCTTCCCAATTGCCGAGATGGCATCCTCTTTAGCGATTGGATTGCTCGTTTGGTATGGAGGACTCAATGCTGCTCAAGGAGGTGTCATTTCTTTAGGTTTGGTGGTTGCCTTTGTCGAATTGGCGCAAATGCTCTTTCGCCCATTACGTCAGATTGCTGATAAATTTAATACACTGCAAATGGGAATGGTCGCAGCGAATCGTGTCTTTGCAATTTTAGATACAGAATCTCATATTCTAGACGAAGGCAAGGTCGAACTCACTGCTACCAATGGTTTTATTGAATTTGAAAATGTGCGTTTTGGATACAATGAAGATGAAGAAGTTATTAAAGGTATTTCTTTTGATGTGTTACCAGGTGAGACAGTTGCACTGGTTGGTGCCACGGGCGCTGGTAAATCCACCATTATTAATTTGCTCAATCGTTTTTACGAAATTAATAGCGGTACGATACGAATTGATAAGACCCCAATAGCAGATTATAAATTAAATTCACTTCGGAATCACATCGCTGTTGTTTTACAGGACGTGTTCTTATTTGCTGATACAATACTGAGTAACATTACCCTCAATGACCCAACCATTACTGAAGCTGAGGTGATTGCTGCTGCCAAGGAAATAGGCGTACATGAATTTATTAGTAGTTTGCCAGGTGCCTACCATTATAACGTAAAGGAACGAGGCGCTATGTTATCCTCTGGACAGCGACAACTCATTGCTTTTTTAAGAGCTTATGTGAGTAAACCAAGTATTTTGATATTGGATGAGGCAACCTCTTCTATAGATACCTATTCTGAAGAAATGATTCAAACGGCTACCGATAAAGTAACTCAAGGAAGAACATCGATTGTAATCGCTCACCGATTGGCCACCATTAAGAAAGCCGATAAGATTCTTGTAATGAGTGATGGTAAAATTGTAGAGATTGGAAAACACGCGGCATTGCTTCAAAAAGAAAATGGGTATTACCGAAACCTTTATGAGGTTCAATTTATGGCCGAAGATTCAAAATAGGCATTAGCCTGCGTATCGTTTTTAGAAGTTTTCAGTATCGCAGTGCTACTATGATATCAATTTTTAAGAGGGTTTTAACTTAGGTCTTTGGTGATTGTCTTGGCAAGGGCATCAAGGCTTTCATACAGCACAAAATCGGAGTCTTTGAGATACGAAATTTGCCCGCTTTCTTCAGAAACAACCAAGCAAACAGCATCTGTTTTTTCAGTAATTCCTAGAGCAGCCCTGTGTCTAAGCCCGAAGCGTAATGGGATTTTACGATCATCAGAAACGGGTAAAATAACCCGCGTAGCTGTTATTATATTATCTTCAATGATCATGGCGCCATCGTGTAACGGACTATTCTTAAAGAAGATACTTTCGATAATAGGTTGGTTCACAGCAGCCTTCATTTCATCGCCACTATTTTTTACAAAGTCCAAACTATTATTTCTTTTAAGAACAATTAAAGCACCCGTTTTTGAAGCACCCATCTTTTTACAAGCTGCGACAAGGGCGTTCACGTTTTCTGACACAGTAAGCTCTTCAGATAATTTGAATTTATTGTAAAACCGCCTACGGGCATTAAAATTAGTGGACCCGAGCATGAGCAAAAACTTTCGAATTTCTTGCTGAAAAACAACGATTAAGGCAAACATACCCACACCCAAGAAACCACCTAGTATCTTACTTAGCAGCTCCATTTCTAAAATTTCCGTGAGCCTCCAAATCCCATAAATGATAACGATACCAACAAATATATTGATTGCTACAGTTCCCTTTACAAGTTTATAGACGTAATACAACAGCAGTGCCACAAGCACAATATCGACGATATCTATAATTCGTAAGTCTAAGAATTCCAAAAGGTCTTTGTTTTATGTAAATGTAGTTTAAAAAATTTGAAAATATTAAGGGTTTGTTTGCATAGCTTGTAACAAGCTTACACATTCTACAGCTTCCTGCACGTCGTGTACTCGCAAAATGGAAGCCCCTTTTAACAAGGCAATAGCGTGCAAAGCAGTGGTCCCGTTTAAGGCATTATCTGCTGTGGTTTCAATCGTTTTGTAAATCATAGATTTTCTTGAGACACCTATTAAGTAAGGCACTTCAAGATGTTTAAAAAGCTCCAGGTTGTTTAGTAATTCAAAACTTTGCGCTCTAGTTTTGGCAAATCCAAAGCCTGGGTCGGCAATAATGTCATCAATTCCAGCTGCTCTTGCTGCCGCCAATCTTTCAGAAAAATAGGCCAACACATCGCGGGTTATATTGGTATACTCGGTTAATTGAGACATTGTTTGCGGGGTGCCACGCATATGCATTGCAATAAAAGGAACTTTGAGCTTGGAGACTGCCGAAAGCATTTCGATGTCTTTGGTTCCTCCAGAAATATCATTAACAATCGCTGCACCCGCTTCGATGGCAGATTTTGCAACCTTGCTTCGGAAAGAATCTACCGAGATGATTGCCTCTGGAAACTCTTTAATGATTGCTTCGACCGCAGGAAGAACGCGCTGTAATTCTTCAGTTTCAGAAACGTCGTCGGCGCCTGGACGCGAGCTATACCCTCCAATATCTAAAAAGGCCGCCCCTTCGTTTAGCATGCCTTCAGCTTGCCTTAAAATTTCGTTTAAAGTGACCGTCTTTCCGCCGTCATAAAACGAATCTGGCGTCGCATTAATGATGCCCATCACTTTTGGAACAGAGAGGTCGATAAGTGCGCCTTTACAATTGAGGGTTTGCAATTTTTTATTTTGATTTATTTAAGCGAAATTTACGCAAAATCTTAGACATCGGCATGGCAAATACTTCAGAACAATATAATGCAGTTATTGAAACGTGTAGAACGTTGTTTATCAATAAAATGAAAGACTACGGAAGTGCTTGGAGAATTTTAAGATTGCCATCACTTACCGATCAGGTTTTTATAAAAGCGCAGCGCATTCGAGGACTTCAGCAAAATAAGGAACGTAAAGTAGATGAGGGAGAGGTCAGCGAGTTTATTGGAATTATTAATTACTGCGTAATGGCCCTAATTCAATTGGAGAAGGGAATTGTTGAAACACCAGACATTTCGTTAGACGATGCTGTCATTTTATTCGATGCTAAAGTCTTACTTACCAAGCAGCTCATGATGGATAAAAACCATGATTACGGTGAAGCATGGCGCGATATGAGAGTGAGTTCCTTAACCGATCTTATTCTTCAGAAATTACTTCGGGTAAAGCAAATTGAAAATAATAGTGGGAAAACATTAGTTTCGGAAGGCATTGATGCCAATTATCAGGATATGATCAATTATGCGGTTTTCGCGATGATTCATTTGGGAGATACGAACTGAAAAAACAATAAATTCTCGAAAAAGGTTCTTTTAATGGGCCCTAATTAAACATATAAGTATGAAAATAGTAGTTGGATTCTCAAGAGTATTTGTTGCGGTGTTATTTCTCATTAGTGGATTGATAAAATTAAATGACCCCGTTGGATTTTCCTTTAAGCTGAAAGATTATTTTGCGCCTGAGGTGCTTAATTTGGAGTTCTTAGTGCCTTATGCACTTGTGATTGCCATTTTTGTTGTGATTTATGAAGTGTTGTTAGGGGTGATGATTTTTCTGGGACATGCCAAAAAGTTCACCTTATGGAGTCTATTACTGATGATCGTTTTCTTCACCTTTCTAACTTTTTACTCGGCTTATTTTAATAAAGTTACAGATTGTGGGTGCTTCGGGGATGCCATAAAACTAACCCCATGGGAGTCCTTTAATAAGGATATCGTGCTGCTTGTTTTTATCTTAATCTTATTCTTCAAAAGTTCTTATATCGAGCCTTTCTTTTCGAAAAGGCTAAGAAGTATTTTAGTCTTTGCTTCCTTCGTAGGCTGTTTGGCATTTGGATATTGGGTGTTAATGCACTTGCCTGCCAAGGATTTTAGACCGTATAAAATTGATGCAAATATCACAGAGGGAATGTCTGTTCCTGAGGGTGCTCCGGAGGCCATTTTTGAATATGACTGGAAGTTTGATCAAAACGGAGTGGATACAGTGATTACTACAAACGGAGATTATCCGAAGGTAGATGGAACCTTTCTAGAAGTTGATACCAGAGAAATTCAGGCGGGTTATGAGCCACCTATCCATGATTTTAGTATGGAAAGAGACGGTACAGATTTTACCACTCAGTTTTTAGAAGAAGAAAATCTCATAGTGGTGATTGCTTATAACAAAGGCATGACAGAGTTAGAGGGCTATGCCAATATTCGAGAAGTTACAAACAATGCAATCAAAAATGGATACAAAGTAATAGGATTGTCGGCTTCATCGTCTAAGGTTATGGATGCTATGGTAGCACAACAGCGGCTAAATTTCAAGTTTTATTTCTGTGATGAGACGGCTCTAAAAACAATTGTGCGAAGCAACCCAGGTGTTTTAGAGTTGAACGCAGGTACGATTCTTCAGAAGTTGCATTGGAATGATACTGAGAAAATGAATCTAAAACTCCTTCCAGGAGCAACACCAAATCTAGATTTTGGACTTAAGTTACGTTTGGATAGTATTGCAGTTTTAGACCAACGGTATCGTGCGCTAATGCAGGCCAATACGCCCGAGGCACTCCAAGAACTTGGTGAGGAAATGGGATTGACAAAAGAAGAGTACACAGGCGATCATCGGGCATTGCAAGCCGTTATTGACAGTTCAAATATGGCATTCGTAGAAAACTATTTTATAACGAATGGGTATCCTGGAAAATCGGTTGTTGGAGAAGAATCTAGCCTTGCAGCTTGGTATGTACTACAGCACAATCCAGATAAAATTGCGACCTATTTACCGCTTATAAAAAAGGCTGCTGCCGATGGTGAAATTTCAATGAGATCTGCTGCGATGATGGAAGACCGCTATCTTATGAATGAAGGTAAGCCCCAGGTTTATGGAACTCAGGGGATGTATTATGATGACGAAAGAGGGTCTTTTATTTGGCCAATTGAAAATCCTGAAACCGTAAACGAACGTCGCATAAAAGCGGGTTACGATCAAACTATTGAAGCCTATTCCAAAGTGCTTTTTGGCCCTGATTTTGAATACAAGGTTTTGGGTATTGATGACGTTAAAAATTAACTAGGTGGGCAACTATATATTGCAGAAAATAGGGTATTCAATCCTCACTTTATTTGGGGTAATCACCGTTATTTTCGTTTTGTTTACGATCTTACCAGGAGATCCAGCTCGCATGATGCTGGGTCAAAACGAGAGTGCCGAACAAATCGCGATTGTAAAGAAGAAATATGGTTTTGATAAGCCGGTTGGCGTTCAATACGTTCAATACCTCAATGATTTGTCACCGCTATCTTTTCATAGTACAAATGCGAACGAGTATTCGTTTCTTTCCGAAGGGAAATACAGTGCTGTAAAACTATTTACGATCGGTACTACACAAACTGTTTTAAAGTTCCCATATCTGCGGGAGTCCTTTCAGAAGAATGGTAAAAAGGTGAGTTCGATAATCGCTGAAACACTTCCAAATACTGCGATCTTGGCGTTCACGGCAATTTGTATCGCTATGTTCCTTGGCGTTGTATTGGGAATCGTTTCTGTTTTATTCAAGGACGGTTGGGTTGACAAATTAATACAACTGCTCAGTACTTTTGGAATGAGTGTTCCCTCGTTTTTTAGCGCGATTCTATTTGCTTGGTTGTTTGGCTTTGTGCTTCATGAATATACAGGACTCAATATGACGGGCAGTTTATATGAGGTTGATGATTTTGGTGAAGGGAGTTACATACAATGGAAAAATTTGATTTTGCCTGCTGTGGTTTTGGGAATCAGACCCTTGGCTGTAATAAGTCAATTAATGCGAAATTCACTTTTGGAAGTGCTGAGTCAAGACTACATTCGCACAGCCAAGGCAAAAGGACTGTCATTTTATCAAGTTATTAAAAAACACGCGTTAAAAAACGCATTAAATCCGGTAGTTACGGCAATTTCGGGATGGTTTGCATCGATGTTGGCCGGCGCTGTTTTTGTCGAATATATTTTTGGATGGAACGGTCTAGGCAAGGAGATTGTGGATGCGCTTAACACCCTAGACTTACCTATTATTATGGGGGCCGTTATTGTAATAGCAACCTTGTTTATACTTATTAATATTGTGGTTGACCTTATTTATGGTTGGCTGGATCCAAAAATAAGTAGTTAGCGATTAAAGAATGTGAAATTGTCTCAAATCGATATAAACCGAATGTAAATGGCTTTGTGAGACTTCTGAAAAAATTAAAAATAATAAACATACTAAAAAGTAACAGTATTATGAGAAAGAAAATAGTAGCAGGAAACTGGAAGATGAATTGTGATATTGCACATACCTATGAGTTGCTCGACCAATTAAAAGAAAGAGCATTAAATGAGGATGTTGAAGTAATTGTAGCACCACCGTTTACAAATTTGCAGAGTGCGAATCAGGCGCTGATTGATAGCGATATCTTGGTGGCAGCACAAAACATGCATCAGGCAACAAATGGTGCGTATACAGGTGAGGTTTCTGCAGACATGTTGAAAGGGGTAGGCATTGAGACTGTTATTTTAGGACATAGTGAGCGCAGAGCCTATTTTCATGAGGATAATGCACTACTGGCTAAAAAAGTTACAACGGCCTTAGAAAAAGAGATGACAGCTATCTTTTGTTTTGGAGAAGAACTTGAAGACCGCACATCGGGGAACCATTTTAATTTGGTAGCATCCCAGCTAAAGGAAGGCTTATTCCATATAGAAGCTGCAGATTGGAAAGATGTTGTTCTTGCTTATGAACCTGTTTGGGCCATTGGAACTGGCGAAACTGCGAGTCCGGAGCAAGCCCAGGAAATGCATGCTTTTGTGAGAAAGACGATTACAGAAGCGTATTCTGAGGATATAGCCAATGACGTATCTATTTTATACGGCGGAAGTGTGAAACCTGCGAACGCTGCTGAGATATTTGGAAAACCGGATGTTGATGGCGGACTTATTGGGGGAGCTGCATTAGATGCGGAAAGTTTCGCGGCAATAATAAATGCCTTTGAGTAACCTATGTCGCACATCTATATTGAGTATCAGTTTACAGTTAGTCCAATTGAACCAGGCGTTGAAATCCTCATTGCCGAATTGGGATATGCTGGTTTTGAAAGTTTTGTAGAAAATGAAACAGGAGTGCAGGCCTATATTCAGAAAGATGAATGGAATGAAGAAATCTTATCGGATATTCAGGTTTTATCTTCTGAAGAATTTCAAATAGACCACCATGTTACTGAAATTGCGCAGGTAAATTGGAATGAAGAGTGGGAGAAGAATTTCGATGCCATCGAGGTAGATGGAAAATGTGCCGTAAGGGCCCCATTTCATCCAGAAGCCAATGTTGAATATGAAATCGTCATTGAGCCAAAAATGTCGTTTGGAACCGGGCATCATGAAACCACCCATATGATGCTTCAGCATATTCTGAAAAATGATTTTGCAAATAAATCCGTTTTGGATATGGGATGCGGAACGGCGGTTTTGGCTATTCTTGCTGAAATGAAAGGCGCTTCAAAGTTGGAAGCTATTGATATTGATCCTTGGTGTTTTGAAAACTCTGAAGAGAATGTCGCTAGAAACAACTGTAAAAATATTGCCGTAGAACTGGGAGATGCCTCGCTATTAGACGGAAGAAAATACGATGTGATTATTGCGAATATAAATCGCAATATCTTGTTGAACGATATGGCGTGCTACAGAAAATGTCTTGATGCGGGTGGCGAATTGTATTTGAGCGGCTTTTATAAGGAAGATTTGCCAATCATTACGGCTTGCTGCAATACATTGGGGTTTACCTTCGTTGATAACAAAGAAAGGAATAACTGGATTGCGGCAAAATTCGTAGTTTCGTTGAAGTAAATGAAGATTGATTCGTTATGAGCACTAAAGAAAAGATAGAAGAAGAACTGGATGTTGCCGAATTGGAGAGCAATCAGAATGAAATTGTTTTATACAATGACGAGGTAAATACCTTCGATCATGTAATCAATACCCTTGTTTATGCCTGTGAGCATACGCCAGAGCAAGCAGAGCAATGTTCACTCATAGTACATTACAAAGGGAAATGTACCGTAAAAACAGGTTCATACGATGAGTTGGAGCCTCGATGTTCGATGCTATTGGACGCAGGCTTAAGCGCTGAGCTCGTATAATCCATCACAGCGATAATTTTTCGATTTCTAGCATTGCTAATGCATAATAATATTTTATATTTGCAGCCCAATAATGGCCTCGTGGCGCAACTGAATAGCGCACTTGATTACGGCTCAAG
>TARA_B110000285_G_scaffold227598_1_pt1 | contig 11672 bp, 6 predicted proteins | sample TARA_B110000285 | Tara Oceans TARA_B110000285 (sample SAMEA4397756) | marine metagenome | biome: Polar Biome; feature: [SRF] surface water layer (ENVO:00010504); material: water (ENVO:00002006), including particulate matter (ENVO:01000060) such as... | depth 5 m
TATAACCATTCTTTGAAGAAGATGCAGTTAGTGGTAAGACCCGCCGACACAACTATTTTTGACACAAATAATTATGAATTGCCCCAAGATGAATTTGGTGTTACAATCACATCTTGGGTGATACCGTCTACAACTGTTGTACCTGGATTAAAAGTATCAAATAATGAGTTTGTTACAGCAACCGGATTTAATTCTGGGAGTTATCCATCCGCGTATATTGGATTAACACAAGATTTAAATGATGTTATATTTTCATCACAAAACGAATCTCGCATTAAAACCCGTTATATTCCCTTGTATTATAAGCCCAATAATCCTCAATATAGTCAACAAGGTGCTGTATCGTCAAGTTCGCGTATTCAGCGATTAAAATACAATTCAATCACCAATTCAGCATACTCATACCAAACAGCATACGGTAAAAATGTAGCGAATGCTCTGGCATATGGTGTTCCGGCAAATGGTTATACGATTAAAGATAAAATTGGATATCCGCTCAAATGTACACCCAAGTTCAGTTTTGATGGTACAGTCAAAAACTGTAGTCCATCAAAAATATCAAATATGATATAATATATATTATACATAATTGTAATGAAATATCATAAAAATATTGAATTATGTTTATGATACGATAATATTAATTATTCAAAAGATTTACTTTTTATAAGGTTTGTATTTGACATCAATGACTTTACCAAGCATTACCAATTGATTAGAGTCCATTACCGCAATACGTCCAAGTCCCTGACAGTCCTCAAATTTTTCAAGATACATTGGCTGTTGTGGTACAAATTCAATCTCCGCACTTTCTCCACGTTCAAGAAATGGTGGATTTTCCAATTTTTCATTTCCAGTTTTCTTACCCATTTTCCAGATAATCTTTGACATTTTACACGCCGATTTAGCTGTTCTCACATGGACACAAGGAGAAAATCCGGGTTTAAGTTGTCCTGGATGTTCCTGAATTGCCACTTGTGCTGTGAAACTTTCAACGGGTTCAAGTAATTTACTTTTTTGAAGAGAAATGACATCACCCACCTTAGGCATATTCATTTTGTCAAGTCCTTTGATATTCATACCAATATTATCTCCTGGACCCGCACTCGGCCAATTCTTGTGATGCATTTCAATATTAAATACTTTAAGATTATCAATACCCCTTGGTACAACACGAACAACATCACCAGTATTTAGTGTACCTTGTTCGATGCGTCCAGTAATTACATCACCAACACCTTTAATCTTGTAAATACCATTAATAGGAATACGTACTTCTTTGTCGGGAAAGCGTTTGGGTGGACGTACAAGTTTTTCAAGTGCGTCATATAGGGTTACACCTTCAACAACTTCGTCCTTGGAGATATTCGCCTTCCATCCTTTGAACCACGGCATTTTGTCAGTAGGTTCTACCAAATTTTCGCCAGCAAACCCACTATATGGAATAAAAGCCACTTGTTTAGGTTTGAAACCCGCCTGAGTAATCATTTTTGTCATTTCTTCCTTGACTTCGTTAAAACGCTGTTCGGACCAATTACAAGAGTCCATCTTGTTTACACCCACAACAAGTTTTTCAATACCAAGGAGTCCAAGAAGACGTGCGTGTTGACGAGTTTGTCCTTGAACTTCACCAGATGCGTGATCTCCGCGCGCGATTGCTGTCTCAAAACCACCGGCTTCCGCTGGTACAAGAAGTAGAGCAGCATCCGCACATCCAGCACCAGTAATCATATTTTTTACATAATCCCTGTGACCGGGTGCATCAACAATAGTGTAATGATAACTATCTGTATAGAACTCCTTAGTCGTACAGTTGATGGTTACACCACGCTCGCGTTCTGCCTTATCTTTGTCCATAAAATACGCAAACGCAAAAGAACTTTTTCCTTGTTGATCCGCTTCTGCTTGTAGTTTCTGCATATCACGTTCGGAAATACCACCGAGTTTGAAAATAAGATGACCCGTGGTTGTTGATTTTCCTGCGTCTACGTGACCGCATACGACAAGAGAAATATGTTGCTTAGGTGTATCGCTCATAAATTAGTAATGTATATTTATGTATATATACATTACTAAGTAATCACTCTTTATATATGTAAAATATATTTTTTATCTTACCAGAATACCTGGTATTGTATTACAATATATGTTATACTTTTCACACCAATGAATACATTTAATTATATTATTTCGGACAAGTTGTTGTTTTTTTTCTTCATTGAAATCTTTCAATAACGACAATGTATATGCTATATTTTCCAACTGTTGTTGTCCGAATATTGCGTTGTATTCTTGAATTTTGTTTAAGAAAAATGACGAAATGTCAACTTTGATAAACCGGTGAATGTATTGTTTATCATTTTTCAGCATAGTACTCATTGATGAATGTAATTTATGATATAATTGAGTCAAAATATTAGAATGATGTGTTTTGCTATATCTAAATTTTTTACAAACAATATATTTTTCTGAATTACCATATCTACTTGTATGTGGTTTAATAATATAAACTTTTTCATATAAAGATGATAGTAAATATAACATATCAATTGTTGCAATATGAAAACAGTCAAATATTTTAAGTATAAAACTACCATTATAATTTTGCATCACAATAGCATGGCAAATTTGTGCGAATAACAAACGATGAATATTCATTTCTTGATGATTAAAGTTTTCAGAAAAATCAAAACCACCATCAGCAGTGACAATATCCATTGAATGTTTATATTTAATGTAATTGCTTTCAAAATTGCGCAAATTCAGTAAATCCCCATTATTTGAAGCCCCATTTTCGATAATGACATTATGATGAGTACGTAAAAAATGTTGACTTTTTTTCCAAGACGGAATATTGTCATCAAAATTATGATCCTGTATTGTCATACCATAATATGTATCATTATTATTATTTCGTATATTTGAAATTGCTTCTATAAACCCTCCTGGACCCTCTGCCAAGTGAAATGTATTGATAGAATGGTGCGTATATTTTTCTAATAGCTTGAATAGATGAGTCATTTCAACCATTTTAAAGTATGAACGAGAAAGAGGTTTATATTTGGAAATGCACTTCCTTTTCTCTGGAATAATAGTATGAATAAATTCATATGGATTCGTATATCGCTTTACGTTATCCCAACCCAATTCATTGTTTGTAATATTTTCCTTTATATTATTCAGATATTTTGAAAGTGAATGGGATAAATATATATCGGGTATATTGTCATTGAAATTAATATCTACGTGATTGAATAAAGATAATTGTGAGCTTGGTAAAAGATAATATGTCATAGTCGTTATTATGATACATTAAAAAATGTTTATATTGATTTATTAGGTATAGTATCGGGTTATATTACACGTTTTTTTCCGGATTTTTTAGTTTTTGTATCCTTGTCTTCTTCAATCGGTTTAACAACAGGTTCATCAAATTCATAATTTTTCATTGCGAGTTTCATAATATGAGAACCATCCACGTTGCGAACCTTTTTGAAGATCATATAACGATTCAAGAACGAAATTTTCTTTTCATTTGGAGACATTTCCAATGCTTTACCATAATATTTGGTATTTTTATCCTTTTCTAATTGTGAATATAATGTTGAAAATAGTCCCGACGAATATGGCATATTCAAATGACTTGCTTCTTCATCGCTTAGTGGTATAAATCCATAATCTTCCATTACACGTACAAGATAATTGTAGTTAACCAGATATTCAACAAAGTATTTATTAATTGTTTCTTGATAAACGTTGATACTGTATCCCAGTGAATTCTCATCATCTGGAAACCCAGTTTCGTCATATTGTTTTGAAATTTCAAATATTTTAGTATTGTTTTCTTCAAGAATAACTCCTTGACCCTTTTCTTTATTTGCCAAAAGTTTGAATACCTGATTCCCATCATAACACGTGGCGACGAAATGTCCGTCAATACTAATCGTTTGAGATAGATTATTCACAAAATTATGTAATGTGTTACGATTTTCAAACATATAGTGGAGTGCAAATTGACAAGAACCGACATCAAAACCAGTTGAACCTTTACCATAACTCTTATTTACACCTTTTCCAATTAACAATTTTTCTTTGGGAGAAATACCGAATACCGCGTTAGATACATTTCTATCCTTTTCATTTGTAAACGCAGAACCGTTTTTGATATTCAATGTAGAATCTCCCACGACAAATAGTGCGTCAAAGATATTACTTGATTCTTTGTATTTATTGATATATCGGGCACACGCGCCGTCTATTTTATTATGTATGTTGTCTCTTGAAATATCTATACCGAATACAAAACTGGGTTTATTTCTCATCCATTTTGACATATCTCCTGCCTTTCCAACAGAATAATCAATCAACGTATTACCTTGGTTCAAAACACTACCGATGAGATTGCTTTTAACGTACAGATTGTGGAAATCCCGTAAACTGCGTGTATATGAATGTCCGGTCTTACGGTTATAATATACATCAGAATGTTCGTAATATGTAGGGAAGTTAGTTCCAGTTCTTAGCATTTGTGTATCTATGGGATAATGAATTGATCTCCAATTATTATTTGCTACGTGATACGCATTTCCATAATTCCTGATACCATTTTGTAATTCATTTGTTTTATCATACCGAACACGTAATGGAACCCAATTCCAACCTTTTTTATTATCAATAACATATTGGAATTCAACTATCATATTCTCATCAAACGGCTCACCTTCTTCTGTCATCATTACATCATTTGTCAATAATACATTACATACGTGTGCGTCAGTATCATATGGATCAGTTGGTACAAATGGAACGGGCTTATAATTAGATTCGTCGTCTTTATTCTTGATTGCATTATTAATCGTATCCTGGTAAATGTCTTCACAAGGATTAATATAACCGTGTTTTGTTTGGTCGTAACCGCACCTCAATGTAAGTGTTTTATATTTATTCATTTGTGATGTAGTATGTAAATTGGAACCATCTTGATAAATATGATTGATTATAGGTTGATTACCATCATCCTTTTTAACTGAAACAAGGAAATCAATTGTATTATATTCCGGGGGTTTCCATTTGAATGAGTGCGTCCATGATACTTTGAAATTTGAAATTTTATCACCTTCTTCGTTTACGCCTACACTAATTTTGTTTGGTGTAAATATAATACCATCTGTGGTGTATTCATAGACATCATCGTCAATATTTGAGAATATTTGACTACAACAAGTGAAAATATTGCGGGTGGGTGTTGAAATGTAAAATGTTTTGACGTTAATTCGTAATTTTGTATCGAGAGTACTGACTACTGGTTTGTATTTCAATGTTGAGATTATATTCTGTAAGTGGTATAATCGGAAGTTTGTATTTCCGTCATCGGCAAGAACAAATGGTATATTGCGAATGTCTTTACCCTTTAAATAGTATATATCAAAACACGCATACAGATTTATATATTTATTGTTTTTATCGTATTTGATATATTCACCGTCAATAAGCGTTTCAAAGTATTCTTCTTGTGTTGTCACTGTGCCCGTGAATATTATTTGCATATTTGTATTAATCATATAAATTTTCCCCACTTTTGAAATATATATAAAACGTCGTTCACCATCTGCCTTGTCTGTAACACAATAACCATTATTAATATTTGGTACGTTACTTTCATTTTCTGCGACCACGTTTTCAATTTGTAATGTATAAGAAGATGGTCCAATAAAATGTTTGGGATTAACATATCTCGGTATTTCATTTCCGTGAATCATTGATAAGTATTCATTTATTATGTCTTTCTGTTCTGTATATGTAATTGGAAATTTTGTATTTTGCATTCCAGACATGATGATACGAATAACCTTTTTAATAGACGATGTTAATTTGGAACTAGTGTCATATTGTGACCCGGTACCCACTGAATTGTTATTCACTTCCAATTCTATTTCATAATTTTCAATATTGTTAAACACATTTGAATCTTGAATTGTATATTCGGGAACGTATTGTCTATTTTTTTTAGACGATGACTTTACTATACTTACATCAACATATACGGGATATTGTGAATGGTAAAAACGAACACGATTGATTAGACGGAACACCTTTTTAGATTCCGTCCAATCTCGGATAATGTTTTTGGATATATTTGAATAGATATTGAAATCATTTTCTGTTTGGTATGCTACACGAAGATTGTATTGTTCTACATCAATCGGATTTAATCGTTCTCCGTTTTTATCATTTGCATACATTTTTTGTGTAAATTTGATTTTATCAGAAGTAGAAGATGGCATATCAATAATCTTTTGAAGACTATTATGGATACAATATTCTTTGATAACATCATCTCCGACAAGTTCTGTACGAATATTTGACATTCGTGTTGTACCCGTCCGTTTATCTACAAACTCGTTGGTAATACGTAACATATTGTTACCATCCTTATTTTGTGTTTCAAACCCACACGACATAATATATTTTATGACATTTTCATAATCTATTCGGTTAATCGGTTTTCCGACACGTGGATTCGTTCCAAACCTAATTTCAAATTCATTCATTTTATTACCCGAGAGAAGTGGCTTATTTTCTAAATATTTATCAACGAGTTGTTCCATATTCATAGTGTTAAATAGACGAAGTTGTTATATATAGTATTATTACATATATTTATATGAATTCAATTTTTAGATATTAAAAGTTGAATTAGTATTTACCAAGCGATCGTTTTGTATATTTCTTTATATAGGTGGTCTTTCTTCAAATTGCAAACGTCAATATTCAGTTTTCCAGCAAATGCTTTTAGGTCGTCCAATTTATAGGATGAACTTCCTTTCATTGGTTTATCGAACTTATGTAAAGGAATATATGTAGTATAAATAGTGTTGATTTCATTTTCGTCAATATTTTCTTTTGAAATATCATAATACTTTCCTTTATTGAGTTGTATCAAGTGAGTACAATTTCCATTCATCTCATTTTTGAAATGGAAAAAGGATTGTTTCTCTTGATTAAGAATAATTATATTGAACTTATAATGCGCGATAAACGCATAAATCATATTATAATTGATATTTTTATTTGAATATGACATAAGGTCGCTCATAATTTCTTGAAATAATACATTTGTCACTTTGATATTACTATTCTTTACTAAATCTCGCTTAGTATGTAAATTATCATATATCTTCTTCTTTTCTTTGAGATATGCGTTTCCATAATTAATATGTATTTTCATATACTCTAAATAACCGTGATGTAGTATATATAGACTCCAAAATAATGTATCTTTATGAGTTATTCTGTATTTCTTATCACACTTTTCATTCACAACCGAAGTAATATTGTTTTTATATATATCAAATGTTTTTAGCTCACGTTTAACATCGTCGTGTGTATTACGTTTTATTGTCTGGATAGATACATTTTTCGTATTGGAATCAAACGCCTTTTTTAACGTATGTGTGAAAAAATAGCGTTGTAAATTAGTAATATCAAAACTATTACTAATTTTATCTTTATAAATATGACTTACAATTAATTCTACTTGGTTGTACAGCATTTCGTATAATATAATATTATATAGCCTTTATACTACCACAATAATATATTTTATACACTTCTAGAAGTACGATGTGTGATATTCTTGTTTCTTATCTTCCTTTTCTTTCAATTCATTTTCTTGTGTATTTAGATGAGTAATGTATTCTTTGATTTCGGCTAGAACATTGTCATCTGTAATATTTGATAGATTCACAAACGAACCATTTTTATTTTCGCTAATATGTATGTTATTCTTTTTCAGAATTTTGTAAATCTCAATATGTTGTTGTTTGTCACATTCATCAACTGCTTTTTTCAATGCTTCCATAATATAAAAAAATATAATATCTACTTTTTATACTATTTTTCTTAATCATTATACAACGTCGCAATAGACGTGATGTATGGATCATTTAATTCAAACCGACTACCCAATATTTTGCATTTGAGTTTATCATTTTCTTGTAAATTAATAAATTTATTGTTATTGAAATGATGATCTCTTGCAACAAACACGTGTAGTGGGACATTTTCGTCTTCGTCAATATATTCACAATGAATTCCTGCCTTTGTAGTTGTTTTTACAGTACATTCAATTAACATACCTTCAACCGGATTACATACAAAACATTCCAATACACAATGGAAACATATTTTTTCTCCCATTACATTTCCAGCACTATAACTAACGATTTTTATTGAACCGTTTTTAACAATCCCCTCATTGATACATTTATCCTCCAAATCATATTTTAATTTCAATTCAAGATTTTGTTTGACATTTTTACCTACCTCATTAATATGCAAATATACCTTCCGTTCTAATAAAGACTGAATAAATATGCTATAAAGTTTGTCGTCGCGCATAGTTTAATGTGTTTATATAATAATATTTATATTATTATGTATCTGATATTATTAATCAATTTTATTGTTTATACTTTTACTATTTGTGATAAAACCGCTTCATCGGCGTCAAAGAAATAACGTTTATTTCTATATTTTATGTCGTCTAAATATCGCAATAAGAATTCCATAAATAAACAAAGCGTTGCACGTGTCATGACTTGGGATTGATTCTTTGTTTTTGTAGATTTATGTACGTCTAATAAATGATGTTGTAACAAATCGTGGAATCGTGTCTCTGTGTCTTTAATCGGTTCGTTACATTTGTTTCCGTCAATAATACATTGTAAGCGTAATATAAAATCCTTGTAATTTATTGTATTACAAAACACACCCTTGTTGCTTTTATATTCACTTTGTAGAGTCTTAATTTTCAAGCGAGTTTCTTGAGTTTTATCTTTTTCCATAAATCCGAACATCGTCCAAATGTTGGTTCTGGGTTGTAAATATTTTTCACTTATAGGTATTTTTAGATTTTCATAATCAAGTAGAGAACCTTCACCTAGGTTCTCTTTACCGACTATAAATATCTTGTGTTTATTATCTTGAACCAAAACTAAATATTTCTTCTTATTGAATGTTACTAATTTGTTGGTTAGATATGTATGTATCAAGTGTTCTTTGAAATCACTTCTGTCTTCTTTGTAATATATCACATTAAAAAGGGTTATTTTATCTCGGATTTCAAGTTCATCAAATAGTTTGAAATTCATAAAGATAATAAATTTTTCTTTTTCCATTTGGATACCATCAAACATTAAATTTTGAAATAGTTTACTTGTTACTATGGCAACCCATTTTTGTTTTGACATATCATTGTCTTGTGAAATGGATTTATTGACATTATCTATCTTTTCCATAATGCTATTATAATCACTATCAACGGATGTCTCTGTTACTTTTTGTATAAATGAAGTATCCTTATCCAATGTCATATATTCATGTTTGAAGTCAACCGGATGAATGCGTTCATACATTGATATGCTTTCATTTCCAATATCTTTGGGTTGAAACGCATAATAATCCCCTTTATTAATTAAATATCCCTCACGTTTATGTTTATCAATAATAATATCACTGCGATTATCCACCATATTGTAGAGAACATAGAATATTTGCTCTATTGGATATGTTTGTTGAATATTGATTTCTTTGATTAATTCGTTTTGAGAATATACAAAACGTTTTTGGAATAGCCCTTTTATGCGTGATGATATCATGGAATAATTCGCATTAGCAAAGTATTTCTTATAATTTGAAAGGTTGATTTTTTTTCCATAATCGCGTGTAGCGACACATGTATATTCACAGTTGTCTTGGTAATCACATATTTCAGTAAATGGACGATCACCAATTTTATATGGAATCGTTTTACCGTTTGATAAACGAATCACCGTTTTTTTATTTTCTACCAATTTGTTAATGTTTTCCACAGAAAAATTGGTTTGCGAAATGTTCAACATACAGTCTACTGAAATAGATTTCAATATACGAGTAATCTTACCAATTTTGATCGCTTTGTACTCGGCATTTCTATACATATAAACATCGGGTGTTTCGTGTGTCAATGATTTATCTTGTGATGTATATAGATATATTTCAACATTCCTGTCTTCAAAATCAAGAGCACAATGACTTCTATTTCTAACCCCGCGTCCAATAATTTGTTCGGGTCTATTCATATTATACCAAGGCTCAATAATGTGTATTTGACGAATAAATTTGAAGTCCACACCTTCTGCTACTGCTTTTGAAATAATAACTACTTTTACAAGTTCTCCATCTTTATTATCAATACTCGTAATTGTTCGTAAATCATTTTCGTTGTTGGGTGAAAAATGCTTATCTCCTGTTATAATGCAATATTTTGCCGGATTGAATGGTGACGTATTATTGCGTGGTTTTAATGTTTTATAATCAATAGGTTCCCGAACAGTTTCTTTGAAAAGGTTTTTATTTGATTTTTCGTTTTTAGAAAATCGTGTAAATCCCATTTCTTCTAACATAAGTGCAAATGGTATAATGGACCCCTCAATATGTTGAGAATATACCAATATAACCCCATTTGATTTTTTAATTTTTGATGAAATTGACGAGAATTTACCACTATATTTTGATATATTTTCGGGGGCAAATATTCTCCCATGGTTCTCTAATGTTTCTGGTTTATATTCGTAATCATATTTGAGCGGGATTGTAGTATCGTTTTTAAAATTCATAATTCCCGTGAATCCACTTTTACCAATGTTATATGGATTATCAATATTATTTGTAGGAAAGACAAAAGTGGTTGCGTCAATCGGTTTCTGTAATAACGCATATCCTATGTTCTCTAATTCGTCAAATTTCTTTTTAACAAACATATCTTTTGTTTGTTCTGGAAGACCTAATATAAGTTCTTTATAATATTTTAACTGGAAACTACCCATTTCTGTATTATAAATTGGTATATGATTCATTGGTGTTTTAATTTCAATACCATTGAATTGTTGTTTTGGGATGCGCTCAATAATAGTGTTATCTGGTTCAAAGTCATTAGGATATATACGGAATGGGAATGCGTATGGGTTCTCGCCACGTATATACGAAACATATCCTATTAATTTTCGTTGTAACAATTCCGAACCACTTTCAGAATGGGTATCATCTTTTTCGTGGAACTCGCCATCTGCGTTGAAAATATCAGATTGAGAGATTTTACTTCTGTTATCGTTGACATTTAATAAATTGGTTAGCCATACAATTTCAAGATGACTATTGAACATTGGAGTAGCAGATAAAAGTAATAACTTCATATTATGACTGTGTTTGGCAATTTTCATCAATAATTTTGCTGCCTGTTTATTGGTATTATCATCTGTAATGCGTATATTGTGAACTTCATCAATAATAATTAAACGATTATCAAAAAATGTTTTAATTTTCCGTTTTTCAAGTGCCTTTTTGACATCATTATCTGCTTGTAAATCGCTTACATTAATCTTTTTCTGCATATAACGAGAAAATTCAATATATCCCATAAAATTATAATATTTCTTTATGATATTTTTGATGTTATTAATTACTTTTGACCGTTCAAGTCCTTTTACATCGTTTGGGTTTATTTCTTGAAGTAATGTACGTCCAATACAACTATGAAGGTTCCAATGTTCTCCATCTAATTTCAATTTATCTTCGTCAAATAATTGACTGTAAAAATTCTTTTGAACGTTGGGTGATGCTACTATAATAAT
>TARA_B110000285_G_C15142581_1_pt1 | contig 11659 bp, 8 predicted proteins | sample TARA_B110000285 | Tara Oceans TARA_B110000285 (sample SAMEA4397756) | marine metagenome | biome: Polar Biome; feature: [SRF] surface water layer (ENVO:00010504); material: water (ENVO:00002006), including particulate matter (ENVO:01000060) such as... | depth 5 m
AATGCGACACAGCCATGATTATTGCAAATGCGGTAATAAGACTTGCTCAACCCGATCCAGTGCGCCTCGATTTGCCTGCATAACCTGCAACGCTGCTTCTGACATTTGTTTATGTAATCGTGAGTTGAGTTCGATTTCACGCCAATCTGCGGCCAACTCGCTCGGCTGGGTTATCTTCATTGCGCCGCCTTCAACGAACTGCTCGGCAATATCTTTTATGTTCCTCAAGTAACCGCCCATCAGAATCGGCATACCAAAGTGGGCAGGCTCCATTGGGTTATGTCCACCCACATCGACTAAGCTTCCACCAACAAAAGCACTGTTGGCAATACTGTAGAAATACAACAATTCGCCTAACGTGTCGATCAGATACACTTTTGTTTTGGGCATGATATCTCGACCACTGGAATGACGTTGAACAGGCAGCCCCGCCTGCTCGCACAATTTAAAAACCGCGTCCGCTCTGGCTGGATGGCGCGGCGCGAGCACTAATATAGCGTCTTCACTGAGTCCCATTTGTTTGAATGCGCGCAGCACAACATCTTCTTCTCCATTGTGGGTACTGGCAGCAAGCAGTACAGGTCGACCCGTAAATTTCTGTTGCAGCGCTGTTTTCCGCGTCAAAAGATCGTCGGGCAGTTGCAGGTCGAACTTTACGCTGCCGGTTACATGCAGACCTTCAGTTGAGACACCCAGTCGTTTGAATCGCTCGCCCTGCAATGCACTCTGAGCGCATACACAGGTCAGCTGATTGAACATAGGGCGACTTAGCAGGCTGATGCGCGCGTAACCCGCCGCAGACTTCTCTGACAGTCGCCCGTTAACCAGTATGCTTGGGATTTTTTGTCTAGACACCTGATGGAGCATATTGGGCCACAGCTCTGTATCGACAATAATCAAAGCTTTTGGCTTCGTTCGAGCCAGAAACCGTGAAACGGCATTCGGCAAATCATAAGGCACATAGGCATGCGTGACAGACTCACCACCGTCAGGCAGCAGCAACGACTCAACCCGCTCTCTGCCGGTTGGCGTCATGTTCGTCACTATGACGCGATGGCCCAATACAACCAGCCGCTTTACCAGAGGTGTTATCGCTATCGTTTCGCCGGCTGAAACCGCATGCACCCATATCGGATTGTCATGCCGCGCCGGTAAAAAGCCAAACCGCTGGGGTAGGTCATCAGCATAACGGGGCTCTCGACGAGAACGCCAATACACTCTCAGCAAGACGATGGGTGTCAGGCAATAAAATAGTATGCTGTACAAGAAACGAATAATGGCGGTTTCCAATGAGTGAGTGATCGTTTTTATAGACCATCACAATATAAGGAAATTACAACGCAAACCAGCGACACAATATTGATATACTTAACTATCCTGCTTTTCAGAGCCCTCATCTGAGTAATCAGGGACCAATGTGGATCTTTTTGTGAGTCGCCGCTTCAAACAAGCCACGCTTTTAGGCAATTGATATCGCACAGTCCAAGGCGCGTTATTAAGGACTGAACAACACAGATAATAAAGCCACTCGCTTAGTTGAGCGACACCGGAGAGATAAACAATAGTATGACGCAACATTCTGCACAGATTGCCATCATCGGCGGAGGCATCTCGGGTCTATGGCTACTCAACAGCTTGCGCAACGCTGGCTACGATGCAGTCTTATTTGAGAAAAATGCGCTGGGTTCGCAACAAACTTTCGCCTCTCAAGGCATGATACATGGCGGCATTAAATACGCGCTGGGCGGCTTTACCACCCCCGCTTCAGAAACAATCGCGAACATGCCATCCGTCTGGCGCGCCTGTATTGCTGGTCAAGGGCCCGTTGACCTGAAGAACTTGAATCTACTGTCAGAAGACTACTTTTTGTTTTCTGACGGCTCACTCTCCTCCAAAGTGACCGGTTTTTTTGCGAGCAAATCTCTTCGAGGCAGAATCAGCGCGTTGTCTAAAACAGATTATCCTGAAGTATTTGCCGACAGTGGTTTCAAAGGGTCACTTTATCAACTGCAGGATATCGTGATTGATACACCGGCGTTGATCAGCAAACTCTCGCAGCAGCAGGCAAACTATATTTATCACGCAGAACCTCAAGTTGTGACACATGATGGTGAGGTGTCCCATCTGCAGTTACCCAATGACCAATCACTAAAAGCCGACCGCTACATCTTTGCTGCCGGCGCTGGAAATGCGCATTTACTTACTGGTACCGCACTCGAAAACGCCAAAATGCAGACCAGACCCCTGCAGCAAGTCATGTTGAAAGGTCGGCTTCCTTCAATTTACGCTCACGCCGTGAGTCTCAAGACTGTCGCCAAGCCACGCATAACCTTTAGCACCCATCCCGCATCAGATGGTGACAATGTATGGTATCTAGGCGGCAACCTGGCTGAACAGGGTGTCGGGATGAGCGCCGGTAAACTAATCGATTTTGCTAAGCGCGAACTGAAAGATTTACTGCCCTGGGTAGATCTGACGGACACCCAGTGGGCAACACTGGATATCGATAGAGCAGAACCCGCTCAGAAGGAAAACAATCGACCGGATCATCCGTTTCTTAAATGTGCTGGAAATTGTTTGGTCGCTTGGCCAACCAAGCTAACATTGGTACCGATGCTGGCCGATAGGGTCCTAGCTGAACTCACCGACCCAAAAACGATGCTTGCTCCGCAGGCGCAAAAAGGCAGCTACCCAGAATTGCCGTTGGCGAAAATCGCAAAAACCCCCTGGGAGGCCAGTTTTGATTAGCACTGATTTGATTGGCGTAGAACAGCGCCGGCAACTCGGCACAACCGATCTTTACCTGTCACCTATTGGGTTAGGCACCGTTAAATTTGGACGCACCACAGGGCTTGCCTACCCGAACCAGTTTGAGCTACCGAATGAGTCCGCACTCAACAAACTACTCGACCTAGCGGCATCCTTGGGTATAAACCTACTCGATACTGCACCGGCCTATGGGACAAGTGAAGAGCGCCTTGGTACGCTTTTGTCATCCCGTAAAGACCAGTTTATTGTCAGCACCAAAGTCGGCGAATATCACATCAACGGAAAATCCCACTATGACTTTAGCGCAAAGAGTACCCGCGCCAGCATTGAGAATAGTCTCAAAGCCCTGCGCCGTTCCGAGTTGGATTTAGTCATGGTTCACAGCAACGGCGCTGATGCAGACATCATCACACAGTCAGATGTACTGCAGACGCTTCAACAATACAAAGAGAAGGGTTTGATTCGGTATATCGGTTTTTCTGGAAAGAATGTCGCCGGCAGTCTTTTAGCCATCGATCAGGTCGATGCATTTATGGTCACGCTCAATCGGCAGGACAGCTCCCAACTAGAACTGCTCAAGATTGCAAAGGATAAGCACAAGGGCATTTTGATTAAGAAAGCGTTCGCCAGTGGGCACGCCGCAAACAATGATGCATTGAACTATGTCGTCAACTATCCTGGCGTAACAAGCGCGATCGTCGGCACCATCAATCCAGACCACCTGCGCTCGAACGTTTCTGCACTGACCCTCTAACCTAGATTACACCGCGCTATAGGCGCTTAATTTTCTCGGCAAGGCTGGTCGTCGATAGTCCATCGACTAATTTTAGTATTTTCACATCGCCGCCGTACCCGCGCACAATGTCAGCGCCAACCACTTCGTCAATACGGTAATCCCCGCCCTTCACAAGCACGTCGGGCTTTAAGGTCTCGAGCAATGCTTCCGGCGTATCACCGCTGAAAGATAACACCCAGTCGACCGATGCTAAGCCGGCTAACATCGTTAAGCGGCGGTCCAATGCATTAATGGGCCGACCTTCTCCTTTAAGTTTATGGACACTTTGATCATCGTTGATTGCAACGATCAGCCGGTCACCTTCTTGCCTGGCTTCCTTCAAATAATCAACATGTCCCGCGTGCAAAATATCGAAACAGCCATTAGTGAAGACAACTTTTTCACCCCGGGATCTGGCCTCATTCAAGGCAATAAGCAGCTGCTCTTCACTCATGACGCCTTGATTGCCGCTGACTTCATCCACGGCCAGTCGCAGTTCTGGTCCACTAACGCTGTCCGTACCTAATCGTCCAACAACAATTCCGGCCGCGATATTTGAAAGCATCATTGCATCAATCAACGTCATGCCCGCCGCGAGTGCTGTTGCCATAACAGCAATTACCGTATCACCCGCACCACTGACGTCGTAGACATCTCGATTTTGTGCAGGTAAGTGATGCGGTTGCTGACCTTTTTGAACCAGCGTCATGCCTTCTGAACCGCGCGTAATCAACATCGCTTCAAAACCTAAAGTCGCCATCATTTTCTGACACTTATCGACCATTTCAGCTTCCGTCTGCCATTGCCCGACCGCCGAAACGAACTCTTTTTGGTTCGGTTTAACGAGGGTTGCACCCGCGTAGGCTGAAAAATCTTTGAACTTTGGATCAACCAGCACCGGCTTAGCTTGCGCTCTGGCCGCTTGAATAAACGCCGCCGGCGAAGCAAGCACGCCCTTATCGTAGTCAGACAGCACAACAACGTCGCTGTTACTAATGCCCGCGTCTACTCGAGAAGTGAAATGCGAGGCATCGATATCTTGCACCTTTTCAAAGTCAGCGCGGACGAGTTGCTGCTTACGACTCACAATTCTATATTTTGTTATGGTCGGAAGATCCGGAAAAACCTTTAAAAGGTCTTGTATGCCTGCCGTCGCAAGCTTTGAGCTGACAATCCGACCCGAATCATCATCACCAATAGCCCCTACCAGGCTCGCTTGAGCACCAAGAGCTGCAATGTTAAGCGCAACATTCGCCGCACCACCTAATCGCTCTTCAGTTTCGTTAATATCGACAACCGCGATGGGCGCTTCAGCCGAGATTCTGTTTGTTGAGCCGTGCCAGTATCTATCCAGCATGGTATCGCCAATGGTGAGCACGCTCGCACCATCGAATCTGGGGGATGCTATTTTTGAATTCATGCGCTACTCGTCACTATTGTCGAGCCCGATAACGGCTCAATCATGTTGGTGGTATTGGCTTAGCAGCAAGCGCGGGAAAATTGCGCTAGATCAGAGCCTTCGAACCCTGATCATATCACTACAAAGCAGTATTTGAATCTATCGCCATTTGGCGTTGGGGATCTATATCGGTAAACTACCCATTCGCCATTGAGCTATATCCTGTGATCAATTCAACACAACTGTTAACGCTCTCTCACCTGCATCCAAAGTTCTGGGGTACCTGGATACTCTGGTTTGTCATGCGCGCGGTTGCGCTATTACCCTATGATTGGCAGATCACTTTAGGTGAGTGGATCGGCAAGCTTGGCTTATTGTTTGCGAAGAAACATCGCCACATTGTCGAAGTAAACATCGATTTGTGTTTTTCATGGTTAAGTCATCAGCAGCGCAATCAGCTTATTGACGATTCATTCCGTTCAACAGGTATCGGATTTGTTGAAACCGCATACGCTTGGTTCAGCGACCCTCATCAACTACTTCACCGGACTACAATCGAAGGTGTCGAACACTTGCGACACGCACTGACTGAAGGCAAAGGCGTCATATTAATGGGTATGCACCTGTCGACGCTCGATTTATGCCGTGCGCTTCTGTCGACTCATGTCCCTTTTGACGTCATGTATCGCCGCAACAAAAACGACTTGTTAGAAGCTATTATGATAAACGCAAGGGCAAAAAACTTTCCGAATGCCTTAGAACGTGACGATATTAGGGGTGTTTTAAAAAGCTTGAAGGCCGGCCGCGCCGTTTGGTACGGAGCGGATCAGGACTACGGTCCTAAGCACTCTGTGTTTGCACCTTTCTTTGGCGTGGAGGCAGCCTCGATTACTGCAACTGCCCGCCTTGCAAAGGTTAGCGGCTCACCCGTTATTGTATTCTCCCATTACCGCGACAAAAACAATCGCTATACGCTGCGTTTATCGCCGACTTTGGCGGGTTTTCCGACGGGAGAAGTACGCGCTGATGCGACCAAGATTAACCGCCAAATTGAAAAATGCATACAAAAATCACCGGAACAATATTGGTGGGCGCATCGACGATTCAAAACACAGCCGCAGGGACGCGAACAACCTTACTAAATATGGATAAGCGCTCGATGATGATTCATCAAGCTATCTTAATATCGAAGTTTTCAGTTAAAGCATGCGTAAGTTGTTGTATTGAATAGACCGCCGCTACTCTTGCAGCGCCAAGGCCGCCTATTTCTTCTCGATGACCGATCGAGCATCCCCTTATAAAAGTTAGCGCGCGCTTTAGATCGTCAACATCCCCATTCTTAAATAGAATACCTGCATCGGCGACAACTTCCGCAGGCCCAAGAGCATTGGTCGAAATCACCGGCACTTTCGCCTGCATGGCTTCAAGTAGAACAATGCCAAACGCTTCAGCCGTACCTGATGACAGGACAAAAACATCAAAAGCTGAGACCACGTTTGCTGCGTCACTAATGTGGCCAAGCAAGTTCAGTCTGTCATCAAGTCCAAGCTTGCTTTTTAATGATTCAAGCAGCGCTCGTTGAGGTCCCTCACCGATGATAACTAATCGACCAAATTCTTCTGGGCAAGCCGCAAATGCCTGAAGCAGCAGAGAGAAGTTTTTCTTCTCAACCAAACGACCAATACTACCAACAACAAAATCATTGGGACTGATGCCCAGCCGCTGTCTCGCATCGGACTTTGACAGTATGAAAGACTCGTCACGATTAATCACGTTCGGTAGCACGATGACACGATTGGCGGCATTAACTTTCTTCAGGTCCGCCTTCAGGTCTAAAGCCACTGATCTCGATACACCCGCGAGCACCATTTTCTTGCCAAAGATTCGCAGAAAAAATCGCCGACTCCAACGATCAACAAGTTTGTGTTCATGTGCAACACCGAGTAATTGACGAAAGTTAAACTGCCGGTCAAGCAAGCAGGCTAGATAGATAGCCTTATATCGGTGCCCGACAACAAGGTCATATTTTTCGTCGCGACAGAGCTTCACCAAAGCCTTCAATGGCGCACGCTTTAATCCCGCCAGTTGCCGACTGGCGTATCCTAGGAAAATAACCTTGCCGTCAATTTGATTTGCGATCGAGGTATCCTCTTCTCCCGTGAGGAATACCGTTGTGACTTGCGTGTGCTTAAGCGCCGCCACGTACTGTCTACAAATGTGTACGAAAGGACCTTTATATCCATGGCAAATTTGGAGCACACGCTGGTTGGTCATTAAGTTTTTCGCTGTCGATTAATCTGCAACATGATTCGCTTTAACTGATGTTTCCCATAAGGCTAAACGCAGGCACACTTTAAACGGATGGCGCCTAAAGAACCTATTAGAAACAATCCAGCGACCTAATTACCATAGGTTTTAGGTAATACTTTTTGAAACCGTGCCGCAACATCCGGTTCATTCTCCCAGTTACGCATGAACCGGCGGATATCGCGATTAAAAGCTCTTTGAAATTTTTCTTCGTTTTTATGTTGTCGCATGGCATCAAGATCAATAATGATCGGCCCGTTTAACGCCATTAGAAAATTGGTTGCTTTCAAATCTCCATGCGAAATGCGGTTCTCGGATAGGTCAACTAAGATCCCAACAAGGGCCTCAACTTCGCCATTGAAATGGCTCCGGTTAGTCAAATAAGCTAACGCATCGAGGCCTTCGACAAACTCGGTGATCAGATAAGCCGTGCCGCGCAAAGGACCAAGTCGGCGCTCCATCAGAGCAACAGGTTTAAGCGATGGTATGCCAAGAAATTCCATGTGGAACGCGTTAGCCCAAGATTTCGATGCGCGGGTTCTACTGAGGGCTCGACGAACACCATGCCAAAAGCCTTTAATGTTATAGCGCTTAACAACAAACGCTCTATTGACTAAGTTAACTTGCGCCACTGTGGCAGTATTACCTTGCTTAAGGATCGTTCCCTTATCAATATAGTCATCAATATTTTCGAGAAGATCTTTCAACTCATTGTCATAGGACTCCCGCTCACAAACAAGAAATCGCGAAAACCTTGAATCACTAATGAAGCGCGTGCAATCACGAAATGTTTTATCAATAAAGCTCTTTTTCCTGGCGTCTCGGCTACGCGCAATCTGCTCTTGTAATCGAACGATCCTATCAGGATCAGGCTTCCACAATCGGATAGCTTCATAGGCAGGCAGAACAATGGAAACAAATTCATCATACTTTGGAAATAGTTGTGCAAAGAACCAACTGACGTTTTCCAAGCTCTCTTTCGTCGGTAGCGGTGGATCCGTTTTTCTAACAACAGCCCCTCCATCTATCGTGTAAATTCGTCCTTCGCTCATGATAAAGTTATCAAGATGGATATCTGTCTGCACAACACCTTGATTGTGCAATCGAGCAATGATGATCATCGCACGAGTCAACACATCCACACGCTCGGCATCCTCATCAGCATCGTTCCACTTCGCTTCGAGGCTGACGGAATTTTCGAGAAACTGAAATCCAAGCACGACACCATCGCCGTCAATAAATTGAGCCTCAAATAAACGCGCGGGGCTGCGAACGCCTGCAGTCGCAATGAGCTCTATGCCCTCATTTTCTTTTTTTGCATGGCGATCTGCTGTCTTACCCAGAAAAATTTTGGCCAGAACGTCATCGCCTTTATACTTCGCTCTGGCGACAATCCTTTTGCCCGGCAGCAGTCTGAAAATTTCAACAATCGTAATCGATTCAGTAGCGCCGCCGGCGAACCTCAATTTTAGATCGAAGGGGACCTTTACAGCCCGTTTCGCTTCAATCAATTCTTTGGAGTTTACAACTGTCATTCGTTCTCGATCCTTAAAAACACTCCCACTCCGTCGGCTTGCCTAACATTTTTCACTATTGTATTTGCTGTACCGACCACGAAGGCTTTGAAATAGGCCTATGCGCCGTTAACGAAGAGCATAACGCATTCGTGTCTGATCAGTAAGTCATCAACATCGTCGAATACTAACGGAAATACGTCGGAATTAGCCTTTTGCGACGATCTCTAATTTGGCCAAACGCTCACTGACCACGCCATGATCCTTACGATACAAATTGTCGGCTCTTGCGAGCACCTGGGTCCAAAAGCCACTATCTTGCTTAAGTGTTTCCCTTAATGACTTGCCGCTATAGATCTTCACAAATCGGAAGATATCATTACGTGTCAGTCCGAAATCTATCGCTGAAAAAAGCAACCCACTGACGTCCTTAACACGCCATCGCCGCGGCGTGTTACTTCGGATCTGAGCTCTATGTAAGTCAATCAGATACAGGACAGGCGAATCATTGTTAAAGGTATCCATATCCATCAGAAAATGGCAGATATAAAAGTCGCGATGATTGACGCCGCCGTTGTGCAGTGTTCTCGAAGTGCTCGCGATCTGACGTATTAGCCTTCGGCGCAGTAGCGTGGAAATTTGCCCGTCTTTCGCCAACTCCTCCAAACTTCGCGTATTCTCAAGCGAACGGGTAATAAGACAAGAACATATTGTTGCTGGATTATTGCCCTCAGCAGCGTATCCCACCGCCGTCAAAGTCTTAACACCCAGCGCTTCAACTTTTCTGATGGCGAGTAATTCATTGCGCGCACCTAGTACCGGGAATCGAAGTTGTAGTAGATTTTTGATGATTTCTTTCCAGCCGGCACCGAGATGGAGCTTTAAGAAATAGGCGCGATCGCCAACGTAAAACTTAAGCGTTCGGCGAGACTCCACTTCACGAAAAATTTCACCTTGCAGGCCCATGCAATCCCGCAGCAGATTTATTTCGCTCAATGCAGGTTCCAGCTCTTTTACAAACAGCTTCAGCATTGGGGCACAGTCTCAGCAATGATATCAACGGCCTTATCCGGCATGCTGTAAATATCTGCATAAGTACCAAACCTCTGTCCGTTTATGCCCCACTCGTCTCTCTCGTCAGAGAGCAACATTTGTTTCAGTATTTGGTCGAACTCCTCCTGTGAGAATGGCGCACTGAGTACCCTGCCAGCCTCCGCTTGGTTTACATAATGCGCGTAGCCACAGACGTCGGATACCAACACGGGAAGTCCCGCAATCATCGCTTCCAAAATTACAGTGCCCGTGTTTTCCGCATACGCAGGGTGAACCAACAAATCAGCGCCGAACAAAAATCGAGGAATATCGGATCTCCCTTCACTTAGAATCGTCACATGCTTTTCAAGCCCCAGCTTGGATGCTTGCCGCAAGAACGGCTTGGGGTTATCTTGGCCAACGACAATTAATTGCGTTCGGTCGCGTAACTCAGTCGGCAAACTTTTTATCCCCTCAATAGCCCGGTCAACGCCTTTGGTAATAAACCCGGAACCAACCATTAAGAGCAACAGTTGGTCATCATCAATACCAAATTCGAGTCGCAAAGACGTTCGCATTTCATCTCGACCGCCAAGATCTCGTCGATCTGCAGCGATACCGGGAGGAAGCAGGTGAAACCTACTTTCGGGTGTATCGTAATATTTTTGAAACAGCGACTGCTGAGCAGCGGCGATCATCAATATCTGCGTCGTCGCTCTTTTATCGAAAACAGCTTTTTCAAAACGCGCAAAGTGCTTATAGCGCGGTAGCAACCGATACAAAAAACTTCTTTGGTTGCGTGCTTTGTCTTCATAGCAAGCATCCGCGGCATAATAGACATCCAAACCAGGCATCTTATTAAACCCAATAACACCCGAAACTGGTTGAGATTGCAGGTGGGTATTGACCCAGTCAGAATATAACTCGTACTTGCGATGGTTAGATAAGGCGGTCACCGGCACCATGACAATTTCGAAATCTGTCGGGATATCCCCATCCCAAGAAAGTGTGTAGACGCGGATTTTATACCCCCTGGCCTGACAAATTTTTGCAACACGGAGAAAGTCGCGCTGCAAACCCCCAAAGGGAAAATATTTGAACAAAGCAAACGCTAGCGTCCCCAGTTTCGCTGACGATTGACCGCGCCCAAAGAAAGACTCAATGATCCTCCCCGCTTCCTGAGGTAGAGAATAGATATTGGCTGTCTGTGCAAACCTGCGCCCTTTGCGCTGCCATTCTTCTCGACGGTCAGATTGCATCAGCAAGAGTAACTTTTGGTTCAGTTCGGTCTGATTAAAGGGACTTGAAACCAATGCGCCAACGTCAGCTTCAACGACATAGTGACCATAGCCACAAATATCCGTCGCAAGTACCGGCAGACCAGCGACAATCGCTTCTAACAAAACAATACCTGCATTTTCATCCAACGCTGGGTGTAGCAAAATATCCGCTGCTTGCATGAGTTGAGGAATATCATCTCGACCGGAAAGAAACATCACCTTATCTTGGATACCAAGCCTTGCTGCACGCCGCATGAAAGGGACATGATTATCCTCACCGACAATGCAAAATGACGTCTTCGCCAGCGTGGTATCTGGCAGACTCTTTATGGCCAGCAATGCTCGGTCCAAACCTTTTTTAATAAAGCCTGATCCGACCATCAAGACCAGATGGTGATCCGCCGGAATTTCAAGCTCTGCTCGTTTGTCTCGCCGAACGTCGCTCGCATTTTTTGGCGCTATTCTGTCTCTTGAAATACCGGGCGGCAAAAAATGTAAACGGGCAGGATCGGTACCATAGTATTTCTTAAAAAAGGGTTCTTGGGTTTTCGAGATCATCAGAATTTCGACATTATTGTCATTA
>TARA_B110000285_G_scaffold51978_1_pt1 | contig 11649 bp, 10 predicted proteins | sample TARA_B110000285 | Tara Oceans TARA_B110000285 (sample SAMEA4397756) | marine metagenome | biome: Polar Biome; feature: [SRF] surface water layer (ENVO:00010504); material: water (ENVO:00002006), including particulate matter (ENVO:01000060) such as... | depth 5 m
AGTGAAGGAACTGGTGACTTTTTAATTAATGATGCCAAGAGTAAGGAATTCTATCTTGGCCAAAACTTTAATATGTAAGCGGAGGAGCTTTACCCCATGCCCATTCAGCAGAAAAACAACGCGAAGTTCATCGAGTCAGTCTCCGTTCGAGAGTTTTATGATTCTTTTAAAGAGCCCCTTGAGCTCGATCTAGTCGCCGGTGGCGCGGGTTTAAATAAGACCATCCGTGAGCGTAGCTTGAATCGGCCAGCCTTGGCCTTGACTGGCTACTTTAAGTTTTTTGCTCGCAGACGCATTCAGCTGCTGGGCGCAGGAGAGATGGCTTATCTGCGTGATCTGGGGCAAGATGAGGAAGCCCGTGTGCTCGGCGAGATGTTTAAGCGTAAAGTGCCCTGTATCGTAGTTTCGAGAAATTTAGCACCGTCGAAGATTATGAAAGCATTGGCGGACGAATATGCGACGCCGTTGATTCGATCGCCGCAGAAGTCCAAGACATTTACCACTGAAGCAACCTTGTTGCTGGAAGAGAAGTTTGCTCCACGTACACATATTCATGGCACCCTGTTGGACGTGCGTGGCATCGGTACCTTGATCTGTGGAGAGAGCGGGGTGGGTAAGAGTGAGTGCGCACTGGCGCTGATTGAGCGTGGACATAGCTTGGTGGCCGACGATTTAACCCATGTCAAACGCTTGAGCGATCGAGAGCTGCTGGGCACCTCATCGGAATTGAGTCGCGGCTACATGGAATGTCGGGGCCTCGGCATCATTAACATTGCCGAGTTATTCGGCGTGCGTTCGGTGCGCTTGAATAAACGCATCGATGTGATCATCAATTTCATCAATTGGACCACCGGAATGAATGAGGATCGCACTGGCCTCGAAGAGAACCATCTCGAGGTGCTGGGCATGCAAGTGCCGTTAATCGAGATTCCGGTTCGCCCTGGGCGGGATATGGCGCGACTCGTTGAAGTAGCGGCGATGATGCGCTCGTTGAAGCAAATGGGCCATGATTCTGCCGCCGAATTTAATGAGCGGCTGATTGCTCACATGGCGAAAAGCGGTAAATAAAAAACTCGTATGTCTGAAAAAAGTTTAATCGAACATAGCGTTTTAATGAAATGTCAATTTTACGCCCCTCAGATTGTGGAAATCGCGCTTTTACAGGGGTTAACGAAAGTGTCACAGTCCTGTGACACTTACCGCAAAAAATGCCTAAAAAGTTATTGGGAATACATTGTGAATAACTTGTGGAGAAGTTGACCTTGCCAAGTGCATTCGAGTGCCGCTTTTTCATTTCCAAGAGGGTTCAATTTGCTTATGTTACTGCTAAACCTTCGTCCTTTTCGTCATTAATATTCCTTCTTTTACTTTTTTATTTTAGTTTTCAAGTCACTGTCTTTCAGTTGTTTATCATCTATTTGAGCCGTTTTACCCCTTATCTTTAACGTCTTTTTAGTGGAATTTAGCCACGAGTCTTTTTTTTTACCCAAATAATGCGCATCACGCTCCCAGCCACACTGTGACTCGCACTGTTAATAAACTTTTTATTTTTCAATTCTAATGTCTGATTCAATTATCGCTCTTTCTCTTTGGGAAAGCGTCAATCAAGAGCTTAAAAACCTCTTTCCTCAGGACCTCTATGATATGTGGTTTGAGGAACTTAAATGCACACAAGAATCTGATGCAAAGCTGGTGCTCACCGCGCCCAACGAATTCAATGCCATTTGGATTGAGAATAACTATTTGGATATTATCTCCCAGCAGGCCCGTAGTTTTGCGGGTACGGCGGTGACGGTCGTTGTCGAAGTCGCTAAAGAGCTGACAGTGGAGTTAGACCTAGCAGGGGGTGACTTGACCAGTCAGTCGGTCAATCGTCTCAATTCCCAAACTCAGGATACTCGCGAAGCACGTTCGGCAGATGCGGTTTCGAATCGAGTCGAGGTGTCACAGACGCGTCGCACGTTCCTTAATCCAAGCAATACCTTTGATAACTTAGTGGTGGGGGCAGGTAACCAGCTCTCTCACGCGGCGAGTATGGCAGTGGCGAATGCCCCAGGGCGTGCTTACAATCCACTGTTCGTGTATGGCGAGACTGGCTTAGGTAAGACGCACTTGATGCATGCGGTCGCGCATCAGATGTTGGCTAATAATCCGAAGGCACGAATCGCTTACGTATCGACCGAAAAATTTACCAATGAATTTATTCACGCCATTCGTGAGAATAAGTTAACCAAGTTCCGTAAGTATTACCGCACAGTTGATGCGCTGTTGGTTGATGATATTCACTTTCTCTCTGGGAAAGAAAGCACACAGGAAGAATTCTTCCACACCTTTAACGACCTCTTCGAGTCGGGTCGGCAGATCTTTCTCGCGAGTGACCGTCCGGCCAATGAGATCGAGCGCCTAGAAAATCGCCTAATTTCCCGCTTTCAGTGGGGTCTAGTGACCGACATTCAGGCACCTGATTTTGAGACGCGTGTTGCGATTTTACGTAATAAGGCGGCCGCGATGGACATCCGCCTCGACCCAGAGATCATGAATTTCCTAGCCGAGCGTGTTTCACGTAATGTGCGCCGTATGGAAGGTGCGCTGACTCGGATTGCCAGCTACGATGCTTTGATTAACCAGAAGCTCGACCTTGAAGCGGTCGAGCGCCTGTTAAGCGATTTGCTGCACGAAGAAACATTGACCAAGGTCACTGTCGACCAGATCCAGAAGAAGGTGGCCGATTTCTATCAAATCCGCTTTAGTGAGATGATTGGTCGTCGACGTACCAGTGCGATTGTCTTTCCGCGTCAGGTGGCGATGTATATCAGCCGCACCTTGACCAGCGATCCGTTGAAAGCGATCGGCGATGCCTTTGGTGGCCGTGACCACGGCACTGTGATTCATGCCTGCAAGCAGGTTGAGAATATGATGGAGCAAGATGGTAGCGTGAAGCGCGGCGTTGATTATTTGATTAAGCAGCTCTCGCAGGGCCGCGCCTAATAAAATTGGTTCGCATTCTGAGAGGATCGTGCTTTTTTCGAGCAAAGGAGCTTAGGGATTTCTCTGATTGCCTTCGCATTGATCCGCTTTAAGCCGTATATTTTTATTATGTCTCTTACTGATTCTCAAAAAACTGCCGTTTCCACTTGGATTGCCGATGGCAAGTCACTCGCTGATGTGCAGGGTTTACTGCGCGAGGAGTTCTCAATCTCAATGACCTACATGGAAGTGCGCTTTCTTGTCGATGATTTGGACATTGCTTTTGCAGAGCCAGAACCCGAAGCGACTAAAGATGTCGACGCGCAGGCCGAAACACCTGAGCTGGTGGAGAATCCGGCAGCCAGTGTGACAGTTGATGTGGATCCAATTCCGCGACCCGGCGCATTGGTGAATGGCTCTGTCGTCTTTAGTGACGGTGTTTCGCTCGGCTGGCAGCTATCTAGCACTGGTCAGCTGGGGTTAATCCCAGGTGATGATCCTGATTACCGTCCGAATCCTGAAGACCTGCAGGATTTCCAAGATCAACTGCAGGAAGTGCTGCGCCAAAAAGGCTACTAGTTCCTTGGCAGGCGGTGCTGCGCGCTGATTGCTTCTGGGCGTGTAATCGACTCGCCCACGTTGCTGCAAGGCCGATTAAATGCGATGGCGAGTCGCCCTCGCTCCTGTGGTTAAACTTTGCGCGCTTCGTGAATTGCCACGATCGAGAAAGTCAGCCCAGTGGCATTCACCGAGTCGTAGCCAGCGAGCTGGAGTTGCTCGGCCAGTGCTTGTTTGGTTGGAAAGTTTTCTATGCTGCCTGCTAGATAGTCATAAGCACTTTTATCACCAGTCGCGATGCCTGCGACGAGTGGTAGAATATACTTTAGATATAGGTAGTAAAATGGACGGAACCAACGATCTGGTTGTGAAAATTCCAGCACGAAGAGTCGGCCGCCCGGACGTAGTACGCGAATGATTTCTTTCAGACCACGTTGACGGTCTTCGAAGTTACGCACCCCGAAAGAGATCGTCACCGCATCTACGCATGCATCGGGCAAAGGCAGATCCATACAGTCGCCAAAGTTAAACTCGATGTCGGAGTAGGCGGCGTGTTGTGTCTTTTTGCGGCGTGCCACGTCTAGCATCGGCTCGCAGAAATCGAGGCCCTTGACGGCAACCGTCGAGCCGAGTCGATCTCTGAGCTTGAAGGCGACATCACCGCTACCAGTGGCGAGGTCGACTACGTCTTTTGGCGCACGGGCTTTGACCATACGGGTGAGCACGCGTCTCCAATAGAAATCGATGCCTCCACTTAAAAGGTGATTCGCCACGTCGTAGCGTCCGGCGATACCGGCAAACATTTGGCTGACTGCTTTTCCTTTAGGCATAGAGAATAAAAATTAGAAATTAGCGCGAGTCGCGCAAAGAGAATAAATTGGTATGGTTTGTCTGGGGCGGATAGGAGTGGCTGCCCTTGAGGCGATTTACCTTTAGGCTGTTGATCTGCCTGAGTCATTAAGGATCCTTCTTCAAGCTTTCGATGCTGCGCACCACCCATTTTGAGAGTTCTTTATCGGGGTCTTGTATTGCCAGTTTGCCAAGCTTGAAAACTGTTTGGCCGCTATTTCGATGGATAATAGTGAGGCCATGCTCGAAATCATTGAATTTTTCTTCGCAAAGTGACTGTATACTGCGGGCGCTTTCCAGCGCTGCTTTAATGAGTACCTCTTCGGCCAGCGGTTTAAACTCAAGCGTGAAGCCATGCATCTTCTCAAATCCAGCGGCAAAGCGTTTAATGTCGGCTCGCCAGACATCCTGTTGCAGATGTGCGTTCTGCTCTTTGAGCGCGGTGAGAGCCGGCAGCGGATCTTCGACCATGTCGGCGGTCACATCGAAGCTTTTAATTGCACTAGAGGGCAGCTCAAATTTGAAATCACGGAACAGCCGCTCCAGCACCGTCATTAGCCCGCGGGCGCCAGTGCCTTCGGAGCTGGCCTTTTCGGCAACCGCGAGGATCGCTTCCGCGGTAATGTTGAAAGCGATCCCATAGCCGCGAAAATCATCGTAGTATTGATTGAGAATACTGCCTTCCGAGGTGGTCAAGATATGTGCTAGGTCTTGCGAGGAGAGGGCGCGGCACGCCACCCGAACCGGCACGCGGCCAATAAACTCAGGCTCAAATCCATATTTGGTGAAGTCGGTCGTCTCGGCATAGCGCAGATAGCTGGAGAGGTCTTCGTCACTATCCTGTTGAGCCGCACCAAAGCCCATTTCGCTTTTGGTGAGTCGCTTTTTAATCGATTCGGAGAGCTTGTCGAAAGCGCCGCTGACGATGAAGAGGATATTGCCGGTGTTGATGGACTTCCGCTGTGGTGCTTTGCCACGCTGAATCTCCATTGCCGCTTGCATCTGCGCCATCATGTCGGTCGGGCTGAACAGGTTGACCTCAGTCTCCTCCATCAATTTGAGCAAGTTGATTTGCACGCCGCGCCCCGAGACGTCGCGGCCTCCCGCACCTGCTTCGCTGGCGATTTTATCGATCTCATCGACGAAGATGATGCCGTGCTCGGCCAACTCGATATTGCCATCCGCAGCTTTGACTAAGTCGCGCACTAGATCTTCGACATCTGAGCCGACATAGCCGGTTTCCGAAAATTTGGTAGCATCTGCCTTCACGAACGGCACACCAATCAGTCGAGCGATGTTCTTAATCAAGTAGGTTTTACCCACTCCAGTCGGCCCGAGTAGTAAAATATTCTGCTTACTGTATTCCTTCGCGAAAGTTTTTTTTCCAGATAAACGCTGGCGAACGTGGTTATAATGATCGCAAATAGCCACCGAAAGTACTTTTTTTGCGTCGTCTTGACGAATGACAAATCGGTTCAAATAGTCTCTAACTTCTTTCGGTTTGAGGTGGAAGTGGCGAATTTTTTCAAGTGGGTCCTTGGTGCTGAGTTCCGCCTCCAGACTGGCTTCGCCGTCATCTTCAATGTCGTCGTCGTCCAAAATATCAGATTCATTAAAGGTATGAGTCGACACCTTGACATTTGAATCTTTAAACAACTCATTCAGTTGACGTTGAATTTCTTCAAAAGGGTTGGGTGGTTCTTTATCGCTCATGTTTTCTAGTTTGACAGCCTATTTTCGATCAGAAGTATCGAACTAACAATAACTTTCGTTTTTCGTATCATCAAGTTTTCAAAGCATTTATAGCATGTCCAACAACCTTACTAAACGCGATATCGTCCTAGATATCTACGAGAAAACCGACTTTGCACAAAAAGAAGTGCGTGAGTCCGTGCAATTAACACTCGATGCCATCGCTACCGCCCTCAGTGAAGGGCGTAACGTGGAGCTCCGCAATTTTGGTGTCTTCGAGGTGCAGGTGCGTAAATCACGCATTGGTCGCAATCCGAACAAGCCTGAAACTGACGTCGTCATTCCTACGCGTGCTGTGATTAAGTTCAAAGCGGGCAAAGAATTGAAGGCAAAGCTCAAGGATTTGGACGTCGATTCGCTTTAGAACGGTCGCTGTTCGGCCGTACATTCACAGTTCGAGGGCTTCTGCCATGCAGTTTCAGTCATTACCCGGGTTTCGGGAATTCTATCCAGATGCATGTGCTCGCCGGAATCATATTTTCGGCCAGTGGCGACAGGTCGCGCGTGCGTTTAACTTTCAGGAGTATGATGCGCCAGTGTTAGAGCCCCTGGAACTGTATATCGAGAAGTCGGGCGAGGAGATCGTCGGGCAGTTGTTTAATTTTGAAGACCGTGGCGGCCGTGCGGTGGCGCTGCGTCCAGAGATGACACCGTCGTTGGCGCGTTTGATCGGTGCCAAGGCGAATAGTCTAAAACGGCCGATTAAGTGGTTTAATATCGGTGAGCACTATCGTTACGAGAAACCTCAGAAGGGGCGCTTGCGGGCATTCTATCAATTCAATGTCGATATTTTCGGTGAAGCGGGCCCCGCTGCCGATGCCGAGCTGATTGCACTGCTGGTACAGGCATTGCGTGCGTTTGGGCTCGATTCGAAGGACTTTAAAGTGCGCCTGAGTGATCGTGATCTGTGGTTGCTGATGTTGGCAGCCGAAGGACTCGACCAAGCGGGTAGCGCGGCGGTGCTAGCTATTATTGATAAGCTGGAGCGCACCGATCGCGTGAAAGCAGTGGCGAAGCTGTCTGAAGTACTGGGCGAGGAGGCTGAGGCCTTTCTCACTCGTGTGGAAGAGGTGATTGCGATTCGTGATTTTGACAGCCTGTCGGCGTATATTCTTAATTTACCGCTGGAGGGCGACCTGGCTGAACAGGCGCAAAAGCGCCTTGCGGATTGGCAGGCCTTACTGAGTGGTCTGCAGAGTTCCGGTGCCGGCGACTTTATTCAAATTGATCTAGGTATCGTCCGTGGTCTCGCATATTACACTGGTTTTGTGTTTGAGGCATTTGAGGCCAGTGGCGAAGGGCGCGCTCTTGCTGGTGGTGGGCGTTACGATGCATTGGTCAAAAAATTAGGCGGGCCAGAAATGCCTGCGGTTGGTTTTGCGATGGGCGATGTGACTTTGGCGGATCTTCTTGAATCGAAGAAGCTCTTGGCAACGTATGTAGAGAGTCCCGATTTTATTGCCATTATCGGTGGTGCTGAGGCGCGCGATGCGGCCTTGGGCGATGCGGCCTTGCTGCGCTCGATGGGCTATCGCGTCGATTATCCGTTGAAAGATCAGGGTTTCGGCAAGCAGTTTAAAGATGCCAACCAGAAGGGCGCGCGATTTGCGCTGATCTATGGCACGGACGAGATCGAAAAAGGCGTGGTCAAGGTTCGTGATTTCGCAACCGGAGCCGAGCAAGAGTATCCTCGTCAGGGTTTGGCGGAAATCGTGCCTGAGTTGATGGCTTCGGGGCTTTTTACGACAGAGCAATAGCACTTAGCCGGATGCTGACTGTTCCTCTCAGGATGACAGTGCGCTTGAAGCATCCACTATTGAGGCTGGGACTGTGACTCCAATCTGCGTGGCCGAGGCTTGCACTGCTCGGGTATCTGTCTTCAGTCTGCATGGCTATGAAAGTGTACACCTACAAAAACTGCGACAGCTGTAGAAAAGCCAGCAAATGGCTGAGCGAGCAGGATATTGCCTTTGAGCAAGTTGCGATTCGAGACACCCCGCCGAGTGTTGCAGAGCTACGACAAATGCTCGGCTACCAAGCCGACGAATTGCGTAAATTGTTCAACACTGCCGGTGGCGATTATCGAGAGCTAAAGATGAAAGACAAATTGCCGAGCATGGCGACAGAGGATGCGCTGGAGTTACTTGCGAGTCGCGGTAATCTGGTCAAGCGCCCCTTTTTATTGGCGGACGGCTTTGGGCTCGTCGGTTTCAAACAAGCGGATTGGGCACAGGCCTTCAGTCGCTAGACCTTCGGCGATGTCATGCAGATATATGTGTGGGCTATCGAGTCAGTGTGCCGCGCGTGACGCCTAGTTGGTTGATCAGTTTGAGTTCCTTCCAGAGCGTTTCGGCATCCATTTCTCCGCGTAGCAGCGCGTCGTAGTGTTCCATCGTACGGCGCACTTCGTCGCCGCTTTCGTTGAGGAATTCAATCCGGAATGCGGCGGCGCCATTCTTCGCCATATTGAGGGCAAAGTCTGCGCCGGTCTGCGCTTTCGAGTTAAACACAGTGTTACGGCAGCCGGCATCGGCTTTCAAGGGATGTAGTGCGCCGACGCGGTCTTTGAGTTGCACTTGTTGCGTATCGCAGGGCCGGCCGCAGTCGCGGAAGTCCTTACCTTCGGAGAGGAAGGCGCAGAACACGCAGTGCTCCATGTGAAACATCGGCATGTGCTGGTGCAGGGTGATCTCAAACCAGCCAGGCTGGGACTTGCTCAGCAAGGCGTCGATCTGTGTGGTATTGAGATCGTAAGAGGCGGTGAGGCGCTCCAACTTCCAATGGTCAATTAAGTAATTCGCCGTTAGATGATTCGCGACGTTGAGTGAAAAATCGCCGCGCATGCGATGTTCGGAAAGCGCAGTGAGGTGTTCGTGGTTGCGGGCGAGAAATCCGTCTGCGCCGCATTTCAGCAATTGCTTGATAATGAAGTCCTCGCCAGTTTTGAACATACGTGGCGGCGCCACCCAAATCTCGCGTTTACGTCCATCTTGTTGCTCGGCTTCGCGGGCACGTTGCACGGCTTCGGCATATTTACGCGGATCTTCAAGCTCGATGTAAATCTCGGCGTAAGGCAGCGTGAGCGCCACGTCGAACTGCTCCCAGTTGCGCACGTAGGGGATCAAGTCGGGGCTGGAGGGCAATGCTCCGTCATTGCCGCCTTGCGTAGGGTTCGGTTGCGACGGAGCGCAACCCTCCAGCTGTGGTTCAGCCAGCGGGCCTGGGGGAGATTTGAGACCTGAGGAGTGAGGTGGGAGATCTGAGGAGTTAGAACTGGTGGTGAGTGACGAGGCTTCTGTTCTCAAGTCTCCCTTCTCCCCCTTCAGCTCTCTGTTTTCTGCTAGTTGCCAGCGCAGTGGTCGTGCGCGCAGGGCCACGAGTTGATCGACAGCATCGCGGCGCAGCTGATTGAGCGTCGAAGCTGGAATCATGCAGCCGTCGGCGAGTTGGTTGTCCAATGCCTCGAGGTGGAAGGCTGTGCTGCCGAGGCGGCCGAGTTGCTTGCGCAGTGTTGCCTCGTCGGTCGGGCGGTTTTGCGCGGCTTCGATCGCTTGGTTCGATTCAACTTCGACCACACGGCCTTCTTCGTCTTGTAGCGAGAGGACGAGTGGCTGACCCACCTGTCCGCGGACGGTGGCAGTGATCGGCCGCTTGTAGTTCGGCTGTTCGACTTCGTAGCTTTGACGCAGTGCTTTATCGAGCGCGGGGTCGGAGGTCTTATAAACGGTGTCGCCAGCTGTCACGCGTTGCCAATTGATCGAGTCTCTGAGGAAACGGATGAAGCTGCGGTTCTTTTCGGTATCCACTGATGTAATCCGTCCGCCTTCTTCGCGTTCATCTGGGCGACCGCGATCCAAGACCACGCCATCACCAGCTTTCACTTCATAATCGAGTGCGAGCCAGACCCCGTCGCGCTCAATACGCTCGACCACACCGAGGCGCAGGCCGCGTTTTTTGCCGTAGCGCGCATGCACTAATTTTTGATTATCGATGCCCTCAAGCCAACCAGTCGTAAGGCCGCGGGAGAAAGTCATTTCCAAGGCGTAGCGACCATCTTCTTTCTCGAAAGTAGAAGCGACACTCTTGTCGCTTTCATTTGGATAGCGTTTATTCCACGCCGCATCGAGTGCTTTGCGATAGACGCTGGTGGTGGCGGCGACATATTCGGGTGCTTTGAGGCGGCCTTCAATTTTGAGGCTGGCAACCCCGGCGTCGATGATGCCGTCCATCGCATCGAGTCCCGCGAGATCCTGCGGGCTGAGTAAGTAGCGTTGATTGCCGAGGTCGATTGCTTCGCCGTCGCTGAATAAGGCGTATGGCATGCGGCAGGCTTGTGCGCATTCGCCGCGGTTGGCTGAGCGTCCGCCGAGTGCTTCACTGGTTAAGCATTGGCCGGAATAGGCCACGCAGAGTGCACCGTGGACAAAGATCTCCAGCGGCATATCGAGCCCTTTTTTGAGGGTCTTTTCTTTGATCGCGTTGATCTCGTTGAGTGAACATTCACGCGCCAACACCACGACACTGGCACCGAGCTCTTCGGCAAAGTGCACACCCGCTTCGCTGGTCACACTCATTTGGGTGGAGGCGTGGATCGGGAAGTCAGGCGAGAGCTTGCGAATCAGTTGGCAGATGCCGACGTCTTGCACGATGGCCGCGTCGACCCCAGCGCTGATGATCGAACGCAGGAAGTTCTCGGCGTCTTCGAGCTCGTCGGAAAAGACCAGTGTGTTGAACGTCACGTAGCCACGCACCCCGCGCTCATGCAAGTAAGCCATGAGATCGGGCAGGTCGGCTTGGGTGAAGTTCTTGCCACGCATACGGGCATTGAAGCGATCCAAGCCAAAGAAAATGGCATCCGCGCCATTCTCGACGGCGGCGCGCGCGCACTCCCAATCTCCTGCAGGTGCTAGGAGTTCAGGTTTATAAATAGTGGCGTGCGACAAGTCGCTATCGACGCCGAGGCGCTGTGGGATGAGTTTAGGCACGTAAAAAAAGTGGCTGGTAGGCAGGTCGTGTAGAATGAAAAATCGAAGTGTTTATCTCAGCGCCTTTGCGCCTCTGCGCGAGATAAATTCGTGCATTCCTAGGTTCTGCTGTTTTCGCGCAGAGGCGCGGAGGCGCAGAGCTTTATTCTGGGAGGCCGTTTACGCAGCGTGTGATTCCTGTTTTCATCACTTCGCCTCCAAAATTCAATAAATATCCAAGTTTCTTGCCTGTGAGACGAAGGTAGGTCTGAGTTTGTTTTTTGTGTGCTGGCGTGACCTTCTCGACAGACTTGAGTTCTGCGATGACTTTATCTTCGATGATCAAGTCTGCTCGGAAACCTTCGTCAAAATGAATGCCCTTATAATTGAGGGGAACTGGAATTTGTCGCGCTACCTTTAGGCCGCGTTGCTCTAATTCGTAGGCTAGGGCCGCTTCGTAAACGGATTCTAGAAGTGCTGGACCAAGCTCACGGTGGACTTCAATAGCGGCTTCTATCAGCAGTGTTCCTATTGTATTTTCATCCATTGTAAAAAACTC
>TARA_B110000285_G_scaffold33354_1_pt1 | contig 11600 bp, 10 predicted proteins | sample TARA_B110000285 | Tara Oceans TARA_B110000285 (sample SAMEA4397756) | marine metagenome | biome: Polar Biome; feature: [SRF] surface water layer (ENVO:00010504); material: water (ENVO:00002006), including particulate matter (ENVO:01000060) such as... | depth 5 m
TCAATCATTTCACTGGCTTCGCTACGAGTTAGGTTTGGCAGCGAGCCTGTGAGCACGAAGATCTTACCCGCGAGCGCACCGTCGCCCATTTCTATTCGTGCGGATTGGAAGTTGAGCCCATAGTTGCGCAGGCGATCAATCAGTGTGATGTGGTCTGGCTCAGTGAACCAGGCGTGTAGACTTTGCGCCATGATTGAGCCAACACCGTCGACTTCTTCGAGTTGTTCTTCGTTCGCACTCGCAATAGCATCGAGTGATTCGAAGTGTGCTTCTAGATCTTTGGCGGATTGTTTGCCCACGTGTGGGATGCCGAGGCCGTGGATGAGTTGCCAGAGTGCGCGTGTCTTACTCGTTTCGAGAGCGGCAATCAGATTGGTCGCCGATTTTTCGGCAAACTTCTCGAGTCCGAGCAGTTGTTCGGTGTTGAGCGTGTAGAGATCGGCTTGGTTCTTGGCTAATCCGCGCGAGACGAGTTGTTCGACCACAGCCGTGCCGAGGTTTTCGATATCCATACAGGCGCGACTGGCGAAGTGCTGTAGTGCGCGTTGTTGGCGGATGGGATCGTCTTTACTCGTGATGCGCCAGACTGCTTCGGTGGGGTCGCGTTCGGCGATGATGCCGAGTGATTCTAAATGTGCGCCGAAGTCGAAGGGTTGGCTATCCGCGGGGCGCTTGCTTTCGATCACGCCGAGCACTTGAGGAATGATCTCGCCCGCTTTTTGCACTAGCACGGTGTCACCGGGGCGAATGTCTTTGCGGCGGATCTCGTCTTCGTTGTGTAGTGTGGCACGGGAGACGGTAGTGCCAGCGAGTTGCACCGGTTCGAGGATCGCAACAGGCGTGACGGCACCAGTGCGGCCGATCTGGAGGCTGATTTCTTTGAGCAAGGTTTCAGCGCGTTCGGCTTCGAACTTGTAGGCAATCGCCCAGCGCGGAGCTTTAGAGGTGAAGCCTGCTTCGTCTTGCAAGCGGAAGTCGTCTAGCTTGACGACTGCGCCATCGGTCGGGTAGGTGAAATTTTGGCGAAGTGAATCCAGTTCTTTAATACTCGCCCAAGCCTGTTCGATACCGTCGGTCAGCCAGATTTTTTCTAATACGGAGAAGCCCCAGGCTTTGAGCTTTTTTTGAATCTCGGCTTGATGGCTAAAGAAGCGGGCGGGCTCACATGCGCCGACGCCGTAGAGCACCATGTCCAGTTTGCGCTCACGTGCTTCGGCTGGGTCGAGCAGTTTGATGGTCCCCGCTGCGAGGTTGCGCGGGTTGGCGTAGAGCTGTTGGCCTTCGGCCTCGCGAATCGCGTTGATGCGCTCGAATTCTTCGTGGCGCATGTAGATCTCGCCGCGCACTTCGAGGATGTCGGGCGCGTTCTCGATGCTGGTGGGCAGTCCTGCAATCGGGCGAACGTTCGACGTGATGTCGTCGCCCTCGGTGCCATTGCCACGTGAGACGGCGCGGACGAATCTGCCGAGCTCGTAAGTGAGGCTCACTGCCACGCCGTCGATTTTTGGTTCAACTAGATAGTTGAGTGTCTGCTCTGGGAAGCGCTTTTCGAGGCGGCGGCCGAACTCGATCAAATCTTCCATGCTGTAGGTGTTGTCGAGGCTGAGCATCGGCATACGATGCGTATAGCTTTCAAAAGCTTCGAGACGGTCGTCACCGACAGACTGTGTCGGCGAGTCGCTAAAATTAAATTCAGGGCTCGACGCTTCGAGCGTCGCGAGTTCGGTTTTTAATCGATCATAGGCCTGATCGTCGATGCTCGGTGTGGCATCTTTATAGTAGAGGCGATCGTGCTTGGCGATCTCGGCGCGTAGCTTGGCGATGTCTTTTTGTGCGTTGGGCATGATGCGTACGTAGCAGAATTCTAAAAAAGAGGGACTATTGTTTGAGCGCAGCTTCGAGGCAGTAGATCACCGAGATCCCTGTGCGATAGTTGCCTGCCAGATGCAGGCCTGAGTGATCTTGCTCGATGCGCTCCATGTCTGCGAGTTGTGCGGCGTAGCCGAGTTTGTATTGCGGGATGGCTTTGTCCCAGTGCTTGTGGTGCACGAAAGTGGGTTCACCTGTGATGCCGAGGAGCTGTTCTAACTCTGGTAGCACGGTTCTTTGAAGTGTTTTGGTGTCAGCTGTCGCGCACTCGGGCTGGCGCTCGCCGCCGACGAATACCGTGAGTAGCACTTCGCCTTTTGGGGCGCGTTGCCGAAAGATACTGGAGGGAAACAACACTCCGAGGATCTTGCGACCTTCGCACTCTGGCACGAGTACACCGAAGCCGTCAATCGGGTGCGCGACGTCGGCGCGTTTAAAGCCGAGGCTTAGCACTGAGACGGGAGGATAATCGATTGCATAGAGGCGGCGAAGTTCACCTTGAAGGGCCGCATCGAACGGCAGGTGGGAAAGGCGATGTGCGGGAACAGTTAGAATGAGTCGATCGAAGCTGTCTTCAATCGTGGTGCCGTCTGGGTTCGACCACGCGACTGTCCATTGCTCTTCAGATTTACGTATTGAGCTTATGGATACGGCGGTGTGCACGGAATCGCCGAGTGCAGCGGCGAGCTTTTCGGGTAGCTCTGCCATGCCATTCTTAAATGAGATGATACGCTTACGCGGCTTTGGGCCTTTATTAGCGCGCGCAGCTCGCATCTTGGCGATGCCGCCGCGAATCAGTCCGCCGTGATTCTGGTCGAGTGCGTGTAGTTTCGGGAAAGCGTGCGGCAGTGAGAGCTTTTCCGGATCACCGGCATAGATGCCACCGACCAGTGGATTGATCGCGTAGCGGTAAAGCTCGTCGCCGAGCCGGCGGCGCGCAAAGTCAGCCACGCTTTCTTCGACGTCGGCAGGAGCAGCTTTGACGAACGGTTCTTTGAGCACGCGGAGTTTGCCGACAAATGACCAAAGCGGAGTGGTGATCGCCGAGATCGGCCCCATGGGAACCGCGTGGGGTTTGCCGCTGCGCACAATGAAGCGTTTGTTCGCTTCTGGCAGGGCTTCGATCATAGAGGATTTCAGTCCTGGAATACTGTCGAGAAAGGCTTCGATTTCGAGGCTGTTGAGTAGGATCGAATTTGGCCCTTCTTCTGCCAGATAGTCGCCTTGGCGGTGGCTGCGCAGTGCTCCGCCGGGGAGGGCGGATTGCTCTAGCACGGTGCAGGATTCGCCGCGCTGTTTCAGCTGCCAAGCACGGGCCAAACCGGATATGCCGGCACCGATGATGCAGGTCTTTGCCGCTGAGTGGTGGTCGGAAGCGTCCATATCTATTTGATTCTGAGTAGGGTTTACGCGTGTGTCGAGTTTGCACCTTGTGATTTTGGCGATGCATGATTCGATTTACGGAGATGAAATATCGACAATTTGGCAATCTCGGATGGAACGTTTCAGGAATGACTATTTTGCGGGCGATCGCTTGGCACCGGCAGTGACGCGTGTAGCTCGGATTAAATCGAGTCTCGGTGAGGTTGCTCGCAGCATGCCAGAGACGTCGCTAGGTTTTGCACTCGCCCATCCTGCCGTGAGCACGGTGATTGCAGGTACGCGTAATTCGCAACAAGCCGCCGCAAATGCAGCAGTCTCGGACATGCCGTCACTGGATGAGAGGACCTTAAAGGCGTTACACGCGCACCACTGGCGGCGTGCTTTCTGGTCTGGCGGTAAGTAAGTGCTTAGAGTGAGCTCTCCTGGGGTAAACCCAGTCGCTACGATGATCTGTAGCGAGCGGGTTGATCCCGCGATTGCATTTGCCATGCGAACTTACGCGTTCTTCTGGCCGGTTACGACTTCCATCAAAGCTTCGACACATTCGATCTTGGCGCTCGGTATCATACCGTGGCCGAGGTTGAAGATGAAGCCAGGGTCTTTGCCTGCTTGCTCGAGCACGCGGAGTGCTTCGATGCGAACGATTTCTGGAGTCGTCGTTAGAGTGACGGGATCGAGATTGCCTTGGATCGCGATGCCATGCTTAAGTGTGCTGCGCACGCGGTGCAAATTCATAGTCCAGTCAAGGCTGAGGACCGAAGCGCCAGTGTCGATTTGATCGGCGGCTTTGTGCCCCATACCTTTTGCATAGAGGATCACAGGTACGCGTTTTTTGAGCTCTGTAATAATGTGGCGAATCCAGCGCAGCGACCACGCTTCGTAATGCGTGGCTGGGCAAATTGCGCCCCATGAATCGAAGATTTGTAGGGCATCGGCACCTGCGTCGATCTGCATGTGCAGGTATTCGACGATCGCACTGGTGAGCTTTTGCATGAGTGCTTCGAACTGCTCTGGCTGATCCCATGCGAGTTTCTTGATGGCAACAAAATCCTTGGCTGAGCCACCTTCGACCATGTAGCAAGCAAGCGTCCAGGGGGAGCCGCAGAAACCGAGCAGTGCTTTCTCGTCGCCCATTTTAGTGCGAGTGAGTTTGAGCGCTTCGGCGACGTAGTTGAGCTTCTCAGTGATTTTTGATGGGTCGAGTGCGGCAATCTTCTCTGGCGTATCGAGCAGGTAGTCCATGCCGATGCCCCCTTGGTCGCGAAAATGATAGCCTTGACCGAGTGCTTCGGGGATCACCAAAATGTCAGAGAAGATGACTGCGGCATCGAGGGGGAAGCGTTTCAGTGGTTGTAGGGTGACTTCGGCGGCTAGTTCCGGTGTGCGCACCATCGTGACGAAGTCGTGCTTAGCCTTGAGTTCGCGATATTCTGGCAAGTAGCGGCCAGCTTGACGCATGAGCCAGATCGGTGGGCGATCGACAGGCTGGCAATGGGCGGCGGCGAGAAAACGTTCACGAGAGTTCATAGTGGTGGAAATTAAGAATGAGAAATTAGGACCGAGCGCGACTACGCGAAGATGGCAAAGCCATTAGGAACTTGGATTAATTGCGAGCCAATCTTTTGGTTTTAGAAAGATGTCGTAGAGCGTGGCTTCGGCAGAATCTGGCTCTGGGTGCCAGTCGTAGTCCCAGCGCACGAGTGGCGGGAGTGACATGAGAATCGATTCGGTGCGGCCTTTGGATTGTAGACCGAAGTGAGTGCCGCGATCATGCACGAGGTTGAACTCGACGTAGCGGCCGCGGCGGTAGAGCTGGAAGTTGCGTTCGCGCTCGGTGTACGGCGCGGCTTTGCGCTTAGCGACGATGGGCTGATACGCTGGCATGAAGTGGTCGCCTACGGATTGCATAAAGGCAAAGGCTTGCTCGAAACCACCTGCGTTGAAGTCATCGAAGAAGATTCCGCCGATGCCGCGTGGTTCGTTGCGATGCGGCAGAAAGAAGTATGTATCGCAGATGTCTTTGAATTTTGAATACAACTCACTGCCGAAAGGGGCGCAGGCGTGGCGCGCGGTTTGATGCCAATGCACGGCGTCTTCCACGTGTCCGTAGTAGGGGGTCAGATCAAATCCGCCGCCAAACCACCAGATCGGTTCGCCGTCAACTGGCTCTGCGTAGAAGAAGCGCACGTTCATGTGCGTCGTCGGCACATGCGGATTGAGTGGGTGGCAGACGACTGAGACGCCCATCGCTCGGAATGGCGCACCGGCCAACTGTGGTCGAGTCGCAGTCGCAGAGGGGGGCAGACTGGCTCCCTGCACATCGGAAAAATTGATGCCCGCCTTTTCAAACACGGCACCGCCTTCGAGCACGCGCGAGCGACCGCCGCCACCTTCGGGGCGGTCCCAATTGTCTTCGCTAAATTGGCAGCTGCCGTCCTCAGTTTCGAGAGCAGTGGCAATGCGGTCTTGGAGGTCGAGCAAGTAGCTGCGGACGATTTCTGGATCTACGGTTAGCATGAAAGACAGGAACTTGTTGCAGATTTCGCCAGGGCACAAATACTTTTGAAGATGTCAGAACATCTTTTACCAGACGCGCTCGTCACGAATTTGCCGAAATCGGTGATTATTTTTGGGTGTGGTTATATCGGCACCGCTTTGGCGGAGGTGTTGTTAGCGGCTGGCGTGCGAGTCGGTGCATTGACCCGCAACGTCCAGAAAGCGGCGCGACTGCGGGAGCTGGGAGTGCACGAAGTGATAGTTGCTGATTTAGACAGTGAGGCTTGGCATGATCAGTTTTCAGGGGCTTATGAGTCAGTCGTGAATTGCGTGAGCTCGGCGGGTGGCGGCATTGATGGCTATCGAAAGTCTTATCTGGAGGGACAACGTTCAATTCTGAAATGGGCAAAGGGGCGCGGCATTCAGAGTTATTTGTATACCAGTAGCACGTCAGTCTATCCGCAGGATGGCGGAGTGAGAGTCGATGAAACTGCGGATACTACGGACGCGCCGCTGACTGGACAGGTGCTGTGTCAGTCAGAGCGCCTACTGGCGGATGCCGCTAATAGCTTTGGTGCGTGGTATGTGTTGCGCCTCGCAGGTATATATGGACCGAGGCGGCACTACCTGCTGGATTTATTGCGCTCGGGGGAGTCGGTGATTCCTGGAGTCGGTGACTATTTCCTGAATTTGATCCATCGCGACGATGTTGTGACTGCAATCTGCACTGCGCTAGTAAGTCACTCTTCGGTAACATCTGGTATTTATAATATCTCAGACAATCAGGCTGCCTCCAAAGCGGAGCTCGTTGCCTGGTTGGCCGAGCAATTGGGGCAAGTGCCGCCGCGTTTTGATCCTGAGCATGTATCGCCTCGCTTGCAGCGCCGGGGCGGGCGGATGCCGAGTCGGCAGATATCAAGCGCGAAGTTTTGCGCGACGTTCGGATGGTCGCCGCAGTATGAGGATTTCCGAGCTGGCTATCGCGATCTGTTGGGCATAAAAAAAGTATAAGCCCATTCAGAAACTGGAGTTGCTAGTTGCAGGGGAATTTATATTCTTGTCACTTATGCCCTTAAATAAAGTTTCTGTTACCATTCTACTTAAAGAGAAAAGCACTTCCATCTATTGTATTGCGGTCAATTCGACCGTGGATGCAGCGGTTTCTGAGATGAATCGGCAACGAGTCGGTTCAATTATTGTCAAGGATGCCGAGAAAGTGGTCGGGGTTTTTACTGAACGTGATGTTTTGACGCGAATCGTAGCTGCTGGGCGTGATCCGAAGACGACTACTGTGAGTGAAGTGATGACGGCGGACTTCCTTTCGATTACACAGGATACTTCAGTGGAAGACGCGATGCAGATGATGACCGACAAACGCGTGCGTCACTTACCAGTGTTTAATGACCAGCAGCTACTCGGACTAATTTCGATTGGCGATGTGACGCGTTGGTTGTTAAAGGTGAACGAGATGGAGGCTGAGAATTTGCGTAATTACGTCTTTGGAGAGTATCCTGGTTAATTTTTTTTGGTTGAATACTTTTCCTGAAACTTCCGCAGCAACCCCTGCTGTCATTTTTTCTATTCCTAATGAAAACTGAACAATTTGCAGCGGGTGTCCGTATCTTTGCTCAAGGTGACTACAGCGAAGAGGCTTATCGTATCGTAGATGGCAGTGTTGAGATCTCGATCAATGAGGGCCGTGTAAAGGTGATTCTAGCGACACTTGGAAAGGGAGAAATCTTTGGTGAAATGGGGATGATCGAGCGTCTACCACGATCTGCCACTGCTCGAGCGCTGGATAATCTGACCGTCGAAGTGATTACTGAGGAGGCATTTAATGAGTCGCTTGTTAGCGGAGGCGATATTCTTGTGCCTTATTTGACGACTATTTTTGAGCGACTTCGGGACACGAATGAGCGGCTTCGCACTGCGCATGAGCAGCTCGATACCCTACGAAGCCCGGCGTTTCCTGCGAATGTGAAATCGCGTGGCCCTGTAGTGCTAAATGCCGGTAATCTTGTCATCGAACCAGACTCGGACGAGACTCGTAGGCAGTCAGCGCTAAAGAAACAGACACTCACTAGTTTTCCATTTATAATCGGGCGGCGGGCCGATCTTGCAGCTTGTGTGGATGTCTTTTCGAAGATCCGTCTGTTGATCGGCGATCGTATGCCGTTTCGAGTTTCCCGTTCGCATTGTGCGATTGAGCACGTTAAAGGGGCTTATTTTATTCAAGATCGAGGCAGTAAGCTCGGTTCGATTGTGAACGGAATTCCGATTGGTGCTGCTGCAAAAGACGATCGTGTGCGTCTGCGAACAGGCAGGAATACACTGGTGCTGGGGCCTGCAAACAGTGAGATACGTTTTATTCTGACAGTGCCTGACTTGAGTTCGTCGAGGCCTGAGGCAGATTCGTAGACTTCAGCCGCTCAATCGGCTTGACTCAACCTCTGAGCTTCGTGGACACTTCCGCCTTTTATTTCGCAGATTTTAACCCAAACAAAAGAACACTATTATGGCAGGAGTTGGTAAACTATTAAAGCAGGCCCAGAAGATGCAAAAACAGATGGAGGGCATTCAATCAAAGCTTGCTGAGCAAATTATCGAGGTGTCCAGTGGCGGCGGAGCAATCAATATTAAGATTAATGGCCAAGGAGAATTTCAGGCGTTTAAGATCGATCCTGAATTTTTGAAAGAAGATGCTGAGTTCATCGAAGAGACGTTGCTTGGCGCAGTGCAGGAAGCAGCTGCCAAAGCAAAAGAAACCAGTGAAGAAGCGATGGGCTCGGTGACAGGTGGCATGGGCGGATTTCCTGGATTTTAAACCACCGTATTTGTGACTCCAGCCTTTGAGAAGCTCTTGCAAGAGCTAAAGCGCCTGCCAGGTCTAGGCTTTCGATCCGCCGAGCGCATTGCGATGCACTTACTGGTCGAACAGCCTGAGGCGCTGGAGGGCTTGATGGAGTCAATGGGGGAGGCCCGCATTGCGGTTCGGCGTTGCGATACCTGTGGGAATATTGCCGAAAGCCCTAAGTGTGCAATTTGTGAAGATCAGCGGCGTACTGCTGGCTCACTTTGCGTTGTCGAGCATGTGCCAGACCTGATCGCAATCGAGCGATCTGCCGCATGGAAGGGCCAGTATCATGTGTTACATGGTAAGCTTTCGCCGATCCATGGAGTCGGTCCAGAAGATCTCAATCTACAGAGTTTAAAGACCCGTCTTGAATCTGGTGAGGTCACGGAATTTGTCTTAGCCCTGTCGAACGACATCGAAGGGCAGGCGACCTGCCACTATATCCAAGAAGAGATCGTCGGGCAGCGCCCGATCAAGGTCACTCGTATTGGCTTCGGCCTGCCCAGCGGCGGCGGTGTGACCTACGCCGATTCGGTGACACTGCGCAGTGCGCTAGAGGGCCGCCGAGAGTATCACTAAGTCTTGAAGCGCGGGTGATGGCGCACGCACTCGAATAGCACAATCGATACGAAGATCAGCAGCATGCCGGCGAAAGCGACGCCTGTGGGGGCTGAGTTACTTAGGATCCAGTAGCCGATAAAAGGAGCGAGTGTGCCGCGGAAGCCAGTGAGCGCCATGTGGATGCTCATGTAGGATGAGACCTTCTCGTGAGGCGCAATTTTAGTCACCCACAGGCTCCAGATGATTTTGCCGCCGCCAGTGGCAAGTCCGACTAAGATCATCGCAAGCGTCAGCAGTATAATATTTTTGGTGAAAAAGAAGCAGGCAATGCCGAGCAAAAAGAAGGCATTGAGCAAATTACGCGTGGTAATGAAGTGTAGCTTATCGAATAGACTGCCCCATAGTTTAGTGCTGAGGATGCGTGCCGCGGCTGGCACGACGACCAGCAAAAAGGCAATCGTGGCATTATCGGCATTGATGCCGAACCTCGGATTGGCTAGGTATTCCACGCGGATCGGCATGGTGATGAGGTTGCCCAATCCGAGCAGCATCCAGCTGCCGAGCAGATAGCCAAAGAAGCGGTCCTTCCAGATGAGACTGAAGTTTTGCCATGGGTTGCCGACATGATCGGTGGATAATGGGGTGCTGGGGATGCGGTTGGTAGCCCAGCCACAGGCCGCCGCAGCGAGTACCATAATTACAAACAGCAGGTGGTAGTAATTGATTGAGATGTCCAGTAACCAACCACCCAGCAGTGAGAACAGAATCATACTCAATGCACTGAGAATGAACGGTGTGGTCATGCGCTTGCCGCGCTCATGGGCAGGGTAGTTTTCCGCGTAGATTTGAATCATCAGCGGGCCTTGCTGCACGGTGGCCATTTGGCTGGCGATGATGAAAATAGTGAAGACCGTTAAGCTTTGGATAACCGTCGCGCCGACCATCAGTAGGGCGGCCAGCGAGAACATGTAGGCAGAGGCCAAGCTGGGGCGAATTTGTCGTTTCGCGACGAAGTAAAGCGTCACCGGTGTGAGTAGAAAGCCGATCGGCCACGCGCCGGCGATGAATGCTTTATACGTTTCCGGTGCGTCGAAGTGGCGGATTGCAATCAGCAACGCAAAGGTCGACCAGCCCGCTTCGAGTATCCCGTAAAAGGGCGCGCGCAATACATCGTTACGATAAGTCGCAGCGGCGCGATGGCTGAGAGCTGAGGCCTGAGGGCTGAGATTTGAGTGCTGAGACATAAGAGGAGGCGTGGATGTTATATGGAAAACATCAGACCATTAAAATTGGACATTCAAAGTTGGACGTTCCCCAACAGTGAGCTCAGAATTAAGTTGTTTCGTGCCTCAAGTCTCAGCTCTTCCAACTCAGCTCTCTGCTACTTGCTCCAATCAAGCATACGCTTGAGTGGTACGTAGGCTTGTTGGCGCACGTCTTCGTCCATCTCGATTTGTGGGCTCATGTCACGTAGGCAGTCGCGTAGCTTGACGATGGTATTCATTTTCATGAATCGGCAATCGTTACAGGCGCAAGTATCTGTGGGGCCCGCGATAAAGGTCTTGTGTGGTGCTTCACGTTGCAGGCGGTGAATCATGCCTGTCTCGGTAATAATGATAAACTGCTGCGCATCGCTGTTTTGGCAGAAGCCGACCATCTTCTCGGTGCTGCAAACGATGTCGGCATTGTCACGCACGGTTTCCACGCATTCAGGGTGGGCAACCACTAACGCTTCTGGGAACTTGAGTTTGAGCGCTTCGATGGCTTGCTGGGTGAAGAGTACGTGCGCGTAGCACGAGCCTGGCCAGAGCTGCATTTCGCGGCCAGTTTGCTTGGAGACCCATTGACCAAGGTTTTGATCCGGCACGAACAGAATGTCGCGGTCGGCGGGGACATTATCGATGATCGTCTTGGCGTTGCCACTGGTGCAGATCACGTCGCAGAGCGCTTTGACGGCCGCAGAGCAATTGATGTAGGCGACCACGTAAACATTTGGATTCGCGGCTTTGTAGGCGGCCAGCTTCTCGGCTGGGCAAGAGTCGGCGAGTGAACAGCCGGCGTTCATATCCGGGAGCAGCACGGCTTTGCTCGGGTTGACGATCTTCGCGGTCTCAGCCATGAAGTGCACGCCGCAGAATACGATCGCGTCGGCATCCGCCTCAGCTGCGCGATAAGCGAGTCCGAGTGAGTCGCCGACATAGTCAGCCACGCGCTGAATCTCATCCACTTGATAGTTGTGGGCGAGAATGACGGCGTTGCGTTCTTTTTTAAGCGCAAGCACTTCTTGTTGGATCGCAGAGAGAGGTGCTTCTTCGCCATTACGCGGATTGAAGACCATTGGTTCGTAGTTGAGAGTGGGTGTTGCCATGGTGCGGGTCGTTGGAAAAAGCCAGTCAGAATCAAGTGAAGCTGGGCTCAAGTCAAGCGGCGCCTGCGG
>TARA_B110000285_G_scaffold235546_1_pt1 | contig 11599 bp, 9 predicted proteins | sample TARA_B110000285 | Tara Oceans TARA_B110000285 (sample SAMEA4397756) | marine metagenome | biome: Polar Biome; feature: [SRF] surface water layer (ENVO:00010504); material: water (ENVO:00002006), including particulate matter (ENVO:01000060) such as... | depth 5 m
CGAGAATTTGAACAAATGGAAATGCAATTTTTTATTGCTCCAGGAACACAAAAAGAATGGTATGAGCATTGGAAAGAGAAACGTCTTAACTGGCATACAACCTTAGGCTTAGGAAAAGAAAATTATCGTTTTCATGATCATGAAAAATTAGCTCATTATGCAGATGCTGCCTCTGATATAGAATTTCGCTTCCCTTTTGGTTTTAAAGAATTAGAGGGAATTCATTCTCGAACAGATTTTGACTTAAGCAGTCATGAGAAATTTACCGGAAAAAAATTACAGTATTTTGATCCTGAACGAAATGAAAACTATGTGCCTTATGTAGTTGAAACTTCTATTGGTTTAGATCGAATGTTTTTAGCGGTATTTTCAAATGCATTGACCGAAGAGATTTTGGAAGATGGCTCTTCACGAACAGTTCTTAAGTTACCTCCAGCATTAGCACCTACGAAAGTTGCTGTTTTACCACTGGTTAAAAAAGATGGGTTGCCTGAATTGGCGAGAACTGTTGTTGAAAATCTTAAATGGGGTTTTACGACTGCTTATGATGAAAAAGATGCAGTGGGAAGACGCTATAGAAGACAAGATGCACTAGGTACACCATATTGTATAACCGTCGATCACCAAAGTTTAGAAGATCATACCGTAACCCTACGTGAGAGGGACAGTATGAAGCAAGAACGAATTGCTATTTCCGATTTGAAAAAGACAATTACGGATCAGGTAGCACTAGAATCCTTATTGCGAAAACTTTAAAATCGTTTTCCAATAGCGAGTCCCACTCTAGGGTAAGAATCCACTTCTTAGTCTTTTAAAAAACGACCAGCGCCGGCAAAAACATAGCCGTCAAAGTTTGTAAATTCATAGCCAACAGTTTAGCCTAAGGAGACAACAATGTATTTTTATTTGTAAAAGTTTCATTGCTAAAAAAAATCATCGTTATACTCATAAAATAAACTTCATCAGCATTAATTCCAGTAAAAAAATCAGTGTAAAGTGTTTTTTTTAGGGTCTATTTCTATTGTAAGTATATTCGGCAGAATGGGAATTTTCTACTTTTTCACAGCAATAATCTGAGTCATGGGTAAAATTTATAAAATATTTATTTTCAATTCATATTTTATGTCATGCCGCATTTTTTTCAAATTATTTTGTGGACTTAAAGGATTTTTTATCTTCGTAAAAAAAGCTCATGAAAGTACTTTCCTATAATGTAAACGGAATACGTGCAGCCTTAAAAAAAGGATTTGCTGATTGGTTAAGATCTACTGCAGCAGATGTTATTTGTATACAAGAAACAAAAGCCCTTGAAGAGCAGGTAAACACAGCTGTTATTCAAGAATTAGGCTACCATCATTATTGGTTTTCTGCTCAGAAAAAAGGATATAGTGGCGTAGCTATTTTCTCAAAAAAGAAACCAAACAAAATCACTTATGGAAGTGGTATTGGTCATATGGATTTTGAAGGACGTATTATTCGGGCCGACTTTGATGAAGTTTCAATTATGAGTTTATATTTACCTTCAGGAACCAATATAGATCGATTGGAATATAAGTTCAAGTTTATGGATGAGTTTCGCGAATATATAACAATTCTAAAACAAGACCATCCAAATTTAATTATTTGTGGCGATTATAATATTTGTCATGAAGCAATAGACATCCATGATCCAGTTCGTAATAAAAACGTTTCTGGTTTTTTACCACGTGAACGTGAATGGTTAGGAGGATTTTTAGCCGCTGGGTTTGTGGATTCATTTCGTCATTTAAATTCAGCACCAGATCAATACAGTTGGTGGAGTTATCGTGCCAATGCGCGTAATAATAACAAAGGCTGGCGTATAGACTATGCCCTTGTAAGTGAGCCTATAAAAAACAATATAAAAAAATCTTTTATTTTGCCAGATGCAAAACATTCAGATCATTGTCCAGTGGGTGTTGAATTAAATTTTTAAGTATGAAAAAAGGAATCTTTTTGTTATTTTTAGTCAGCGTATTATTTTTCTATAGTTGTGTATCAACGAAAGTATTTAATGATTTGGAGGTACGTTATTCAGAAATGAAAATAAACAAGAATACCATAGAAAAATCACAAGATTCATTAAAACAAGCCTTTGATGCTCTAGATGAAAAGTGGCATGAAACTATGACCTACTTAAAACGATCACGTGACAGTGTTAATATAAGTTTGACGCAAATAAATTCCTTACAAAAAGAGTATTCTTTATTGGCACAAAATAGTGATCAAAAAATTGATAAAAGCATAGCGATAAATAATTCGTTACTCAAAGAAATAGCAATTAAAGAGTCTCAACTTTTAGCGCGATCAGAACGTGTAAATCAGTTAGAAGATTTAATGTCACAACAAAAAGAGGCTCTGAAACTATTAAAACAAAGACTTTCAGATGCTTTATTGAATTTTGAAGGTAAAGGGCTAACTGTAGAACAACGAAACGGAAAAGTATATGTTTCTATGGAAAATAAATTACTTTTTAAATCAGGCCGCTGGGATGTTGGTATTGAAGGACAAAAAGCATTAGGACAGCTAGGTGTTGTACTAGCAGATAATCCAAATATTATAGTATTAATTGAGGGACATACCGACAATGTACCCTTTAGTTCAAAAGGAGCGTTAGCTTCTAACTGGGACTTATCCACTAAAAGAGCCACTTCTATGGTAAATATTCTTTTAGAAAATGAATTGATTTTGCCTCAAAATATAACAGCTGCTGGTAGGGGTGAATTTGTACCTATAGCACCTAATAACACTTCAACAGGACGAGCAGCTAACCGAAGAATTGAAGTAATTCTTAGCCCTCAATGGGACGAAATAAATGCCTTATTAAACAACTAAATTTATGGAATTCAATCTGTTACCTGATACTGATATTAAGGTCAGTAAAATATGCCTAGGGACAATGACTTGGGGTCGACAAAATAACGAAGTAGAGGGCCATACTCAAATGAATTTTGCACTAGATCAAGGAGTAAATTTTTTTGATACTGCAGAATTATATCCGATACCACCTCGCAAAGAAGAACAAGGAAATACCGAACGCTTTATAGGTACATGGTTTAAAAAAACAGGGAATCGTGAAAAGGTAATTTTAGCTTCTAAAATTGCTGGGCCGGCAGCTTTTACCAAGCATATTAGGTCTGATAAGAGTTTTTCTAAAGACTCCATAGATAGCGCTATAGAAGCAAGTTTAAAGCGGCTCCAAACTGACTATATTGATCTTTATCAAGTTCATTGGCCGGAACGAAATACCAATTATTTTGGAAAAAGAGGCCATAAATATGAAAAAGGTGAAGTATGGGAGGAAAACTTTGAAGTAGTTTTAGACGCACTTAATGCAAATGTTATAGCTGGGAATATTCGCCATATTGGTCTTTCTAATGAAACTCCTTGGGGTTTAATGCGGTACTTGCAAGCAGAAAATGAAAACCGCCCTAAAATGCGTACCATTCAAAACCCATATTCCCTTTTAAATAGAACGTTTGAAGCAGGGAATTCAGAGGTTTGCCACCGAGAAAATGTAGGTTTATTGGCTTATTCGCCGCTTGCTTTTGGAGTGTTAAGTGGTAAATACCGTCATGGAAATCAACCTAAAGATGGGCGTATTACCTTGTTTCCAAACTATAACCGTTATAGTAACACCCAATGTAATCAGGCAGTGGATATGTATTATGATTTGGCAACTGCCAATGGGATGACTCTAACACAAATGGCTTTAGCCTTTGTTAACGAACGTCCTTTTGTAACAAGTAATATTATTGGAGCAACTTCTTTAAAGCAGCTTAAAGAGAATATTGACTCCTCCAAGATTAAACTTTCTTTAGACATACTCACTGCTATTGATAAAATTCAAGAGTTGGTTCCTAATCCTGCACCTTAATGATTACAGTGAAAATTAAGATGCACCAATTCCTGATGAAATTTAAAATTTAGATATTATCAGAAATGCACTTGAAAGTGCTATTAACTAATTTTATAGACCGAAACTGAAATAGTCTATCCTACTCTAAAACAGTAATGGCATCTATCAATTTTTGGGTGTAAGGATGTTTAGGAGCTGCATATAGCGTATCTGCTTCTTGAAGCTCTAAAAGGTGACCTTTTTCCATAACCATAATTCGGTCTGACATGTATTTTACTACTCCCAAGTCATGGGAAATGAAAAGGTAGCTTAATCCTAATTTTTTTTTAAGATCATTCAATAAATTTAGCACCTGGGCTTGTACAGAAATGTCTAGTGCGGAGACACTTTCATCACAAATTAAAAGTTTGGGTTCTGTGGCCAGGGCACGAGCTATAACTGCACGTTGGCGCTGTCCCCCTGATAACTCATGAGGATATCGATTGTAAAAATCAGACACTAAGCCTACTTGGCTTAGAAGCTGTTGACTTCGTTCCTTTTGTGCTTTTGGAGTTGTTGAGATATCATGTACATAAAGCACTTCTGCAATAGCGCTACCAATCGTTTTTAGTGGGTGTAATGCAGCGTATGGATCTTGAAACACAAACTGAATTTCTTTTCGCAACTTTCGAAAAGTGTTGGTAGTTTGCAAGATTGGTTTCCCTTGGTAATAGACACTACCTTGGGTGGGTGGATCTAAATAAATTAAGGCTTTTGCTAGGGTTGATTTTCCACAGCCAGATTCACCAACAAGCCCTAAAGTCTCTCCAGGATATAACGAAAAATCTAGTGAATGCAATGCTTTAAACTCTTGTTTGTTTCTAAGCCAATTTCCTTTTTCATAGGTCTTTTCGAGTCCTTTTACTTCTAGTAAAGGTGTTTTTTTATAGAGTTTTTTATGCTGTTTTTGACGTGATATATTAGAAACTTCCTTTGCTATAAATTTTCCTGTTTTATAGTCTACTAGCGTGGGAAGCCTTTCCAGCCTGACATTAGTTTTAGGACGTGCAAAAAGCAACCCTTTTGTATAGGGATGTTTTGGTTTTTTAAAGAGTGTTTGAGCGCTCCCTTCTTCTACAATTTCTCCTTGATACATTACCCATACTTTATTTGCTAGTTGTTTAACTAAAGCCAAATCATGCGAGATAAATAAAATACTCATTGCGTACTTCTTTTGTAGACTTTTGAGGAGTTGGATAATTTCTTTTTGAACGGTTATATCTAATGCAGTTGTGGGTTCATCTGCAATTAAAAGCTTTGGCTTACAGATCAACGCCATAGCAATCATAATGCGTTGTTTTTGACCTCCACTCAACTGGTGAGGATAGGACGACAAAATACGGTTGGCATCAAAAAGCTGAACTTCCTTTAAGATCCCATCAATTGTTTTTTTTTGTGCATCAACAGTGAGGCTAGTATGTTGATTAAGTATTTCTTGTAATTGTTTACCACATTTCATTGAGGGATTTAAGCATGACTGCGGCTCTTGAAACACCATTCCAATTGATTTTCCTCGTATTTTCTCCCATTTTCTAGAGGAGAGTCCACCAATATTATGTCCGTCAAATTGAAGTTGTTGAGCCTTTATTTTAGCATTTTCAGGATGAAGTCCCATTAGGGTTAGCGCAGTAATAGATTTACCACTTCCTGATTCTCCAACTAGGGATACAATTTCTTTTGTTCCTATAGTAAAGGATATATTTTTAAGAATTGTAGTACTTCCAATACGAAGTGATAAATTTTTTACTTTAATTAAAGAGGATGCTTCATATATGATTTTACTCATGGATGCTATAAGTTTTGTCTTTTTAATTCTTCAACAGCATAGTTTGCTGCACGAGCAGTAAGTGCCATATATGTAAGTGATGGATTTTGATTCGCTGAAGAAGTCATACAAGCTCCATCTGTCACAAATACATTTGGAACACTATGAATTTGATTGTGTTTGTTTAGTACAGAGGTTTTTGGATCTTTCCCCATTCTTGCGGTTCCCATTTCATGAATTCCTTTTCCAATAGGCGCATTTGAATCAAAAATATTCACATCTTTAAAGCCCGCATCTTCAAGCATTTCTGCCGCTTGAACTTTCCAGTCTTCTTTCATTTTGATTTCATTTTCTTTGAACTCTGCATCAAATACGATTTTAGGCAACCCCCATTTGTCTAGTTTTTCATAGTTCAAGAACATTTTGTTTTCGTGGTAAGGAAGTACTTCTCCAAAACCTCCCATACCTAGTGACCAATCTCCTGCTTCAAGTACTTCTTTTTTAAAGTCTTCTCCATAGGCAAGTTCGGCAACAGTTTGATTCCATCCAAATCTACTAGCACCACCCTGATATCCATAACCTCTTAAAAAGTCTACTTTTTTAGTATCATTTCCCAGGTTTCGGAAACGTGGAATATAAAAACCATTGGGACGTCTTCCAGTATAATATTGATTTTTAAATCCATCATAATTTCCAGATGCACCACTTCCTAATTGATGATCCATAATATTGTGCCCTAATTCACCACTATCATTTCCCATTCCGTTAGGAAAACGTTTAGATTTTGACTGCATTAAAATAGCAGTAGAAGCCATTGAGGATGCACAAAGAAAAACTATTTTTGAGCTAAATTCTATAGATTCCTTAGTGAGCGAATCAATGACACTTACCCCAGTTGCTTTTTGTGTTTTCTCGTCATACAAAACTTCGGCTACAATAGAATTAGGTCGTAAGGTCATATTTCCAGAAGCTTCTGCTGCAGGAAGCGTAGAAGAGTTAGAACTAAAATAGGCACCAAAAGGACATCCGCGATCACAACGGTTTCTATATTGACAGGCAGTTCTACTTGCGCCTTCCTTTGTGCCTTTCGTAATATGTGCTACCCTACCTACGGTAAGTAAACGGTCATCATAGGTATTAGCAATGCTTTCTTTTAAATGATTTTCAAGACAATTCAATTCCATTGGAGGAAGAAAATGACTATCGGGAAGCTGAGGTAGATTAAGTGCTTCACCACTAATTCCTATATATTTTTCTACATGGCTGTACCATGAGGAAATGTCTTTATATCGAATGGGCCAATCTACACCATAGCCGTCTTTTAAGTTTGCTTCAAAATCCAAATCACTCCAACGGTATGTTTGCCTTCCCCAAATGAGAGAACGACCTCCTACCTGTGTTCCTCGAATCCAATCAAAGGGTTTGATTTCATCATAGTCATGATCGGAATCTTTATTGTAAAAATGACGTTTAGTTTCATTAACTCCCCAGCGACGTTGTTTGTTATAATCCTTAAGAACTTCTTGTGAGGACGCACCACCATGTTTCATGTCCCATGGGTCCAAATTCATAGTAGGATAATCTTCAATATGTTTTACCATGCGACCTCGTTCCAAAACTAAAGTTTTAAGACCGCTTTCACATAATTCTTTGGCAGCCCAACCACCACTGACTCCTGTTCCTACTACAATAGCGTCGTATTCTTCAGGATTTAAATTAAATAAACTCATTTTAGATAGGAATTAAAAAATTTCTTTAATATATGATTTTTTTAAAAATAAGTCTGTTTAATAGATGTTACTTCAAAATAAAAACATACAAAGGCACTTTTTTCAATGTCTAGAAATAAGATATTCTATAACTCAAGACTTACTAAGATTTTTATTGATTTCTAAAGCAGCATCCATATAGGTATAAATGTCTGGGGTAAAAGGATCACCATCTTGGCTTTTAGGACCTTTGAGGTGTCCTAAACGAACTAAAATTAGATTCTCTTCAGGAAAAGTGATGATATATTGACCCAAATGGCCTCGCATCATAAACACATCGTATCCTTTATATTCTTTAAGCCACCAACTGTATCCGTATTCTGGGCTCTCTTCAAATCTTGGGCGGATAGATTTTGCAATATAAGCAGAATCCAATAAGATTTTACCATTCCATTTCCCATGATCTTTGTATAATTTTGCCAAACGCGCAAAATCTCTAGCGTTAGAGGCAATACAGCAATAGGCTTTTTCTGACCCCTTTTCTTTACTATCTACTTGCCAATACGATTCATGCTCAGCTCCCATTTGATTCCAAAGTGTTTCATAGAGGTAAGTGGTTAAATTTTTCCCTGTAGCTTTTGCGATAACCATTCCTAATAAATTAGTAGTACCGCTTTTATAAATATAGGATTTTCCTGGAGCCTCATCGATGGGTTGCTCTATAATTATTTTATCCAAATCTTTCACAAAATAAGCCGAGGCAGTAACTGAAAAAGGAGAATAATATGCTTCTTCCCAGCGCTGGCCAGAGGCCATACTGGCTAAATCACCCACGGTAACTTGGTCGGAATAGGGACCTTTTAACTCAGGTAAAAAATCTTTTACAGGTTGATCAAGATCACGAATGTATCCTTCCATTATTGCTTTTCCAAGCATTGCAGCAACAAAGCTTTTGGCAACTGAAAAGGAGTTGCTTTTTGAATCTTCACCATATCCATCATAATATTTTTCAAAGTAAAGGCTGTCGTTTTTAATAACTAAAAAAGCCACACTTTTTGTAGTTTCATGGTGTTTTTCAAGTGCTTCTGAAAGAGAAATTGTATTGTATTCAAGATGGAGTGGCCAAGGTTGTGGATCTTCTGAAGCAGGAAGTGTATTATTGTCAAAATATGTATAGTCGTCTAAAAAAGCAGTTTTATGACCCGTTAAGTATATTGTTGAGACACCTTTAAGTAAGTATTTATAATCTGAGATGTAGAGTGCCCCGAATAAGACAATTATTATTAGACCTATACTGTTTAGTGTTTTTTTCATGCTCATTTTTATTAAAAACAGATTGATTTATAGGTTAAACTATAGATAGTCTTACAAATTTAATGTTTTTTGTGTTGGAAAACCTTCATGTTCCAAAAGCCATATTTTATTTAGTAGACCTCCTGCATACCCTACCATTGAGCCATTAATTCCAATAACTCTATGACATGGAATGAAAATCATAATTGGATTTTTTCCAATTGCAGTTCCTACCGCGCGAACTGCTTTTGAATTTCCATATTGCGCTGCTATTTTACTATAGGAACGAGTTTTACTCAAAGGAATTTCAGATAAAATATTCCATATTTTTTTCTGAAATGGGGTTCCTGCTGGCGCTAATTGGAATGGTAAATTAATGGTTTTGTGAATAAAGTATTCTTCTAGCTTTTGTATAATAACGTTGGCAACTTTTGAGTGAGATTCTCTAGTTTTTAGGGGCTTATTGGAAAAACGTATAGCGTTTAACACTCCTTTGCTTGTTTCAATTTCTAATCTGCCCAAGGGGCTGTCTATGTTCCAAAGTTCCATTATGAAAAGGCCTGTTAGTCGAATTAATATGTTTGTTGAAGTTAGGCAAAAATCTTTTTTTAAAAACTTATATTAGCCTAGATAATTCATTTATAAAAAAACATAGAATGAAAAATTTTAAATGGGAAGGTGTTATGCCAGCTATAACAACTCAATTTGATGCTCAGGGAACACTCTCTTTAGATGTCTTTAAAAATAACCTGGCTCATCAAATTAAAGCGGGCGTACATGGTGTTATTTTAGGAGGAACTTTAGGAGAGGCAAACACCTTAACAAGATCAGAAAAGGATACATTATTAAAAACCACCCTTGCCCAGGTAGAAGGTAAAATTGCTGTGATTATGAATGTTGCAGAACAGTCTACCGCTGATGCGGTTACAGTTTCAAAAGCTGCAGAGGCCAATGGCGCGAATGGTCTAATGTTATTACCCCCCATGCGATATAAGGCAACTGACTCAGAGACGGTTGCTTATTTTTCTGAAGTTGCAATGGCCACATCCCTCCCAATCATGATTTATAATAATCCTGTAGATTATAAAATTGAGGTGACCTTGGATATGTTTCAGGCCTTGAAAAAGCATAAAAATATTACAGCAGTAAAAGAATCAACTCGAGATATAACGAACGTAACCAGAATGATTAATCGTTTTGGAGACCGTTTTAAAATTTTGTGTGGTGTAGATACGATTGCCATAGAATCTATGTTAATGGGAGCTAATGGATGGGTTGCCGGATTAGTCGATGCTTTCCCAGAAGAGACCGTTGCTATTTATACGTATTGTAAAGCTGGAGAATGGGAAAAAGCACGCGCTATATTCCGTTGGTTTTTACCTCTTTTAGAATTAGACATCTCACCTCAATTAGTTCAAAATATAAAACTATGTGAGCAAGCTACTGGAATGGGAACAGGGCATGTGAGAAAACCAAGGCTTCCCCTTGAGAGAGCGGAATTAAAGCGCGTAGAATACATTATTAAAGAAGGGTTAGCAAAGCGCCCTAAAAATCTTGATTACAAAAATTACTTATGATTACAGGACATAATTTAGTGGGTGGTTCTTGGGAAGCCAATTCCAACTCGACCACATATAAAACCGTTAATCCTAAAACAAGAGAAACCCTTGTCAAAAGTTTTGAAGTGGCAAGTGCTTCCCAGATCGAAACTGCAGTTGAAGCCGCAGCTAATTCTTTTAACACTTTCGCTGCTACAAGTTTTCAAACAAGAGCTTCTTTTTTAAAATTAATTCAAGAGGAGATTAAAGCAAATAGTGTTGAAATCATATCGGTATATCAAGCTGAATCTGCTTTTACAGAAGGGAGAGCTAATGGTGAATTTCAGCGGACTCTTGATCAAATTGAAAGTTTTATAGCGCTACTTGAAGAAGGTTCATTTATTCAAGCAACACTTCAAACAGAAGGGCTTGATTTGAGAAAAATGCTATATCCTATTGGCCCCATAGTTGTCTTTGGAGCCAGTAATTTTCCACTTGCTTTTTCCACCGCAGGGGGGGACACTATTTCTGCTTTGGCCGCAGGTTGCCCAGTAGTGGTTAAAGCCCATCCTTACCATGCAGGAACAAGTGAATTAGTTGCTCAAGCCATTCATTTGGCGTTGAAAAAATGTAAAGTACCAGTCGAGGTTTTTTCACATTTAGGGGGTCAATCTCATGAGGTAGGGATGAGTTTAGTGAGCCATCCACTAGTGAAAGGGGTTGGTTTTACTGGAAGTTTTACAGGAGGAAAAGCTTTATTTGATTTAGCACAACAACGAGAGGAACCTATCCCTTTTTTTGCTGAAATGGGGAGTGTAAATCCTGTTTTTATTTTAGAAAATAAAGTTAAAAATGACACTTCTTTAGCAACTGCATTAGCAGGTTCAATTACGCTAGGTTCTGGACAGTTTTGTACCAATCCGGGGTTGATAGTAATTTGTGATTCAGACTCTGAAAGTCAATTTGCAATTCGCTTGGGGGAAGCAATGGAATCAATAGAATTAGGCCCTTTGGTACATTCAAATATTGAAAAAAAATATACAAAGCAGCTTACCCACTTACAAAATCAAGAAGGGGATATTCACACCCACCTTTGCTCTAATAGTGCTGCAACACTTGGACTAGTTTCTGCTACTTATTTTATTCAACATCCTAGCTTGTCAGATGAAGTTTTCGGTCCGTATAGTTTGATTGTTCATTGTCAAAACATGGATGAAATGGTAGCGATTGCAAAAGGTCTTTCTGGGCAACTGACGGCAACACTCTTAAGTACTCCAGAAGATGAAACAGCACTTCAAGTTTTAACTCCCATCATTCAGTCCAAGGTAGGGAGAATTCTTTTTGAGGGTGTGCCTACAGGGGTTGCTGTTTCACAGGC
>TARA_B110000285_G_scaffold68775_2_pt1 | contig 11585 bp, 8 predicted proteins | sample TARA_B110000285 | Tara Oceans TARA_B110000285 (sample SAMEA4397756) | marine metagenome | biome: Polar Biome; feature: [SRF] surface water layer (ENVO:00010504); material: water (ENVO:00002006), including particulate matter (ENVO:01000060) such as... | depth 5 m
TTTTTGCAGGAAATCCAAATCGAAACCGACAACACTCCAACCAATAATGACATCTGGATCCAGAACCGCGAACCATTCAAGGAAACGTTCAATCACAAGACGCTCTGTAGACGCGTATTCAAGATAAGACAGTGCGCTATCGCCCGCCCCAACCATAAACACTTTATCTTCTAACGCCGAATGAACGGCTATCGAGTACAGAATATTTTCAGTGTAGGAGGTTTCGATATCTAAAGACGCGATTGTTAACGTTGGTTGATAATCTGCAGGTTCCAATCGCGGGTTGATAAACCCGCGACCAATCAGCGAATTTGAAGCCGCGCCTTCGGCGAACATAGCGTTGCCTTTTACCAACACGCCCGCAGTGATAAAGCGCTCCATTAAATACCGATCGGTCGGTCGGACATCAGCTTCATAGACAGGCAACATGCCTCTCAACTTTGTTCTAGCAAGCACCAAAATTTTCTGTGTGGGAAAGTAACAAGCGGTGACCGGCTCGTGGTGAAAATTTAACAGCGCCCTATCGGTCGAGCGCCAGTTCAGGGAAGCCAAAACTCTCTTCACTCTCGCGACATCAGATGTCCGAACAAAGAAGACTGACTCTTGCTTGTGTTGAGTCACTTTAACCGGACCGGACTCAGTCGACAGCCAGAAGACCAAATGCTGGTCACCCTGAATTTCCTGCCACTGTCTGGTCAGCACAAAACCTTCAATCTCACTTACCGTAGTCATTTTTTCATCATGAAGAATATTGACGCGAGTGGCAGGAGGTTACAATAAACAGGCGAAGACCGGCCGCTAGCATCGGCATTCATCTGCCTTAATAAACAAGCATGCGCCTACCGGCTAACATCTCAATGGCAATGTCTACCTGATAGGCTTCTTGAATCAGACTTTCTGTGATGACAACCTCAGCCTTACCATCTGCCAGAACGCGACCGTTCATTAACAGTGTGATTTGATCTGAGTAACGACTGGCGAGGTTGATGTCGTGCACAACCATAACGATACATGCCCCCGCTAATTTCATTTCTTCACATAGTTTCAGAAACTGACGTTGGTGCGCTAGATCGAGCGGTGCTGTAGGTTCATCGAATAAGAAAATCGCATGTTCAAGTTGATCCCAGAGTTGTGCAACGACCCGTGCGATTTGCACGCGTTGCTTCTCACCGCCGGATAGCGTGATGTATGTTCTGCCCGCCAAATCATCTAGATCCAATTTCGCTTTAACTTCTGAAACAATATTTTTATTGACGCTATCAGAGCTATTACACGGGTAGCGCCCCATTTCAATAACCTCATCCACCTTGAAGGGAAAATCCAACGACGATTGTTGATGTAAAATTGCCAACCGTCGCGACAACCCTTCAAGCCCATATGAACGTAATGATTTGGAATCAAGCAAACAAGTTCCTGCGGACGGTTGACGCTCACCACTCAACAATCCCAACAATGAGCTTTTACCCGCGCCATTGGGACCAATGATCGTGCGTATCTCACCCGCGCCGAAGCACACTGACACGTCACTCAGAATTTCTCTATGATCAATCTGTAGACTTGCCTGATGCAATTTTATGCTCATATTCGAAATCGGTTTTTCTGAATAATAATTAGGTAGATGAAAAATGGACCACCAACCAAGGCCGTTAGAATACCAACCGGTAATTCATTCGGGACAAACAGGGTTCGACACAAACTATCGGCAACTATCATTATCGCCCCTCCTCCTATCGCTGAAGCAGGCAGTAACACCTTGTGGTTCGAGCCTATCGTTAATCGCACCAAGTGCGGTACAACCAGCCCGATAAAACTGATTACGCCAACTTGCGACACGCCAATAGCGACAATAAATGCACAGCCAACGATAACCCGAAGGCGAAGTTGACGTACTGACACACCTAGCCCTGTCGCTTCACGGTCCCCTAAAGTAATGATATTGAGCCGACTACTTTCAAAGTAAATCAATATCATGGCGGGGATACTCAGCCCTGCAACCCCAACCATTGTCCAAGTCACGCCATTAAAACTACCCAGCGCCCAGAATGACACAGACCTTAACTGGGCATCCGTTGAAAGATAACTCAGCAGACCCACAGCAGATAATGCAATCGCATTCACTGCGATACCTGCTAAAAGTATGGTTGAGGTCGAATGCGACTTCTTCGCAACCAACAGCACCAAGGTTGTGGCAACAATACTGCCTAAAAATGCCGACCCAGAAACACCCGCCAACCTAAGAGCCGGCTCTTGAACACCGAAGACAAGAAATGCCGCTGCAAATACCGCAGCGCCACTTGATACACCAATCAATGCTGGGTCTGCTAACGCATTTCGAAATAGGCCTTGGATTGCAGCACCCGATAGCGCAACCCCCGCACCAATAATAATATTCATAGCGAGTCGCGGCAGCCTTAGCTCAAAAAAGATTATTTGGTCCGTGACCGACGCTGCGCCACTCAATATTCGCATTAGATCAATCGATACCGCACCCATGGACATACCGACAAGAAACAGCACAATCAAGCCAATGCTCAGCAGGGTAAATATCAGCGTTCTGCTCATGACTCAGGTAACCGAAAGGGAACCGGTTTGGAAATAGAAATCGATTTTGGCGACATACGGCATTTGTAGGCAAGTACCTCTACGCCGGCGTCGACAGCCATCCTGATTGTGCTCGCGTACTCCGGGTCAATATGAACGGCAGGTTCTACCGATGTGATGCCTGAATGTTGTACACAGAAAAACAAAACGGCTCTGTCGCCGTTGGCCACAACGTCGATAAGCTCTCGCAAATGTTTTGTACCCCGAGTACTGACCGCATCGGGGAAATAGCCGCGACCCGACTGTTCGAGCAACGTCACGCTTTTTACTTCGACGTAGCAGTCCTTTGCGTCTTTCGAACGATTGCCCGTTAACAACAAATCTATGCGGCTGTTTTCGTTTCCGTACTTAACCTCTGTACGCGTATCAGCATAACCCTGCAACTCGGGCACCTTGTTGGCTTGAATCGCCTCTAGCACTATTTGGTTAGCCTTTGCGGAATGAATACCAATGTAGTGTCCCTTCGCGTTTCTAGTTAACTCCCAAGTATGGGCATACTTTCGTTTTAGATTAGCAGACGTCGAATACCAAACCTCGCTATTGGGTTCAGTACAGTTTTTCATTGAGCCCGTATTGGGACAATGAATCGTCATGAATTCCCCAGCGGGTGATTCTATATCCGCTAGAAACCTTTTATAACGCTTAACCAATAGGCCGGATGAAAGCGCGGGGAAATATTTCATAAGAAGGCCAAACTAAGTTACTACAAAAAATGAAAGTTGCTGTTCTAAAACCAAATTATTTGAATAGATGCAATTGAGCCGCTGCATCGACACCATGACGCATCTTCAACTAATCAAGTTGTTAATGCCTGCTTAAGTTGCTTTATGCCCTGACGCAAAAGATCAATATCCTGCGCGTAACTAAACCTGACATAGCGGTCTGCATCAAAATACCCAAAGTCTGTCCCCGGTGTCACTGCGACACTATGCCGTTCCAACAAATCATGACAGAACGCTTCACTGTTGCCGCAACCCTCGGGTAATTGAGCATAGATGTAAAATGCCCCAGAGGGCTCAACGGGTATACCAAAGCCCAATGCTTTCAATTCCCTTAACAAATAGTCTCTGCGTTGTTTGAAAGCTGCCCTGTTACGGTCCATTTCACTCCTTGCCTCTTCGCTAAACGCTGCGAGCGCAGCATACTGAGCAATACTTGAAGGGCAGATAAATAGATTCTGGGCAAGTTTCTCAACACCGCTTATGGCAGATTCCGGCACGACCATCCAACCAAGCCGCCAGCCAGTCATGCCGAAGTATTTAGAAAAGCTATTAACGACAATACATTGATCACTGAACTCAACTGCCGATCGCAATTTTTCATCAGAGTAATCAAGCCCATGATAGATCTCATCCACGATCAGGTGCCCTTGTCGCGTCATCACTTCATCTACAATATCCGCCATATCCGCTTCACAGATGACACTCCCTGTGGGGTTTGATGGCGAGGCCAGCAGAACGCCCCGACTATTACTCTGCCAACTGTTAGCAACCAGCGATCGATTGAGTTGATAGCCTGTATCAGCAGTGACGGGCACAAGTTGAGCATGAGCACCCAGCGTCGTTAAAAAATGTCGATTACACGGATAACCAGGATCACTCATGAGCAAACCTTCGCCCACATTCATCGTTAGTGCGATTGCCATCAGCAATGCACCCGAACCGCCTGCCGTGATAAAAATGCGTTCTGCGGGAACGTCCGCATTGTACTGTGCATGATAAAAAGTCGAGATTGCGCGACGCAATTCAGGGATACCCTCGGCCGGCGTATATTTCGTGCGACCGTCAGAAATAGCATTTTTACCCGCCTCCACTATTGCTTGGGGGGTGGGAAAATCTGGCTCACCAACCTCCATGTGCACAATGGGCCGTCCAAGCGCCTGCAGCTCGTTAGCCCTTGCTAATAGTTTCATCACCCTAAAGGGTTGAATTTCATCTAATCTATCCGCGTATTTCAACGCCACGCCCTTCGAACTCCAAATCATTATCGAGAATGCGGTAGAACATAGAGACATATCCCACTAAAAGACAGATATTTATCTCCAAATGAGCAAAAGTTTTTTATGATGAGATACTTGGAGATTGGCACTTGGTCTGGTATGGTGCGCAGCTCGATTTTGAACGGCTTTTTAAGATAACCAAACTGGAAGGCATTATGGCAGCAAAACAAAAAAAGACGCCAGCGACAAAGTTTAAAGCACCCAAAAAGAGTAAAGCCAAAGCAACGGTGAAGCCAAAAGCTAAGCCTAACGTGAAGACAAAGGCTAAAGCTAAGCCTAAGCCTAAAGTGAAGACAAAGGCCAAGGTAAAAGCCGTGTCAAAGGTAAAGGCGACGCCTAAAACAAAAGCGAAGCCCAAATCTGTAGCGAAAGCAAAACCCAAATCGACAAGTAAGGCAAAAGCCAAAGCATCTGTAAAAGCACCTGCGAAGGCACTAAAAAAAGCACCGAAAAAGGCACCAACAAAGGCACCGAAAAAGGCTGCAGCAAAGAGCAAAATTAAAGCAGCTAAACCAAAGGCTGCAGCAAAGCCAAAAGCCAAAGCAGTTAAGAAAGCAGCGGTAAAAACACCTGCGAAGGCTAAAAAAGTCATCGCAAAAAGCAAGTCCACCCAATCTACATCTAAGGTAAAGGCAAATACGAAGGTGACAGCAGTTTCTAAAACACCCTCCAAGACCACTAAAGCCAGCGCAAAGCCAAAAGAAAAAGCAGCGGCAAAGCCCAAGGTAAAAGCAGCTGCAACTAAAAAATCAGCCGCAGCGAAGCAACCCAAGGCGCCCGTAAAACCTGTCCCTAGGGTTAAGGCTAAGTTAAAACAGCAACCAAAACCGACGCCTAAAGCGAAGACTAAGTCGAAGAAGAAATTCGTCGACGAATACATGACGGAGGAACACAGAGATTTCTTCCGCCAGATGTTGTTAAAAGCAAAGCGACAGCTGATGGAGGAAGTGGACCGAACTGTAAAGAACATGCAGGATCAAGCAACCAATGACCCCGATCCAGCAGATAGAGCGACGCAGGAAGAAGAGTTCAGTATTGAGCTACGTACTCGAGACAGAGAGCGGCGTTTGATCAAGAAAATTGATAGTACGCTAGATCTTATTGATCAAGATGAATACGGCTTTTGTGATTCTTGCGGCATCGAGATTGGTCTACAACGATTGGAGGCCCGCCCAACGGCCACCCAATGTATCGACTGCAAGATGCTCTCAGAAATCAAAGAGAAGCAAACTCACGGCTAGTCGTGTAATTTGGTGCACAGCGTTGAACGGCTCTAAAATTGCTATGTAGAACCATTACAAGCGAAGGGGCTGCTAGCTTCTAGCATCTGTATAACTAAACAGGACCGCTCACGAGTGAATTCAGAATATCACTATGTCGGGCGGTTCGCTCCCTCCCCCTCCGGACCCCTCCATTTCGGCTCGCTCGTCGCCGCGCTCGCAAGTTTTCTTGATGCACGGTCACAGAACGGCCAGTGGTTGATTCGAATTGAAGACCTAGACCCACCAAGAGAAAGCCCCAGCGCGGCGGAAACCATTCTCAAACAGCTCAAAGATTTTGAATTGGCCTGGGATGGATCGGTTCTATTTCAAAGTACCAGACTCGATGCCTACGCTGCAGCACTAGCAAGACTAAAGGACCGTAAACTAACCTTTCAATGCCGCTGCAGTCGCAATAAGACGCCCAGCATTTACCCGGGCACCTGCCGCGACGCAGCGCATGCAGAAACTTCGGCTGGGTTGCCGACATCGACCAGACTCCGAGTCGAGACCTGTGAAGTCAGTTTTGAAGATAGAATACTTGGAACCAAGACGTGGAACCTACAACATCAGATTGGCGACTTTATCATTCGGCGCAAAGACAATTTATTCGCCTATCAGCTTGCAGTCGTTGTTGATGATGCCTATCAAAACATCACGCACATTGTTCGAGGCAGCGATCTTTTGGACTCCACACCGAGACAGATTTTTCTCAATCAATGTTTAGACTTGCCGCAGCCCGTTTACGCCCATCTGCCTGTCATCCTTGGCAAAGACGGCTTTAAGTTGAGCAAACAAGCGATGGCGAGACCCATTAGCAATGAAGACCCCATCAGACTGCTAAGGCTCGCCTTAAAGGCTCTGGGCCAAAAGGTGATCGACTCCGTTGACTACAGTGAGGTTCTTGCTCTTAGCATCCTAAATTGGGATATTGGGCAGGTGCCGAAGAATCTGTCTCAAAGCATCACAAATCTATCGGACGAGGATGTGCTGAAATAGACTAAACTCGGTCTTTGGCAACATTTTTCATTTACGCCATAACGCTCGGTACCAATGGCGTCTTAGACAGACTCACAAATGGGTGCCCAAAAAGTGTCTTAAATAGGGTTCCAATAATTAGACTAGCTAACAGCAGGTACGACTGTGATTCTTGAAAAGTGTCTGATATTTCTCATTTTCGGTTTTTTTGTGTTTATTGCCGACGTCGGCCAATGGTCTTCGCGCTCCGGTGTCATTATGTTTACTCTCAATTACGCCATATGGTTCGCCCTGATCATTCTGACGCTTAGACTATCGCTACGCCGCAATACAGCGACGTTTACGACGAACAACGCAACGGGCCATTCAACAGCCAATCGGGCCGGTTCCAACACAAGTTACGCGCCAGATAACACAACCGGCAATGCGCATAGCGCGGCTACTAGCCCTCGAGAAATGCCGTGACATTTTCACTCGCACAGCTATTTACCATCAGCTTCATCTATCTACTGACGTTGTTTGGATCTGCGTACGCGACTGAGAAAGGATGGCTGCCAAAATCGATTACCCAGCATCCGTTTATCCGGGTGGCAGCACTCGGTGTGTTTGCCGGTGCGATCGCCTTTTTTGGTTCGTTCACCCTAATTGCCCAGTTTGGATCTAATTACCTTCTGTATTTCATTGGATCCAGCGCGGTCTTCTTACTCGCTCCGTTGCTGCTATTCCCCATTGCGCGCATATCTTTGGCGCATAAGCTTGGATCGCTGGCGGATGTATTCGCCTTTCGATACCCCTCAAGCTGGGTAGGCGGCATTATTAGCATACTCATGTTGTTAAGCGTTTTACCCTTAATCGCATTGCAAATACATGCAGTATCGATCACCGTTCATCTTCTCAATCAAGATATTAGTGAAGACCGGCTGGCCATCATTTTTTGTATGACAATGACGGTTTTTGCCATTTTGTTCGGCGCACGCCATGCATCAACGCGAGACAAGCATGAAGGACTCATCTTCGCGATGGGGCTTGAGTCGATTTTCAAACTGCTCGCCTTCATGGCCATCGCTTTGTACGCCGTCTTTAGCGTCTTTGGCGGCTTCTCTGAAATGGCGACCTGGCTTGGCTCAGCGCAAGCCAGCGTAATGCAGCGTCAGATCACGGATTTGAATGAAGGCAGCTCTCGCTCGCTATTACTCATGTTCTTTGCAGCCGCACTTGTCATGCCACACATGTTTCACTTGTTACTGACCGAAAACGACAACGAGTCGCTTCTGGCAGCGTCCCGGTGGGGTTTCCCTGCCTACATGTTTATATTAAGCCTCTGCATCCCACCTATCTTCTGGGCGGCAAACTACGTTTCAAGCCCGCATAGCGCCGAATTTTCGGCTGTCAGCCTTGGCCTTACCATTAACAGCGAGATCATTACTATTCTTGCTTTTCTGACCGGTTTTGCTGCGACTAGTGGTGTCCTGATCGTCGTCACGTTAGCGATGGCGTCGATGTCTCTTCACCACATGCTGTTACCTTTCTATAGACCCAACGAAGACAGAGACTTTGTTGCCTTGCTCCTAAACATGCGTCGTATTTTAATCGCCAGCATCATTATGGCCGCGTACGGCCTCTATCAGTATTTAGGCGCTGAACAATCACTGATGAGTATCGGCTTCATCACATTCGTCGCCACAATTCAGTTTTTGCCAGGTCTTATTGGCGGGTTTTATTGGCGCGCAGCCAATCGCATTGGTTTAATGTCGGGCTTGGCCGCAGGTTTTTTTGTTTGGTTTCTCATGCTGCTGCTGCCGCTTTTAGGCGATATCGTATACGCCTCCCGATTCGATACGCCCTTGTCTTTTGAGCTCAATCAAAACGTCTGGCATATCGCTGCCTTGATTTCGCTACTCGCTAATAGTTTCATGTTCATTGCCGCATCTTTACTAACAACACCGACATCCGAAGAATTAAAGGCCGCCGAGGAATGCATGTCTAATTCCCGCGTAAAACCGTACCAAGGCGTTCTCGTCGCAAGGTCTATTCCGGAGATTCGCAATAACCTAGGCGAGATGATTGGTCTCGGCGCCGCAAGTCGAGAAGTCCGCGCAGCCTTGTTGGAACTAGGCTTCAAGCAGGAGGAGAGGCGTGCCTTCGCTCTCACTCGGATTCGAAATCACCTGGAATCCGGCCTTTCTAGCTTGGTTGGTCAGACAATCGCTCATTCCGTTATTACGCGCACACTACCTTATCAGCTCGACCATTCAGGCACGGTAGTCTCGGAGAGCGTCCAAAGCATGGAGAATCGATTTGAAGGTTACCGCTCAGAACTGACTGGGCTAGCCGCGGAACTCGACAACCTGCGTCGTTATCATCGTCAGATTCTGCAAGATTTGCCCTCAGCAGTCTGCTCTATTGATCAAAGTGACAGAGTATTGACGTGGAACGCCGCAATGGAAGAACTAACAAATATTCCAGCCCACATCATCGTCGACCACAACATCGCGAGCTTGCCGACCCAGTGGTTCAAAATCATCAATGAAATTGCTCGGGCCGATTCAGAGGAAAAAATCAAACTCGAATTTAACACCGAAGGTATGACGCGCCTGCTTTCACTAAACAAATCAGTCATTGCAGCAGATAGTAACAACGGTGACCGGGTTATCGTGCTGGAAGACATCACCGACGAACAGATCCTCGAGCAACAATTGCTTCATAATCAAAGACTTGCCTCTATTGGTCAACTAGCCGCCGGCGTCGCGCACGAAATCGGCAACCCCATTACAGGCATTGCATGTCTTGCCCAGAATTTGAAGATTGAAACAGAGCAACCGGAGTTACACGAACTCTCGGAAGAAATTTTGAATCAGACAGACCGAGTTTCCGAGATTCTAAAATCCCTTGTCAATTTTGCGCATAGTGGCAGCAAATTCAGCGCGCCCCAAACGACGCCCGTCGCTTTGAGCCAATGTATCGACGAAGCGATTAATCTGCTTAATCTGGCAACTAATGACAAGCAAATCACTTTCGTTAACCATCTACCACCAACGCTTTTCACCTTAGGTGATGGGCAAAGACTATTGCAGGTGTTTATAAACATTCTCTCCAACGCGAGGGACGCATCGACAGCGCATGACACGGTCGATGTTACCGGTCAGGTAATCGACAACCACATATGTATTGAGGTCATAGACGAAGGTCACGGTATCGAAGCGGCAAACCTCAGCCGCATGTTCGATCCTTTTTTTACCACCAAAGATCCAGGCCAAGGAACAGGCCTTGGGTTAGCTATTGTGACGACTATTCTGCAGGAACATCACGGTTCAATTTCTGCTGTTCCAGGACCGATTCGAGGTACTCGGGTCATAATCACCCTACCGCACTACGATCGACCCGAATTCGATTTGACTTCGACGAGCAAAACAGTGCTTAGTTGATCTCATTCGACGTAGATAGCTCTGTGTGACTATGGGCACCAAAGACATTCTGATCATCGAAGACGAAGTTGTGATTCGCTCTTCCATTAGAAAATTCCTACACAAACAAGGTTATAAAGTTAGCGAGGCAGGTTCGGTTGCGGAAGCGACGGCGTTCAACCTTACAAACTTTGATCTCATCATTACTGACCTTCGTCTGCCCGGTGCTATCGGCACGGATATTATAAAACAGGCGCCGGATATCCCCGTGCTTGTCATGACCAGCTACGCGAGTGTCACCTCGGCAGTCGATGCGATGAAACTCGGCGCTGTTGACTATATTGCGAAACCATTTAATTACGATGACCTTTTGTCGACCGTCCGCAGGGTCGTCTCAGACGAAGACAAGACAGCGGATGACAAGCAATCACCAGCCCCGCTAACCAACATGCTGGGCAAGTGCGCGGCAATGCTGACGCTGTTTGAACAAATCGCCAAGGTTGCACCGACTGACACCAACGTTTTAATCCAAGGTGAGTCCGGCACGGGTAAGGAACTCGTTGCCAAGGCAATACACGTATCAAGCAAACAGTCTAAAGCGAACATGATCTCGCTAAATTGCGCCGCTATCCCAGACTCGCTGATTGAATCTGAACTATTCGGTCACGAGAAGGGCGCTTTTACCGGCGCAACATCTCGACGGCTAGGATTGGTAGAAGCTGCAGATGGCGGCACTCTATTCCTTGACGAAATTGGTGAACTACCTCTTGAGGCACAAGCACGCTTGCTGAGAGTTTTACAGGAAGGAGAAGTCAGACGAGTAGGGTCTGTTGAGACGATAAAAGTCAAAGTCAGACTGGTTGCCGCTACCCATCGCGACTTGAAGTCGTTGGCAAAGACAGGTGGTTTTCGAGAAGATCTTTATTACCGCCTCAATGTCGTCAAGCTTACTTTACCGCCTCTGAGAGAACGACGTTCTGACTTAGAGGAATTATCACAACACTTTCTTCGCCTGAACTGCGAAAAATTGGGCAAACCCTGCTTAAGTTTCTCTGAGGAAAGTCGCAGGCTCATCGAAAGCTATCACTGGCCCGGCAATATACGGGAGTTAGAAAATGCAATAGAGAGAGCCGTCATCCTCTGCGAAGAACCCGTGATATCGCCAGACTTACTGTCAATCGAGCTGGACGTGTCACTTATCGAACCCACTGACGAGCCGAACCCAGAAGAACTCTCGTTAGAAGACTACTTTCTGAAATTTGTCCAAGAAAACCAAGATCAAATGACGGAGACCGAGCTGTCACAAAAACTCGGCATCAGTCGCAAAGCTCTTTGGCAGAAACG
>TARA_B110000285_G_scaffold235110_1_pt1 | contig 11581 bp, 11 predicted proteins | sample TARA_B110000285 | Tara Oceans TARA_B110000285 (sample SAMEA4397756) | marine metagenome | biome: Polar Biome; feature: [SRF] surface water layer (ENVO:00010504); material: water (ENVO:00002006), including particulate matter (ENVO:01000060) such as... | depth 5 m
ACGGTAAAGCAAAAGCGCGTAAGAGCTTCCAGTTCTCGAAGCGTTAATCTTTACTTAAGATTTTGGAATGGGGCGTGCCGATTGGCGCGCCCTTTTTCGTTTGCTAAGGGCAAGCCACTGGTGATTGCCCTTAGGTATGCCTAGATTGAGTACAACAATAGGAACATACTTATGAAATTCTCAGTCCTTGATCTTGCCCCTGTTCCCGAAGGTTCAGAAGCGGCCCAAGCGATGTTGAATATGGTTGATCTTGCTCAACGAGCTGAGAACTTGGGCTATTACCGCTATTGGATGGCCGAACACCACAACATGGCAGGTATTGCGAGTGCTGCGACCTCGGTGTTGATCGGTCATGTCGCCAGCCAAACCAAAACCATTCGTGTGGGCGCGGGTGGTATCATGCTACCCAATCATGCACCTTTGCTAATTGCCGAACAATTTGGGACATTGGCCACGCTTCATGGTGATCGTATTGACTTGGGACTTGGTCGTGCACCAGGTGGGGACCAAGCCGTTTATCACGCACTGCGCCGCACTGGCAGCGATGACTTCCCCGCTGATGTACATGAATTGATGACCTTATTGGGTGATCCCCAACCACAGGCCGCTGTACGTGCATTGCCGGGTGAGGGAACGCATGTGCCAATATGGATTTTGGGGTCTTCACTGTACGGTGCGCAACTGGCTGCACACTTTGGTCTGCCATATGCCTTCGCCTCACATTTTGCGCCTGCGGCGTTGGAAGATGCGGCATACATTTATCGACGTGACTTCAAGGCATCCGCTACGTTGACAAAACCATATTTTATGTTGGCAGCCAATGTCTTTGCTGCGGATAGTGATCAAGAGGGTGCTTACTTACGTACCTCGATGCAACAAGCATTCGCGCGTATGCAAACGGGTACCCGTGGCAAGCTGCCACGACCTGTGAAAGACATTGATGCTGCGATTGGCGAGAGAATGCGGCGCAGCGTCGAACCAATGCTGCGGGTTTCGGCAACAGGTTCGCCAGAGACGGTGCGCAAACACTTGGAAAGTTTGATTGAAATTTACGAACCCGACGAGATGATCTTAACAGGTCAAATCCATGACCATGCAGCGCGGGTTAAATCGTTTGAGATCGCAGCGGGTGTAATGAATCATATACTGGCGGCTTAATCGTCCGCGTCAATCAACCCTAATCCGCGCAAATAAATACCAATGCCAGTTTCTAGCAAGTCTTCTGGTGGAAACGGGGATGCGTGTCCTGGTGAATTGCGGGCAAATAGCTCAACAACGCCGTGACTCATGGCCCAGATATGTGCGCTGAACATGGATTCGGGTGGGCGTTTTTCGACAGGAATATGCTCGCTTAGATCAGCAGCGGCTTTTTCTAAAACGTCATTGGCACGCTTTGAGGCTGCAGCTAATTCAGGTGTTCGGTTGACTGAAATGCTACTTTCAAACATTGCGATGTAGTGCCCCGGGTATTTTTGCGCGAATGCTAAATAGGCACGCCCAGTTGCCCCAAACGCTGCCATGGCTGACGGTTGACCTGATTGATAGGCAAACTCCATCAGGTCAGCAAACATGTCATAACCCTGACGCGCAGCTTCGGCGATCAGGTCTTCGCGTCCGTCAAAATGTCGGTAGACCGCAGCAGGGGTCACGCCCGCCGTTTTAGACGCTTCGGACAGCGTGAAACCCGTTGGGCCTTTGGTCTCGATCAGGGTCAACGCCGCGTCGATCAAGGCCTGTTTCAGGTTGCCGTGATGATAGCCGCGTTTAGACATTCCAGATGCCCGGCCCACCACAGATGGCTGTATCAATGTCGCTGATCGCCTTGGCGTCTTTGTTTGTGTAATCCAAAGCGTGCAAAACTGTATGAATTGCATTCAGGCCTGCGCGGCGTTTGTCATCAGAGCGAATGATTGTCCAAGGGGCGACATCGCTGTGAGAACGCTCAAGCGTTTCTGCGATAGCGGCAGAATACTCTTCCCATTTTTGCAACCCTTCGACGTCGGTCCAGCTTAGTTTCCATTGCTTCAGCGGATCGCTTTCGCGGCCCAAGAACCGGCGTAGCTGCTCGTCGCGCCCAACGTTCAGCCAGAATTTGAACAGATGTACACCGTCACTGTTGATCATCTTTTCGACGTCTTTGACTTGGTTGAAAAACACTTCGCGCTGTTCTGGTTTGCAAAAGCCAAAGACATGTTCCACGACGCCACGGTTATACCAGCTTCGGTCAAAAAATGTCATGCCATCCGCAGTCTGTAGGTGTTTAATATAACGTTGAAAATACCATTTATCCATTTCTTTTTCTGTTGGTTTAGACAGAGCAACAACACGTGGGCCGCGTGGGTTCAAGTTCTCGCGGAACTGTTTGATTGTCCCACCTTTGCCGGCTGCATCACGACCTTCAAAAACATTAGCAACACGTGAACTGCTTTCTTTGGCCTAAGCCTGCATTTTGACAAGTTCGATCTGTAACTTGGCCAACTGCCCCTTATAGACCGCACGTGCCAACCTTTCTTGATGTGGATAGCTGGTGCTGATGATGTCACTTTTGTCAGAGCGCTTAATCGCACTGCGCACACTATCTGGTGTAAGGTAATTGAAAAACGCACTGATACCGCCATCAAAAGGTAGGGTCACTGTCCGGATCCTTAATGTAACTGTTTTTTACATCTATATGGGGCAGTGGGCCGCTTAACGCAAACCCGCACGTGACGCCGCGCGATGAATTGCTGCAATTACCGCATCATGTGAGAGATGCTGTGGCATATGGCCAATCCCCTCAAGCGTGACCAGATTTGCACTTTCCACGTCTTCAACCAAGCGCTTTGAGTGAACACGAAGTGGCACAATTGTATCCGTATCGCCGTGCACGATCTCAAGTGGGAGGGTGAGAGAGGCGTATTGATCCGCTATCGCGCGTAGATCTTCCTTTAGGGTTTTGCGTTGACGCGCATTTGCCATCAACGAAGAGGGGCGCAAGATCAGTGATATGCCAATGTGGTCGGCATATCCTGAAACGGGTTCTTGGGGTTGGAACGTCTCATTCAAGCTTTTAGCGACGTATTCGTCGCTGACCCACGCTGATGCAAGCCGTGATAAGATGGGACCGCTGAACGGATGCGCCAGTGCACTAGTCAGCCCATCTAACTCGCCTTTCCAAGGGTAGGCAACGCCAGAGATTGATACTGCGGCAGCGATGTTATCGGGGCGCGCAACTGCCCATGCGAGCGTAATTGCACCGCCAAGGCTTTGCCCCGCAACGATAGGTTTGTCTGCACCAAGAGCCAGAGTTGCAGAGGCCAATAGCTCTGCTTGATCCGTAACTGAAACACCAAAAGGTGCCAATTCTGGCGTATAACCTAGACCGGGGCGATCAAATATGATGACGCGGTAGGATTGAGCTAGTTTTTCGGAAAGCCCAAATGTGAAGTCACGGGTATTGCCCGATGATCCATGGATAAGAACTAAGGCTGGGCCACTTCCCATCTCGACGTAATGGACAGGATGGCCAGCGACTTCGACAAAGGTTCCCTGTGCTGGAAATTGGTCTGTGGCGCGTTTGGCATTTTGCCCTACACGCCACAGGGTGATGGCGACGGCCAAAACTATTGCCATTAAAATCAGCATAAAGACGCCCTTAAGCACCGATCTCATCCATCTCAAACGGGGTCGTTTGATAGATGCTGTTCAGCCAATTGCCGTAAAACAAGTGGGCATGACTGCGCCAACGGTTGGTGGGTTCTTGGGATGGATCATCACCTGGATAGTAGTTGGTCGGAATGTTGATTGGTGTTCCCGCCTCAACATCACGATCATATTCTTGTTTCAATGTCGCGCTGTCATATTCAAAATGGCTAAAGATATAGACGCCACGATGCTTGGGATCTTGCACCACACAAGGACCGACTTCGTCGCTTCCAAGCAAAGTTTTTAGACCATCACTGGCATCGATCTCTGGTTGATGCACTTCAGTCCAACGACTGGTTGGAATAACGCAATCGTCTGAAAATCCTTGTAAATAAGGTGATCTGGGATCGAGGTTTTTGTGGCGGAAACAGCCAAAAGCCTTGTCATCAAGCATATGCTTTTTGACACTGTGAAAGTGATTGATCATTGCCATGCCCCCCCAGCATACACCCATCGTTGAGTGCACATTGGTTTGGGTCCAGTTCATGATTTCGGTCAGTTCATCCCAGTAATCGACGTCTTCGAACTCGAGGTGCTCAATTGGAGCACCGGTGATGATCAAACCATCAAACTTCTCGTCTTTCACCTCAGAGAACGGGCGATAGAAGCTTTCCATATGTTCAGCAGCCGTATTGCGCGTCTTGTGATCAGACATGCGGATTAGGTTCAAATCAATTTGAAGAGGCGTCGCACCGATAAGGCGGGCAAACTGGTTTTCTGTCTGAATCTTCTTGGGCATCAGGTTCAGCAACGCAATGCGCAAAGGGCGGATATCTTGACGTGCGGCCGCGTCTTCGTCCATAACTGACACACCCTCGCGCGAAAGCACGTCAAAGGCTGGCAGTGTTGCTGGAATTTTGATCGGCATAATTTTAGTCCTGATTATATATTCTTAGTGCAGAGATAGCGGTGAGGGGGCGTCTGTTTCCAGTATAGGGCAATCACAAGTTGCTGAAACAGATATCGGTCTTGCCTCACATTCGATCGATAGCGTGACCGATTAATGCATCAAAATCTGCAGCTGACTTTAAAGATGCGACTTCATCCGCAGTCAGCGAAACGCCCCAGCGTGCCATAGCCTCATAACGGGGCTGGCGGTGTGCAAGAGCACGCGCATAGGTCCAGCGAACAAATGAATCTGGATTAACTTTGTCGCCTGAGATACTGTTTTCATTCAGATACTCTGTCCACGACTTAGTAAGGAATTCTGGTTGATAAGCCATTGGTTTAGGAGCCTTATCAAAACGACGTACCAATTCGGCCGTATGGGCGTCATCTCCTTTAATCCAGAGTGGCAAACAATTGGCACTCAATTCGGACATCAACGCATCGCTGTCGTCTGTCGCTTCAACCCACTCACAAATGGAACCACCCGTGTCACAGATGAAATGTGGATAGCCATAAAGGTTGGTTCCGCGATCCGCGAAATATGCAGTGTCATTCAGCGCTGCTATTTCTGCGGAACGGAATTGATCCTGACGCTCTTTATATTCTACAATGCTAAGACCCCCAAGGGTCAGGTCGCCGGGCTTGCCCAAATATGTTGATACAGCTCCCAGGTCATGGGTGTGTACATTGGGCGCCAAATAGATCGCATCCTGACGCAGCATTTCACGCAAGTATGGGTGATCCATCGCTGCTTTGATGCACGAATTGACAATGTATTCGCCCATGTAACGGGTGCCGATGCGGTAATCGATGCTGTAGTGGAACCAGTCGCCAGTGTCGCGCAGGATAGTGGACATGTGCGTTTTGCCCAGACCAGACATCCCAAAAACCATAACCCGTTTGTTAGGGGCAGCGGCCCATGCGTCTTTTGTTGGGTAAAGCATTGTGAAATCCTGCGAAAATAGTGTTGCTCTGTCCTAAACCGCTGAAGGTATTGGGTCAATCACTTGGAAGTCGTGTTACCCACGCAGTGCTTTCCAAGCCCGCCCATCTAAGATGATCAAACCGACGGCCAAAATGACAAACCCAATGAGGGCATTGGCCGACAGTTTTTCGCCTAAAACAACGGCACCCAGCGTGATGGCAACTGGGGCGACCAATAGCGTGACCAACATTAGGTTACCGCTGCCAGCCATGGCTAAAACACGGTAATACAACAAGTAAGCCGCAGCGGTTGCAATCACCGCGTAATACCCAATTGCGACTAGTGTTCGAGGTTGTAGATCAAACGTTGGTAGGCCCTCAACGAAGTAAACCAAAGGCAGCATTATGACAGTGGCGCCCGTCAACATACCCGCAGCTGCCAATTGCGGGGGCATTCCCACCAAATTCTTGCGCGCCCAGACACCAGCAACAGCATAAGCGACTGTCCCACCAATGACGGCAAGCTGGGCCAAGCTGCGCAAATCAAAATTTTTAAAGTTCTCAAGGCCGATCGCAACTGCAACACCAAAGAACCCTAGCACCACGCCAATTATCTTGCGTGGCATCAAACGTTCGTCTGAAAAGAAAAGCGCCGCCATAACGACACCAACAACGGCGGTAAAGGCATTCAGAATTGAGGTTAGGCCGGATTCTATATGCAACTGGCCCCAAGCCATAAGACCGAACGGGATGACGTTGTTCAGTAATCCCATCACAAGAAATGTAAACCATATTCTGGAATTTCGGGGCAGGGGAATACGCATCACCGCGACAACGACCCAAAGAACTAACATTGCCCACGTTACGCGATGGGCCACGGACATCAGAGGCGATATTTCATCAAGGGCTATACGTATAGATAAGAACGATCCCCCCCATATCAGTGCAAGCACTAGCATTTCGGCCCATGCGCGGCCAGAGAGGGATTTTTGATCAGACATGGAGCAATACTAGTGAGTGTGCCGCGCCATGGGTACCCGTTTCTTGCGGGAATTTAACCTGTCCTAAAAAAGGCTACAGATTTTAGTACGAGAAGCTGAACTGGATACGCATACCCGCTGAAACAGCGTTATAGACGTTAAGAGGACCGTATGCTGCACCACCCAATGTTACATCCGCTTTTAAGTTTTGGTAAACTAGGCCGGCGTGGACATAAACGTTTTCAGAGAAACGGTAACTCAAAAGGCCAGTATTAGCTGTCGAAGAATCTGTTATGGCAGTCCCGCTGAGCCATTGCGAATCCGCACTGTACAGAACGCTCGGGCCAAACGGTTGGTCAACTAGCAAGCCTGCTGATAGCTTTCATTAAGTTCGAAGCGACTACCAGCACTAGGTAAATTAAACGAATTTGCAGTGTTGCTTGTCGCGTTACCTGTTACGCCCGCTAGAGCAAAAGAAATATCGGTGCCACTGACCGACTGTTTTGCGTGACTGATGCAAAGTTCGATCATATTTCCTTTTTTAAAGATTAAAGATGTTGGGTGCCCTGATCTATCCAAGCCGCCTGCCAAAGCCGCAGATGAAGTGAGCGCAAGCAAGCTAATGCTTGTGCCAGAATTGGTGTCTTCATTGGTCGTAATCCCGTGAACGCACATTCCCCATGTGCTGATTTCTTTCGAAGAGGAAATATAGGGAGGCGTTAAAAAGCAATCCTTACTCTAGGGTACTCTGCGTTAAAAAGGGGGCGGTTTATGAACATTGTCGCAACTGGGCAACACGACTTCATTCCAAGGTAGAAGAACCACGTGTTTCTGACAAAATGTTCAAATAATTGCTGGCAAAGATGATTCCTGAGCCCAAAAGCACCCATAAATCAAGGATTTCACCATATGCGAGCATCCCGATAATCGCTATGACAGGTAGGCGAACAAAATCGATTGGCACCACAACGGTTGCAGGAGCGATCTCCAATGCTTTTGTTATACAAAAGTGTCCAAGCAATCCCGCCACCCCAATCAAAACAAGCCACGGGAGTGTTTCTGTATTTGGCAGTGCAATATCGCCGTCATGCCCAGCTGTAATGAGACCAAATCCCAACTGTAAGACCGTAAGGTAGAATAAGATGCACGTGATCGACTGAGTGCGGGTCAATCGTTTGGTAAAGATGATGGTGAAAGCAAAGAAGATCGCTGATGAGGCAGCCATAATGACACCAGTGTTAATCCCCGCCATATTGGGGCGGGTGACAACCAAAATGCCGATGAACCCCATCAATGCTGCGGCGGCACGAATTAACGTAATGCGCTCACCCAGTAACAAAGGGCTAAGCAGGATCACCCAGATCGGGGAGGTGAACTCCAGTGCAAAAACTTGTGCCAACGGGATCACGGTTACGGCATAAAACCAAAGGTTTTGGCCGATGAAGTGCATAATATTACGGGCAAAATGCAGACTAAATTGTTGGCGATTGATTTGACGCAACGTACCGAATGCTATCGCAGCAAAGACCACAATGATTACGCCAACGACACTGCGAAACAGCATGATTTCGAACGTATCAAGGGCAAAGCTAACTTCCCGCCCAGCGACTGCCATCGTAGAAAAGGATGCAATTGCACCTGTCATCCATATGGCAGCTTTGAGGACGGGCTTCATAACTTATAGCCTTCTCGCCGGAATCGTGAGTTGGCTAGGGATCATTCCCACTCAATCGTACCCGGAGGCTTGGATGTGATGTCATACGTCACACGATTGATGCCGGGTACTTCGTTGATAATCCGCGTTGCGGTTTCGCCAAGGAATTCGTGACTGAACGGATAATAATCCGCTGTCATGCCGTCCACAGACGTCACCGCACGCAGGGCGCAGGCGAAATCATAAGTGCGGCCGTCACCCATAACCCCAACGGTTTTCACCGGTAAGATAGCAACGAAAGCTTGCCAGATTTCGTCATACAGGCCGTGCTTGCGGATCTGATCGATGTAGATTGCATCTGCTTCACGCAGGATTTCCAGTTTTGGACGGGTAATTTCACCAGGACAGCGGATCGCAAGACCAGGGCCAGGGAAGGGGTGACGACCGATGAAACCAGTTGGAAGCCCAAGTTCGCGGCCAAGCTCACGTACTTCGTCTTTGAACAACTCGCGCAACGGCTCAACCAGCTTAAGGCCCATTTTTTCAGGTAAACCGCCCACATTGTGGTGCGATTTGATGGTCACGGATGGACCGCCAGAAAAGGATACGGACTCGATGACGTCAGGGTACAGCGTACCTTGGGCCAAGAATTTAGCGCCGCCAACTTCAGCCGCATGTTTCTGGAAAACGTCAATGAACAGCTTACCAATAATCTTGCGCTTGGTTTCTGGATCTCTTTGGCCATCCAACTCGCCCAAGAATAACTCGCGTTCGTCCGCATAAATGAACGGCATGTTGTAGTTGTCACGGAACATGGTGATGACTTCTTCGGCTTCATCTTTGCGCAGCAACCCATTGTTAACAAACACACAAGTAAGTTGATCGCCGATGGCTTCGTGGATCAAAACAGCGGCTACTGAACTGTCGACACCGCCGGAAAGGCCACAGATAACTTTCGCGTCACCCACTTGCTCACGGATTTTGGTAATTGCCTCTTCGCGATAAGCGCCCATTGTCCAATCGCCTTTGAACCCTGCCATCTTGACAAAGTTCTCGTACAATTTCGCCCCGTTTGGCGTGTGGTGAACTTCAGGGTGGAACTGCACCGCAAAGAAGTTGCGTGACGTATCAGCTGTGATCGCAAATGGTGCGTTCGGGGAGGTGCCATAGACCTCAAAGCCCGGTGCAATTTTGGATACGTGATCGCCGTGGCTCATCCAGACTTGTTCTTTGTCGTCTTCAAACCAGCCATCAAGCAGTGCCAGTTTTTCAGCTTCTGGCGTCACAAACGCACGACCAAACTCTGCAGTGCCATGGCCACTTTCGACCTTACCACCCAAGACTTCCATCATCACTTGCTGACCATAGCAAATTCCTAGGATCGGAACATTGAGATCAAACACAGTTGATGGCGGGCGCGGCGACCCTTCATTGATGACAGAGGCGGGACCACCCGAAAGGATCACAGCTTTTGGCGCGAATTCGGCCAAAAACGCGTTTGTCACGTTCTGATAAGGGTGAATTTCGCAATAGACGTTCAGTTCACGCAGGCGACGCGCAATCAATTGCGTCACTTGGCTACCAAAGTCGATGATGAGAAGGCGGTCATGTATGTTTGTCATGCGATCTGCAATATGCAGATGTGGCGGTGCTGGCAAGGGTTTGAAGGCGGCTTTGCAACACGGAATTACAAGTTTTTAGGGTGATAGGTCGCGAAGTCGCACAGATGTCGCTTTTTTCCCAGCATCGCCGCAAATTCGGGGTGACATCAGGCGGCACTCAGGTATCAGCCAATCAAGTAATGTCGATACAAAGGGGATCATCATGTTTGAAGCAGCAACTCCAGCAAGACGCGGACGCGGTGGCGGCGGTGCAGCACGTCGTGCAGCACGAACAGCAGTGTCTTTTGAAACGGCAAAATACATTGAACGCAACATCCCGAACTTTGAGGTTCTGACGGAAGAAGCGCTTTGTATCATCGAGGCAAACGCCGAACAGATCCTAGAAGAAGTTGGCGTTAACTTCCTTGATAATCCTGCCGCTCTAAAACGTTGGGCTGATGCGGGTGCAGACATTGACTGTGAACGGGTTCGTATTCCAAAAGGTCTAGCGCGCAAACTATGTGCAACAGCTCCATCTATGTTCACCCAACATGCCCGCAACCCAGAGCGTAATGTCGAAATTGGTGGCCGAAATTTGGTGCTTGCTCCAGTTTATGGCCCTCCATTTGTGCGTGACGCAGAAGGTGGGCGCCGTTACGCGACCATCGGGGATTTTCAGAAATTCGTAAAACTGGGCTATATGTCCAAATGGCTGCACCACTCTGGTGGTACGGTATGCGAGCCTACAGATGTGCCAGTGAATAAACGTCACTTGGACATGCTTCACGCGCACATGACCTTGTCAGATAAACCGTTCATGGGGTCCGTGACCGAACCATCCCGCGCCCAAGACAGCGTAGACATGGCCAGCATCCTGTTTGGCAAAGACTTTGTTCAAAAGAACACGGTCATGACCAGCCTGATCAACATCAACTCACCGATGACGTTTGATGATGTTATGATGGGTGCGCTTGAAGTTTACGCACAAAACAATCAGGCCTGTATCGTTTCGCCGTTTATCGTTGGTGGGGCTATGGCACCAGTTTCTGTGGCAGGTACTTTGACCCAAGTGATGGCTGAAGCGCTGGCTGGCATTGCATACAGCCAATTGATTCGTCCTGGTGCCCCAGTTATTATGGGTGCCTTTGTAACGTCAATCGACATGAACTCTGGTGCGCCAACCTTCGGTACACCTGAGGCTGCGCACATCACATATGGTGCAGGGCAGTTGGCCCGCCGCATGGGATTGCCGTATCGTTCATCTGGCGGTTTCACTGGCTCCAAATTACCAGACGCACAGGCTGCGTATGAAACATCAAATAGTCTGAACATGGGCCTTTTGGCAGGTGTGAACTTCATGCTGCACTCTTGTGGTTGGCTTGAGGGTGGATTGGTCAGCTCGTTTGAAAAATTCGTAATGGATGCGGACCAGTTGGGTGCGTTGCATCACCTTGCACGCGGTGTTGAAATTGACGAGAACGCACAAGCTATGGATGCGATCCGCGAAGTTGGGCCCGGTGGGCACTACCTGGGCTGCGCACACACGCAAGCCAACTTTAAGGATGCGTTCTGGAAGTCAGACCTGTTGGACTACAAACCATTCGAGACGTGGGAAGATGAAGGCGCGCGCGATACGCAATCATTAGCAACTGTCCGTGTTGAGAAAATGTTGAACGACTATGTTCAGCCGCCATTGGATCAAGGCATTGCAGACGGTCTGAATGACTACATTGCAAAACGTAAAGAAGCCGAACCTGACTCCTTTATGTAGTCAGCTGACAGGTTTTGGTTGAGAGGCGCGTAAATCGCGTGCCTCTCCCACGATCGCGATCATCACATCGATATGGCGC
>TARA_B110000285_G_scaffold15018_1_pt1 | contig 11577 bp, 5 predicted proteins | sample TARA_B110000285 | Tara Oceans TARA_B110000285 (sample SAMEA4397756) | marine metagenome | biome: Polar Biome; feature: [SRF] surface water layer (ENVO:00010504); material: water (ENVO:00002006), including particulate matter (ENVO:01000060) such as... | depth 5 m
TATGCTATACACATAATGTGTATGTAATTAAAAAAGGGGATCTCGATTGAGGTCCCCTTTTCTGGTTACAGGAATTTTTGGGTATGGTACGCCCATTTTATTTATTCCTTTTATTTTCCACAGGGTTCACCTGTTCTTACGTTTATCCAGTTCTCTTTTTCAAACCAATCACGTAATGTAGCTCCTTTCTTACGAGCACCTTTTACGTTTGATTTACTAGATCTTTTATATTTACCTGATTTAGCAGCTGTTTGTTTAGCTCTAATAACTTTTTCTTTTTCAGCTTTACTCATAGACTTGACCTTAGCTGCGGGTAGACATACTTTTTTAGTACCTCCTCCTTTTACTTTACCTGTTTTATAAAACGGAGAATCCATTATTTCTTCTTCTTTTTATTACCAAATTTACTTGGACCTCCAGCGTCAGTGCATCTTACACCCCAACCAGACGCGTAAGCGCTAGGCCAAACTTTAAACTTCTTCTTTGCAGCTGCTTTGCAAGCTCCACTAATCTTTGCATACAATGGTGTATTCATATTGTTTTGTATTTAGTTTTACCGTTTTCTTTATATGCTTTTAAACATCTTTTTCTGTTTTCATCAGAAGAACAATAGCTTACGTGGATCCAGCCTGGTTCTTCATCATCTCCAAACTCCCATATTAATTGATCAAAATCTAAATTGTCTTTAATGTAATTGAACATCTCAGAATTAGTCTTGTGACCATAAACGTCATCTATATCCATAGCTCTTCCCTCACAGTGCTGTGATGTAGAACTCCCTCCTATAGCTTCGTTTAATTCTATTGATCTAAAAAAAGAGCTTATTTTTATAGGTCCACCAACCCACTTACGTAAAGGCTCAAATACTTTGTGAGCTAATATATACATGTTAGTTATCTGGTACTCATCAGGTAAGTTTTCTATACCCTTTCTCTTAGCAGTGAAAGAGTTTATACCTTCTTTCAAAGTTATATGATCGCTTATATTATCCATTTACTTTCTTATTACTTCTTTTCTTGTTACTCCTGATTTTCTTATAATTGTATCTGATTTAGGTTTATCTTCTTTATCTAATTTTTTATCAATACCTAATTCCCAGTCTTGCCAACCACCAAGCAAACCTATACGCTCCCAGGCTTCAAGATCTTGTGAAGTAGCTGAAACAACGTTGTTAGCTTTTTTAATAGCTCTATCAAGAGGTATATTTGTAAGAGCTGAAACAACATTAGCACCAGCTAAGAAAGCAGGGTTTTCTAAGCTTAAACCTTTCGTCTTCATTTCTTCCTTGTTCCAATCGTAAGATCTACCCGCTTGTTGCAGTCTAGATAGTTTAGCTGACACAGGGGGAGATATTTTAGCTAGCTCAAGAGCTATGTTTTTAAGTTGAGGCCTATCTTTTCTAAGTTCTTTAACCATTTTTATAAGCGTGTTTTTACCAACAGTTACAATAGCACCACCAACTCCAGCACCTCTAAGTATTGAATCTAACATACCATTAGCTATATTTAAATACTTCTCTTCTTTTTTCTCATCTTCAAATTCTTCATCGCTAAAGGCAAGAGCAAATAAAGCTTGTTGTAAAGCGTTAAATATAAGGTTTTGAAGGAATCCGTAATAAATTATCTTAGATATATTTTCTTTACGATCTCCTCGGCCGTTTTTAAGATCACTAGCGGCTTTTTTAATTATTCTAGCATATTGAGCTGGAGTATTTGCAAAAGCTAATACAACACGCCCTAATGGACTAGCTTGCTGCATAGATATTCTATCAGCCCTAGATGACTGTTGTGACTCTTCAGCTGTTTCTCTAAAATCTTCAAAAGCTTTCTTTTCTGCTTGTTTATCAGTTAATCCTTGTTTCTTATAAGTATCTATTCTATTTCTATAAAAAGTAGATCCACCAGAAGCAATAGCAAAACTATCTGCTATTTGTGTAGGTAAAAAACCTAATTCTAGCAACTTACTTATAGCTCCTCTAGCTCCACCTTTCTTAGCCATATCAGCAATGTCTGCTTCATTTACATTAATACGTAAACCTCCACGTCTTTCTTTTAAGAAGTCAGAGTTCATTAATGTCATAAAATCAGCCCAATATTGCTTTTGATTAGCAAATGCTTTAGCAGCTGCAAATATATTGTTATCTTTAAAATTTATAAAGTTTATAGCTGATATTGTTTGTAGTACTGCTGATCTAGTATTGAAGAACATTATAGCACCAACACTACCAGTTAGCCAGTCAGTAAACCTACCAGTCATGCTATCACCTGGGAAATCTCTATTTCTACCAGTCTTCATTCTTTTTAGCATGTTCTCTAATGCTTTTCTATAGTTTAATCCGTATACAGCTTGTAGCTTGTTTAAGTTTTCTTCGCTGAATATAGCGTCTACATTTGATTGCCACGTTTTTAAATACTTAGCTCTTTTAGTAGTGTTTAATCCTTCGAGTATATCTGTCGTTATAGTTCCAGCAGGCCAACCTTCTTTTGGTTTTGCATAACCATCACCTAACTGCATATTTATTAGTTGATCAGCAAACGCCTGTAAATTAGCATCATCCGCTACAAACTTATTTAATTTATTAACATCTCTTTTACTGATACCAGGAATATCCATTTTTTGCTTATTCCATATATATACCCTAACAGCTTGCTCTTTAGTATAGTCTGTTCCTTCTATCTTTTTAGCTAAATCTTTAGGTACTACATCTAATTGTTTTTTAAGTTGATTGTAAGTATTTGTTAGGTATACACGAGCTTTACTAAGCTTGTTAACAGCTTCAGCATATGGATCTATTAAATTAGCTTTATACCAAGCCATTTGCTCATCACCAACTTTACCTTCACCAAGAGTAGGGTATAACAAACCAACAAAATCTTCTGCTGACGGTGGTATAAAGAAATTAAATCTACCTTTACTAGCACCTTTTGTTATAGCTTCAACAATACCGTATTTCTTTTTACTAGGTATACCTGATTTATTTTCTAATATATTATTGAATTCTTTACTTAGCTTAAAATCAGATGCTTTAGAAAGTTTAATTGAGTTTTTAGACTTACTCTCTTTATTTGAAAAATCAGATAGAGATTGTAGCTCTATACCAGCACCGTCTAGTCTATTAGCTGCTTCGTATCTAGTAGGAAAGCCATTTTCTCCAGGGTATTTTATTTTAACCTTATAATTTCCTTTTGACACATCACCTTCTCTAGGTCCATTATATCTAAATCTATTATTAAGTTTTAAATCGTTATCTTTAGGGATAATAGCAACATCAAAATACTCCATTATATTATCGAACTCGGTCAACAACTCAGCGTTGTTCTTGCTATCGTATATAGCTCTCATTAATTCAACCACAGTATCTGAAGCTGTTTGAGTATGCTCGTACACGTAGTCAGAGTCTTTTAAACCTTCCTTATACATTATCCACTTAGGTATAGCTGCTGTTCTAACTAATCCATCAGTATTACTATTCAACATAGTTAAAAACATAGGTACAGTGCTTAGATCGTTTTGGTTTTCATCAGCAAACTTTTTTAAGCTTACTACGATTGTTTTTAAACCATTTCTTTGATCTTGAGCGGTTAAAACTCTATCTTCTAATGTTTCAATAAACTTACCGGAGTTTAATCCTATAGTTGATTGACTTTTTAGAGTAGCTAGTTTTATTGTTTTGTTTTGACCAGAAGAATCTTTAAAAGTAACAGTTCTAGCTCTAGGCTCCCATTTTATACCTTTTAAACCTTTGCTTTTTCTATATTCATTATATGATTTAAAAAAGTCTTTTCTACCTTGAAATATTACATTTCTATTGTTCTTAGAGTTATCAACTAGAACTCTTTTGCCATCTATTGTTTTAAACCTATAGTCATAACCTTTAGTAGCTAGAGGTAGTAGGTATCTAACAAATTCTTCTTCATTGAAATTACCAAACTCTGGATCTCCTAGTATAGAAAATACATCTTTCTTTAGTTTTTTAACTAATTTTTTATCGTTAAAATCTATTTTAGCAATTTTACCAGTTATATCGAAGAAACTTGAATCAGCTTTACTAAGCATTATTTCAGCTTTACCAGCACCAGTATCAGCTTGTTCTTGCTTGTTGGTTTGCTTAGATCTACCTGTTACGTTTATGACATTAGCTATATAAGTCTTTGCAAAACCAGTAAGAGTAGTACCATACTTCGTTCTGTTTGCTGCAGATATTTTTTCATTTGGAACTCCAGCCTCTGTTACACCTACACTATTTTGAATCTGTTTTATAGCATCGCTAGACACTCTACCTTTAAACTCTGGCTTTAACTCATAGACTTGACCTTGACTAGTTTCTCCTACACTTCTACCCTTTGGACTAGATATACCAGGTATTGCTCTATTGACTGGTTGATAGAACTGCTTAATAAACTTATTCGATAAGCCTATAGATCTACCTTTAGTGTCTTTAGACACGTCAATGCTTTCTGCTCGTTCACCGATAGTAGTTTCACTACCTGCCACATTATAAGGAGGCATTGTTTTTATAAGTTTTCTAACGTTATCACTACTAACAAATAGTCTTTGAAGAGATTTTGCTTCAGCATCTGTTAACGTTGCTTTACCTTGTATTTTTTTACCAGGTACGTCAAATAACTCCATAGAGACAGGCTCTATAAAATTATCTGCTAACTGCTTGTAAGTAGGTCTCTCTCCATCTTTAACTTTTACTATATTAGATATTTCATCAACTTTATCTTTAGCTGGTCCAAACTTTCTTACATCTATCTGCTCTAATACAGTTTCCTCACTTGCAGTACCTGTTCCACTTGAAGGTTCTACTGTTAAAGACCCTACTTCTTTACTTACGTTTTTATCACTGGATAAGCTTTCAGAACCTTTTAGTTTACCTTTTAAAGATTTTTCTAGTATATTACCATACCTAATAGGTAGGTTTTGATTCATATATGCACCAAAAGGAACCTCCTTACCATCTACGTTAGCTTTGTATGAATTTATAAGAGCAGATAGCTCTTCACTAAAACCTGAGAAGAATTCTTCGTACCCAACTTTTAAGTTGTCGTCTATAGGTAAGTTTCTACTAGTAGCAGCTGCTTTTTTAGCTAACTCAGTAACTGCACCAATATTATTCTTACCTAACTTATCAATTATAGCTTTTTTAACGTCAGGATCTTTTATGTCAGAAATTCTATTAGCACCTAGTGCCGTGATTTCTTTAACGATATCTTCATTAACTGAAGCTATCTTTTTATTCTTTTCAGAAACTTCAGGACTTTTAAATACTTTAGTAGTAGCTTTTTTAACTATATTATCTATTTCCTCAACTTCTTTTGTTGATTCAATATCTACATCTTTTACTACTTCAGTTTCAACTTGTTTAACTACAGCCGCTTTTTCAGTTTTTTCTGCTTGCTTAAGTTTTATATCTAAATTATCACGTCTTTGCTCAAACTGATATTCATCTATATCTCCGTTAAAGTAACTATCTTCTAACGTTTCTAATTCATTTTGAATATCTTCTGATAAAGAAGTTTTAAGCTCATCTCTTTCAGGTGCTTGAAAAGTAACACCTTTAGAAACATCTGATTGGAAATTCTTAACAAGATTAAAAACATCGTCAGAGTTTTCTAACTTCAACATCCAAGACATGTCACCGAATGTAGATCTAATAGTATTATTTAAGAACTTTTTAAATGATGGTGCTGATTCTAAGTCTGATCTATTTATAGCACCTAGAGATATAGCGTTATTCATTTGAGCTATAAATTCTTCAGCATTAAAATCTTTACTATCTTTACCTCTATATTGATCAAATCTTTTATTCAAGCCATTATAGTCTTCTTCGGAAATAACTCCAAGATCTCTTTTTTCTTTTAATATATTTTCGGCTTCTAAAATAGCGTTTTCAGCTGTAGAGTCAAACTTTATACCTTTCTGAGCTACACTTAAATGAAACAACTCTTCCAGTGGTGAAATAGCAGCATACTGAGCACCTGTATCAGTTGGCTCACTAGCTATTTTTCTATCTATAACAGGTTGGTTTACTATAATATCTCCAAATAATTGAGTAGCATTAATCCTGTTGTTTTCTATGTTTTCTTTTAAAAACTCAAAAGCGTCAACCTCTACTTCTTTTTTAGTTTTATCATCAATAACCTTAACCATCTTACCTTTATACTTAGCAAGCTGTTCGTCTAGGTCTTCATATTTTATAACACCATCTTCTTGTATATCACCTTTTATAGAAACAAATTCACCATCACCCATTTGAGTCATAGTAAGATCGTTATAAAAGTCATTAACACCATAGTAAAAAGAAGCATTAGAGTTTTGGGCAGCTGTACCTAAAGCCTTATTTATATTTGCAGCTTTCTTAGTGTTTGATCTTTCTTTAGCGTCTAGAAGTTCTTGCCTAGCAGTGGTTAAGCTAGAGTACTCATTTTCTAGTTGTTTTTTGACACGTTTGTTTTCAGCTTCACCTAAGTCGCCTAAACCACCTAATTGTGAAAACTTACCATCAACTTGCCTCATTTGTCTATTAATGTCAGCAACCTCTTCTATTTGATCTGCTGTCATGTATCTTAACTTATGCAAGCTAATAGCATCACTAAGAGCTAGTTCTTTTAATAGTTGTCTTTTTCTACCTCTAAGCTCTTTTGAATTCTCTGGAGTTGTTGACTCATTAAGATCTATAAGTTCTCTAGCTAGTTTTTGGTTATCAAATATTTCACCTTTAGTTCTGAACTCACTTTTAACAATGTTAAACATGTTCCCAGCTGATCTTGGTGCCATTATACCAAAGCTACTTACAGCTGTACTTGCTAAGAAATCTTTGTTTACTCCTTCAAAAATAGATTTGTTTTCATCTAGTACTGTTACATCTAAAGCATTATGAGATATTTCTGTAAGCACCTCTTCTAGCATTTCTCCACCAAGATTTTTTGGTAAAGATTTTAAACCTGCTAATGTTGAACCTACTAAGTTAGCACCAAATCTAACTGGTTGCTTGTATAATTCTTTTTTAGCAGCTTTAATACCTATTTGCTTAGCTAAACCTTTAGCTGGTTCTAACATTTTTAAAGTACCTAAACTCTCAAGAAGCGTAGCCGTAGTTCCAGCACCATAAGATGTAAAGGCTTTTTGAAGTAAACTATAGTCTTCTACTTCTTCAAGCTCATTAATCTTATTGTATATTTCAGTTCTTTCATCTATGTCCTCAATATTGTTTAATTTTGAGTATAAAAACTTTATTTCTTGTTCCCTAGAAGCTTCATCTGTTTGTAGTTCTCCATATTTACCACCTGTTTCAGCTACGAAGAAAGTTCCTTGAACAGTTCTTTTACCAGCTAACCAGAGCTTTTTTTGATTTTGCAAAGCTTTTTTTCTAGCAGTGTAGCTCGCGGTTTTAAAAGCAGCTTTAACTCCAGAAGCACCTTTCAAAGATGCTAATCCTGGTACAAATGTAGTGGCTATGGTAGCCGAATTATCTTGAAGCGCTATAGACGTCCAATCCCATACAGATAAACCATCTTTACCTATGTCATCTATTGAAGGAGATGTTGGTATGTTCTCTCTTTTAGAGGCCATACTTAAGTTGTAGTTCTTATTATTTTTTTGTATTGTCTCTATTACAGAATCTACTATTGCAGAATTTCCTGGACTTGTTAAAAAAGCAAGAGGTTGAAAACCAGCCATACCCGCTGCTTTAGCACCTTTCAATCCTAACTCAGCTGTTAAGTCTGCAAAGTTTCTAGTAGACTGTACAAAAAACTCGTCAAAAACTCTACCAACTCTAGCGCTTGCACTGTAATCTTGTTTAAGATTTTTTTCAAATAAATCAGAATCTACTAAAGCTTTTCTAGAGTCTTCAAGCATATTAGAATAATCTTTTTGCTGTGAATTTACTAGTTTAGCTTGTGAGTTTACAAAAACTGGTAATTCATTGAAACCTTTTTCCTCCCATTGTTGTATTTTAGAGTTATATGCTTGTATCAATTCATTATATTGATCCGCTTGCTCTTGACTTGCACCATCATAGTAAAACGTAAATCTATCTATTTGAGTCTTAATATCTTCAGCTTCTTTATTAAGTGGTATAGCTTGAGACTCCCACTCTTTTAGTGCAACTTTATAGTTTTTTAAGTTTTGATCTACACTTTCATTTAATACCTTTAGGTTGAATTTTTGAGCTTCTACAGTTTCTGCTCCACTAGCAAATTTTGGACTAGCCACCATGTACTCTTGTACATCTTCTGAAACATTAAATAGACTGTTGTTATATACTTTATCTTTAGCCTTTGTTTCAGCATCATCATATATACCTTTCAACTGAGACTCGTTCTGAGTGTTTAAAGGTACTATATTATTTGTTTTTTTATAATCTAAATATTGATCATATTTATCACCTAAAGTTTTCTTTAAGTATTTAGTGTAGCTTTCTTCTGAATCAAAAGTAGGTTCAAATGATACAGTTGGACCCATCATGCCAACCATAGTTTTATTTACAGTTGTTCTGTCGCTTCTTGTTTTTACAGGACCAAAATACTCATTAGCTTGAATAGTTACTATATCTTCTTTTGGTATATTTTCTATTCTAGTTTCTATTTCATTAGTAGCTGTAATTGCTTCAGCTTTTAATCTATCTTGCTTTTCTTGCTCTCTTCTTTTTCTAGTTGCTATTCTTTTTTCACTAGCAGATATAGGTTCGTCTGGGTCAGGATCTTCACTAGGTGTATTTCCAAAAAACCTTTCATTAGCTTCTTGTAACTCCGAAGAAGTATTTACCGATGTTGATTCCGTAGCTCCTGGTTGAACACCTGCAATTATGGATGCTCTGCTTGGGTTTACTGGAACCACAGGTACATCCTTTCCCGCAGCTCCGTTTTGAAAATCCTTTTTATCTTCTTCTTTTTCCTCTTCAACCACTTCTAAACCATCAGTATTTGAAATATATTCATCTAGAATAGTGAAACTACTTTGTTCAAAACCCTCTGTTACAAAATCTTCAGAGATATCTTCTCCTTCGTATTTATATTTTATAGACATTTTATTTGATTTTTAATAATGGATTACTACTGATTAAATTTTTTAATTCTCTTTTCAAATCATCGTTACCAGGAATCGAGTTTATCAATGCTCTAACTCTTACTGGATCGTTTAAATCAAATTTCATAGTATCTGTAAATTCAGTCTTTTCTCCTTTAACAATACTAGATCCTGATACAAACTTTAGTTCTAAAATCTTAGAAGCTTTCGCATCAGCACCCTTACCAGTTCCAGAATCCGAAGCAGGTATATCTATTATTTTTACATCAACTATATTTTCTCCACCAATCTTTTTATTTTTAAAATAAGCTTCAGGTTGGTTAAATATGTCATTAAAAACTGTTTTAGCTTGTTCAACCGCTTGTCCTCTTCTTATTTCACCTTCTGTTGGTTTTTTAGTATCTTCTGGATTTACTTTTTTACTACCAGTATTTTTAAATAAAATTTCATCATCAACAGAAACAGTAGAAGCAGGGTTAAAAGAATTTAACCTTACAACATCTCCTTCAGTTGCTTTTCTAGTACTGTATTTATTTAAAAACTTTTTCTCTATAGAATCGTCTATTAATAGGTTTTTTATATGATCTACCCTGCCTTCAGAAGTAGGATACGTTTTGTTAAATTCCTTAATAGTCATACCACCTTTTCCTAACGCGAAGTTAAGGAAAGCTTGAATTGAAGCATCGTTACCATCAACTATAGCACTAGCTTTACCTAACATAATATCGTTTAAACCTTCATTGTTTCTTATAGCTCCAATATCTATTAACTCTTCTTGGTCTTCATAATCATCTGTAGTTATTTCAATTTGTCCAGTAAGTTTTTGATTTATTACACCTTTCTTATCCTCTATTCCAGCTTCTTTATAAACTTCTGAATAATTAGGTGCATCTGGTATGTCTGTTGTGAATTCACCATCCCATTCATTCGCGTCTCTTTTAAATGAGAACTTGTAATACTCTTGCTCGTCTTCGAAAACTGATTCCATACCTTCTTCTTGATCAGAAGTTAATTGACCTGCAAAATCTCCACCTTCTCTAAATTGATCTACTGGCACTAACGTAGTAGCTTCTAAGAAGTTTTCACCTTTTTCACCTCTACTTATTTTTCTAGACTCTTTAACTTTATCGTTAATCATCTCATCTGTATCAACAGCGTAGTAAGCTAGTTGATTTTTTAATCTTTCAAAGTTGTCATTACCTCTAAAAGTCCAACCACCGGATTGACCTAACTTTTGTTGTGATTTTTCCCTTACGCCTTCTATACCTGTTATAACTTTACCCATCGCATCAACAGCTTGGGATTGATACATTTTCGCATTATCAACTACTTCTTGATATTCCTTTTTTTGATCTGGCGTTAAGTTAGTGTTTAACTCTATTTGTACTCCTGCGTCTATAGCTCCTATTTTTTCCCCATCACCATCTAAGTCTTTCATAGTCTGCTCCATGAACTGATTAGCTATGTTTGAATCTCTTTTCTTAATTGCAATATAGCTATCTCTAGCTACACCCATGTAAGATTCTCTACTCCTTGTTGATAGCTTTTGCATAGCAGCAGAGTCTCTTCTTGATTGCGCTGCTTGAGCTGCTTGAGATTTTTCATAAGCTTCACTAGCACTTATAATTCCTTGAGAAACTTGTTGACCAAAATTAGCTATTGCTTTACCCCAAACATCTGTGGATCTATCTACTATTATGGGTGGATTTCTATAACTCATATTTAAATTTATTTATATTATGTTTTAAGATCAAAATCAACTTTAGCTTTAGAAGATATTAAGCTGCTAGCTATACCTCCAATAGCTCCAAAACCTGAAGATATAGCGCTTGATCTAGCTTGATTAGCCTGTGCTTCTTGAGCTTGAGCTTGTGATATTGCACCAGACGCTCTGTCCATGTCTGCATTTCTTCTATTTTCATCGGCAGCGAACATAAACTCTTTACCAGCAGCATCAGTAGCTTGAACTCTTTGACCTTCAGATATAGCTATACCTTGAAGCCTTTGCTGTTCAGACATTTTTTGAGATTGAAGCGTTTGCTCTCCTTGAGCTTTTAGTTTTTCATTTTGAGCTTCTTGTTGCTCTATGCTTGATGACACTCCTTTCTTAGATTGTAAAGCAGCTTGTGCTAAAGCTGTTGCTCCACCGGCACTTGCTCCTGTTGCCATAATGGTATCTAACGTATTAGCTAAAGCTATATCAGCTTCTTCTATTTGTATTTCAGCGGCTTGAGTTGCAACACCTAAGCTAGCAAAAGGATTAGATAAATTATCTGAAAGATCAGTTGCTAAACTAGATAAATTGGTAGTAGATGCATATGGATTTATGATCTTTTGTCTACCTCTTTTTAATGTGTTTAGTTCTGCTTGAGCTGAGTTTCTTGCATCTCTTGCTCTTCCTGCTGCTTTTTTAGCTCTGCTTGCTCCAACCGCAGCGCCCACTCCAGATATCACTGCGCCTGCTATTGCTGTAAATCCCGCCATAGTTTATATTTTTTTAATTATCTCGTAAGATGGATTATCATCCACCGTATACCCTAG